>SL_3KL_010_SEDDRAFT_10004042_pt1 | contig 13294 bp, 12 predicted proteins | sample SodLakKL_010_SED_2_FD_10381 | JGI IMG/M metagenome (IMG submission 10381)
TTATTTACAGGGGCTGCGGATTCTTCCCTCCTCCCATGACCATCACCGCAAATTTTGCCCGCCAACAGAAGGGTCACTCCTTCAGCATTTAAAAGTGCTCAGTATTCCTTACAAAAAACCCCTTTCAAGCATTTCCTCGCAGGCCTTCACCGGTACAAGCCCCCATGGATGCCACATGGATTTTCCCTTCAAGAGGCCCATGCCTTGGCGCCCTTTCAAGTTCCTTCGGGAAAATGCCGACCCATAACACGAGCCACCATCACGCACGGCCCCTCTCCCGCAGCCCAGCACCCTCGGGAGGGGGGCTTTTTCACTGAAGGCTCCGTGGATTTTCGTGGCAATGGACTCAGGAGATCCATGCAATTTTGTCCGCCACAATGGAGCGGGGCATGAAGCACTGGGCTTGAACCATGAACAAGTGTTCGGGAATCCCTGGATGCGGCCTGATGCCATGCCTTGTTCATGGCAAAATGACAGTTTATATCTGTCAGTGAGCTAAAGGTCTTCTGTCATAGGCAAATGGGTTTCCCTTGGTAAAATACTTTTCAGATATCCCGCCAGGGCGAAGGGAAACCCCACGCTTTCGGGGTTTCTTTCCTTCGCAGTCACCGCTTTCGACTCTAGCCTCTCAAAACTATCCAATTCTTCCGGGCGGTTCCAAGGGAAATTCTGACTGGGTCTCAAAAAAAGATTGAAAAGCAAAAGCACTCGAAGAACGCGACGAGCCTCATTTCAGAGAGGGAAAAACATGAATGGCCGCATGTCCCAAAACGATGAGTGTGTGACGATTTATCCCTCGAGAAAAACCCACCCCCTCACCGGGCACAACGGAAGGCTTCAGGGGGAAATCGCCAGGAGGAAACAGCTCGAGGCGCGGCTGAGAAGCAATGAGGCGCGCCTGGAGGCACTCCATAAGCTCATCCAGATGACCGATGAATCGGAAAAGGAAATCGCCCGATTCACCCTCCGTCAGCAATTGCACCTCACGGAGAGTGATCTGGGGTGGCTGGGCTTCATGGATGAAAACGACACCATGCAGTCTCTCTTTGCCTCATCCGAATCTCCCATGGATGAAGAAATCATGAGAGCAAAGCCTCTCATCTTCAAGCTCGATGCTTCAGGGCTCTGGGAGAACGCCCAAAACCGGCGGGAACCTCTCATCATCAACGATTATTCCCATGTCCAAGACTCGGAAAAAGGCCTTCCCCAGGGGCACCTGTTCTTTCAGCGCATCATGCTGGTTCCCCTTGTGCGTGAAAACTCCATCGTCGCCCTCACGGTGCTGGCCAACAAAAAGGAGGATTATGACGATTCCCATGTGCAGCTGGTGCGCCTGCTCATGGACAGCGGGTGGAAACTGATTCATCGAAAAAGGCTGGAAAAGGAGCGAAGGGAATCGGAGCGCTTGATGGCCATGGGAAAAACACTCTCTGCCCTTGCCCACGACATGAAAGTCCCCCTGGTCGCCATGGGAGGATTCACGCGGAGGGTGATGAGAAACCTGACGCCTGAAAGCCCGGACCACAGAAACCTGAGCATCGTCTTCTCCGAAGTGAAGCGCCTTGAGCGAATGGTCAGAAACATCCTGGATTTTTCCAAACCCTTCGAGCTGGAACTGGAAGCTGTGGATGTGGAGCCGATCATAGGGGAATGTCTCGCCCTGCTGGAACCCATCGTCGCGGAAAAGGGGATTTGCCTGGAAAGCCGCCGCCCGCAAGACCTTCCCCCCCTTCCCATGGATCCCTCGCGGGTGAAGCAGGCTCTTCTGGGCTTGCTGGTCAACGCCATTCAAGCCTCTCCGCAAGGGGGCCGAGTGGTGGTGACCACGCGTCGAAAGGGAAAAAAGCTTGTGATTGAAGTGAAAGATGAGGGGACCGGTATCCCCGAAAAAATGCAGGATAAAATTTTCAAGCCCTTTTTCACAACCAAGAAAGATGGAAACGGCCTGGGGCTCGCCATTGCCTGGAAAATCATGGAAGCCCATGGCGGCCGGCTCAGAGCACTCAACAACCCCCTGGAAGGGGCAACATTCACCATGGAATTGCCGCTGAATGAATGAGACGAAAGAAGTGCCGGGGCCCCTCTTCACCGGTCAATGGCCGGTCCATAGCGGGTCAATGAACCATGGTTTGTCTCAATTGGGGTTTGCCTCAATGGGGGTTTGCTTCAATCGGTCTCATTCCAGTGCGTGCAGGAGGCGGGCTTCAGTTTCTGAGTCATGAACAGCACGGTGTCTCGCTCTGAACCCGTGGGACGATGGACCATGAAATGAAAGGAGGACCAGCATGCCGTACACGTTGAAGCCCGGAGATGCCCTCATCGTGGTCGATGTTCAGAAGGACTATTGCCCGGGTGGCCCCCTGCCCGTGGAAAATGCGCAGGCGGTCATGGCCGCTCTCAATGGCTGGATCGAAGAGGCCCTTGCCAGGAAAGTGCCCGTCTATCTGTCGCGCGACTGGCACCCCCGCGGACACATCAGCTTCAGAAAACGGGGAGGGCCCTGGCCGCCCCATTGCCTCCAGGGCAGTGACGGTGCGCGCTTTCACCCTCAGCTCCTCCTCTCCGATTCGTGCCACATAGTGACCAAGGGAATGGATCCCGACCGGGAACAAAGTTCCCCCTTCGACGGGACCGGACTCGCCGACCAGCTCCGCCAGGAGGGCGTGAAACGCCTCTGGATCGGAGGGCTCTCCAAGGGGCTCGGCGTGTCCACGACTGCCCTCGATGGGTGCAGAGAAGGGTTCGAAGTCATCCTCATCGCCGACGCCACCCGGCCCAACCTGTCCTGGAGCATTGAAAGGGCTCCCGTTGAAAGCCCTGTGAGCTGGATGGAGCACACCGCATGAACCCTTTCTTGTGCTCATGGGTTTTCCCAAGGCGCAGAAAACCCATGCTGCAAGGAGGCTGAAGAAAGCTTTTTCACTCTCCCTGACCCGGCATTGCAGCCAGTTTCAAAAGCTGACGGAATGAGGGGGCATCTGCTTTCCCGGCAGAAAAAACCAGATCAGTCCGCGGCGGGACGAAAGAACCCGGAGGAAAAAAACCTTCCTCCGGGCGTTGAAATAGGCAAATGCCCCTTCAGCAAATCATGCTCCCTTGAAAAGTTTATAGATGGACGAAAAATCGAGGGAATCTATGCCCGCGGCAAAGGTTCGGGCGTAAAGCTCCTTGGTGACGGCCCCCGTGAACAGGGGGTGTTTTTCCTGGTGGGCCAGATCCTGAAGGCAGTGGAGATCCTTGTAAATGAGAGCGTTGGAAAAGTGGGTGGAAAAGTCCTCGCTCAGGAGCTTGGCCTTTTTGGCGTTGAGCACCAGGGACTGGCCGCCTCCCACCTGGAGAATGTCCAGAACCTGTTCCCTGTCAATGCCCACCTTTTCGGCAAAAACGAGGGCTTCCGCCAGGGTGGCCATGAAGCTGCCCAGGGCGAGATTGTTGATGAGCTTCATCTTGGTGGCCAATCCCCTTGCACCCAGGTAAAAGAGATGCTTGCCGATCTGGGCCAGCAGGGTTTCCGCCTTCCTGTACCCCCCTTCCTCACCGCTCACCAGAATGGTCAGGGCCCCCTGGGAGGCGGGCACAACGCTCCCGAGCACGGGCGCTTCCAGGTAGATGGCCCCCGCCTGCGCGCAAAGTTCATGAAAGGAAACCACATCGCGGAAATGATTGGTGGTGTGGTCGATGAGAATCTTGCCCTTCAGGTCTGCGGAAAGAAGACCGTCTTTCTGCGTCAGCACACTGTGCACGGCGGCGCTGTCAAAGAGGCAGAGACAGATCATGTCCGCCCGGGCGGCAACCTCCCGAGGCGAAGCCGCCGCGCGGGCCTTGAGAGATTCCGCCTTTTCCGGCGACCTGTTCCAGACAGTCAGGTTGTGACCGCAGTCCAGCAAGTGTCCCGCAATGGCCTTGCCCAGGTGTCCGAGTCCCAAAAAACCGAGTTGCATGAAAAAACCTCCCTTTTATCAAAAACCCGCCACGCAAAGCATGGATCCAAAACAATCGTTTCTGCCCACCCCCCTCGGCCGAGTCAGGACAATTCCAGGGGACCCTGCTGCCCCTCCTCATACCACTTTATTTCAACTTCCAGACTGTGCTGCACCCCTTTACTGCCCTTGTTTTCCTCTTCCACCTGCACCTCAAGAATGAGAGTGCCGGGAAGATTCAATTCAATGGCCTCCTGTCCCTGGCTCAGCTGGACACGCCCCTCGGAAATTCTGTCTGCCAGATGGCGCAGGAAAGCACTCACCTCCTCGCGGCTTTTTTGTTCTTCACTCTTGAATAACCGTGTCTCTTTGCCCATGGCTAACCTCCCTCCATGATCCGGTCATGATGCCCGTTCCTTTCCCATTGGCCTGAAATGCGTGGCTTCCGGAAAGAAAAGATCTTCTCCCTTCCACCCTTCGAACCCCCTGTCCCCTGCCGGCTCAGGGGACGAGGGCCCGCCTCAGGTAGATGAGCCCCAATTCCAGCAATGCCGGGTCTTCCTCGGGCACGCGGCGGCGCAGGTCATCTTCCACATTCAAAGCATCCAGCAAATGGGTGGAAACAACAAATTCCCTGAAAACATCCACATTGTACAACGCCACAAGAACCTTTCGAAGGGACCGCTCATCCAGGGGATGCCCCAGGGCCTTCTTGGCCCTCAGGACGAAATCCACCGTGCGGTCGTTCATGGCCAGATAGGTCTCCAGTCCCTGGTCTCGCACCCACTGTTCAACGGTTCTCACCTTGTCTTCCCGTGTGCCGAGACAGGCCGGCGCCTCGAGAAGGTAATAAAACTCCTTTCGAGGCTCACTTCCCGTTTTTACGGAAACGGCCCGGGCGAGGGGGTAAAGCCGGCAGGAAGTGGGCCGGTCTGAATACACGGTGCATCCCCGGGAACTCACGAAAGGACAGGTTTTCTCGCCATCGTTTTCCATCTTGATGGAAACAATGGGAAAACCCGTTCCTGGATCGAGGCTGTAGAGAGTGTGCCGGGCCAGGAAGTCGTCCGAATGGATGCCGAGGGCCCTTTTCATCCGCAAGACATCATAAGGGGTCAGAGGCAGATGCTTGTTGCGGCAGCAGCTGTTGAAGCAGGCCAGGCCGCTGTGGCAGGAAAAAGGGAAACTATGGGACAGACTGAGCCTTTGAGTGCTGGCCGGTGACGAATCTATGAACATGCGGTGCTCTTTCCTTTGGTGATCTGCGCGTCCCACTGCAAAGGTCCTGTCAGTGGACGACCTGTTCGTTCAAACCTTTTCATGATGCTGACAAGTTCCTCCGGGGAAGGGCTCACAATTCTTTTTACTGTTCTTTTGGCAGGGAGGCCACATGTCATCACAGGTTTCCCTCGGGGGCGCCCTTCACAAGGAACTGTCCCCGAGGGGTGAGGAGGATATCAACGCCTTGCTGAAAATACCATAGAAATGGGTCCAAACGAAATCTATGGGAAATTTGTGGAGGCTTTTTCGTGGTGGAGNAGCATGCTGCAGGGAACCCGTCNTGCACNGCCTCCCGAGAAATCGAACAGCAAAAGGGCTGTGGTTTTCCATAACCTCTCAGTTTTTCTGGTGCCGATGGGGGGTCGAAACCCGGAAGACACTCGTTCACCAGACCCTGAATTTCACAGCAAGTGAACTGACAGCAAGGTTGCCCGATGCAGGGATCATCCAGAGGACAAGGGCCCTCATACAGGGTGCTTCCCTAAAAAGTCCTTGAGAAGTCTTTTGAAAAGGGCCCTTTCTTTCAGGGAGCATGGGGAAATGCCACAAAGTGACATTTTTGGATGTGGCCCCCTGTTCCAAGCTTGACACCTTTGCTTTTTAGCTTTATATCGAAATTCGACATCGATAACCGATAGCAAAAAGGGGGCTCTCAAGTGGAACACCATGATCTTTTGTCAGGACTGGTTCGCCTGCATGTGCTGCATCATGCCTCCAAGCATGAGATCTTTGGGCAGTGGATGATAGATGAACTGGCAAATCACGGTTACAAGCTCAGCCCGGGGACCCTGTATCCCATGCTTCATTCCATGGAGCGCAAAGGCTACCTTGTGTCCAGAAAGGTCCAGGAGGGAGGGACTTGGCGAAAACTTTACCGGGCCACGGAAAAAGGCGTCCATGGTCTGGCTGTGGCCAAAAAACATCTCCGTGAGCTGATGGAGGAAACNGAAGGGCAGAAAAGGATAGAGGAGCATTGATCATGGGCAAAAGCAGATTATCAAGAGTCAGCGAAGTCTTCAGGGCTTTTTTCTTTCTTGGCCTGACCTCTTTCGGCGGACCCATCGCTCACCTGGGCTACTTTCGCACTGAATTCGTGGCCAGACGCAAGTGGCTGGATGAAAAGTCATATGCCGACCTGGTGGCTTTGAGCCAGTTTCTGCCCGGACCAGCCAGCAGCCAGGTGGGATTCGCCCTGGGCCTGGTGCGTGGAGGAGCCCTTGGGGCCGGGGCAGCCTGGCTGGCCTTCACTCTGCCATCAGCCCTTCTGCTGGTTTTGTTCGCCCTGGGAGCGGCAGTCATGGAAGGCCCGGTCAGCGGTGGAATGATTCACGGATTGAAAATCGTGGCCGTAGCCATTGTTGCCCATGCTGTCTGGGGTATGGCCAAGAGCCTTTGTCCCGACAGGCAAAGGGCGACCATAGCCCTTCTTGCAGTCCTTACAGTTGTGCTGTCCACAGGCCCCCTGGGCCAGGTGGCGGCAATCATTGCAGGGGCACTGGCAGGCCTCTGGTTCTGCTGGAAAGAACCGGAGAATCCATCCAGCGATATGCATTTTCCTGTATCCCGGNCCGCTGGAATNNCAGCTCTGGGTCTGTTTCTGATTTTGCTTCTGGGACTGCCTGTGCTGACCTTGATAGCCCCTTCACAGCCATTGGCTTTGGTGGATTCATTTTACAGGGCGGGAGCACTTGTTTTTGGCGGAGGCCATGTGGTTCTGCCTCTTCTCGAAGCGGGGGTTGTCCAGCCTGGCTGGGTAACGCCGGATCAGTTTCTGGCCGGATATGGAGCTGCTCAGGCCGTACCGGGTCCATTGTTCACTTTTTCAGCTTACCTCGGATGGATACTGGAACCCGCTCCCAACGGCTTAGCCGGGGCTATTCTAGCTCTTGGGGCCATATTCCTCCCCGGCTTTCTGCTGCTGGTGGGCATATTGCCCTTCTGGAACGCCTTTCGCAAACTGGCCTGGAGCCAGGCTCTCATGCGTGGGGCCAATGCAGCCGTTGTTGGAATCCTGGGTGCAGCCCTGTATGAGCCCGTCTGGACCAGTGCCATTATGGGGCCGTATGAGTTCGCCCTGGCCCTGACCGGCTTTATTCTTCTTGAAGTCTGGAAAGCTCCCTCCTGGGTGGTGGTCCTGATCACAGCCATGGGTGGCGTGATCATCAGTCTCACAACGGGAGCTCCAGTGGGATGACGGGTCTCCCGGCATTTCTTTCCCATGCCGATCAACCACCATTGCCTTGGGCGAAATGGGACATGGAGCGGCAGGTCACTCCCTTTGAAAAATGCCGGTACGAGGTCGCCCTGACGGCCGCTGTTGCAATGCTGATTCTCCGGCCGTGAAAATGATTCAGTCGGGGTACCCCTGACACCTCCAAAGGGCCGCCGGGGCTGCCTTCAACTGTGCGCCGTGTACAGGGCCCTCCCGTATCGAGTGATATTTCAGAACCCCTATTCCTTCTGGAGCTCTTTTTCCATTTCGTCCCGGCGAAATCCCACCAAGACTTTGTCCTGAATGACGATGGTGGGAAAGCTCACAGCCGGGTTGAGCCGACTCACATCCCGCATGGTCTTGTTGCGCTCGTCACCCACCAGGAGATCCAGGTAAATGGTTTCGAAGGGCACGCCTTTTTGCGAGAGGTACTCGCGGGCTGCCTTGCAATGAGGACACGACTGAAGTCCATAAAGGGTGATTTTTTTCGANGAACCCATGGATTTTCTCCTGACTTTCCCTTTTCGCAAAGAGCACGGTTTTCCTGTTGTGGACCCAAAACATTTTTCCCCAGTGTCCCGTCCAACCCACGCATGCCGGGGGAAAAACCATCGTCTCCCATTGGACCCTTGAAACCCTTCGCCACCTCAGGGCAGGCTTCGGGGAAGGCTCCTGGGCCATCAGGACCATGGGGCAGCGTCACTGTGCCCACGCTCCCCTGTTGAAACAGAACGCAACTCTCCAAGCTTGACAAGTATAAAAACCAGCACGAAGGCATGAGACTCTTGAAAAGACGCGGGCAGAGTTTGAGGGAGGTGAACATGGCCGGGAAGCGGGGTGGTGCACAGGGTGTCAGGCAGCGCCGGGGCTTGCTTCGGGCCCTGCCTGCGTCTTTTCTCGATGGCAAATGGTAAAAACCGCCAGCAACATTTTTCCTCGGAGTTTCTTCTATTGCTGCAACGAAATCATGGGTTTTTGTTCGTCGCTGGTCGAGGAAAAAAGCGACCGCCGCAAATGATGCCTGCGAGACCAAATGCACCACACACAAAAAGGGGCTACGGTTTCCCGTAACCCCTTGATTTTTGCTGGTGCCGAAGCGGGGACTCGAACCCCGACAGGCGTACGCCCACTAGACCCTGAACCTAGCGCGTCTACCAGTTCCGCCACTTCGGCTCATTCATAAAAACGTTGCATTCAGGTAGGGCGTAACGTATGCTAAAAATCTTTTGCTGTCAAGGTCATTTTTAGTGAAGGGGAGGTTGAAACGATTCCTATGGACGTGTTTGTGGGCGTAGACAACATAACGAGATCCTTCAGAAATCCAGTCATCACCATAGGCAATTTTGACGGGGTTCACTACGGCCACCAGGTTCTTTTTCGCAAGGTCAGGGACTGGGCACGGGAACTCCAGGGCGAAGCCCTGGTCATGACCTTCAACCCCCACCCCCTGGAAGTGCTCTTTCCCGGCAAAGGACCCGAGCGCATCACCACTCACGAGAGAAAACTGGAACTCATCGAGGCCAATGGAATGGACGCTGCCATCGTCATTCCTTTCACCCCTGAATTCGCACGCATTTCCGCCAGGGATTTTGTAAAAAACATTTTGGTGGACAAGATCGGCATGCGGGGCATCGTGGTGGGCCACGATTATCGTTTCGGCCGTGAACGGGAAGGGAACATCACCTACCTTCAGGAACTGGGGGAAGAATTCGGTTTCGAGGTGGCCACCCTCTCGGGCATCAAGATGGGCACCACTGTGGTGAGCAGCACGGCCATCCGCCAGCTCATCAAGGCCGGGGACATAGCTGAGGTGAACCGGCTTCTGGGGCGGGCCCACGACATATCGGGAACGGTGATCACCGGGCGGCGCCGCGGCGGGAAAACCATCGGCTTTCCCACGGCCAACATTCGTCCCGCGCCTCAGGCCCTTTTGAGGCCCGGAGTGTACGTGGTTCGAGTGGAAGTGAAGGGGAAAACCTACGGAGGGGCGGCCAACATGGGCTACAATCCCACCTTTGGAGACACCCCCCTTTCACTGGAGGTACACCTGCTCGACTTCAATGAAGACATTTACGGTGAACACATCACCGTTCGATTCCTGGAACGCCTGAGAGACGAAAAGAGATTTTCCAGCATCGAGGAACTCATTGCGCAAATCAAAAAAGACGTGGAAAAAAGCCGCCAAATTCTGGCAAAAAAAGCAGGCAGCCCCTACTGAACGTCGTCCTGCATCCCTTCCCTGCCCTGTTCCTCCGCAGCTTCCCCCCCTTCTCCCTTGCCGATATCTTCCTGCCCCCTTTGCACCAGCATGGCGTCAACCTGGCTCTCCATGGCTTGGATGAGGGGAGCCAGTGTCTCCTTTGAGAGAGCGGAAATGGCAATTCCCTTGTACTTTCTCAGGTAGTGATCCAGCTCTTCGGGCTCCACCCGATCCATTTTGTTCAAAACGAGGATGCTCGGTTTCCGGTGCAGCTCCAGTTCTGCAAGAATGCGCTCCACAGCCGCCATCTGCTCCTCAAACCTGGGATTGCTCACATCCACCACGTGAAGGAGCAGGTCCGCATCGTCCAGTTCTTCCAGGGTCGCCGCGAAGGCATCCACCAGGTCTTTGGGCAGGTCCCGAATGAACCCCACCGTGTCGGAGATGATGACCTCAAAATCCCTGGGAAAGCGCAGCCGCCGGCTGGTGGGGTCCAGGGTGGCGAAGAGCTTGTTTTCCACAAACACGCCACTCTGGGTGAGAGTGTTCAGCAGGGTCGACTTCCCCGCGTTGGTGTATCCCACGATGGAAATGATGGGCATTTCCTTGCGCACGCGGCGGGATCTTCTCTGGGACCGGTTTTTCTTCACCTGCCTCAGCTCGTTTTCCAGCTGGCTGATTCGATCCCGAATGCGGCGGCGATTGATTTCCAGCTTGGTTTCACCGGGACCCCTTGTTCCGATGCCTCCCGTGAGCCGGGACAAGGCATCGTCTTTCATCCCCAGGCGGGGCAGAAGGTACTTGAGCTGGGCCATTTCCACCTGGATTTTGCCCTCGCTGCTTCGAGCGCGCTGAGCAAAAATGTCCAGGATGAGTTGAGTGCGGTCGATGACCCTCAGTTCCGTGTTGTCCGTGAGAGAGCGCACCTGGGAAGGGTTGAGTTCCTGGTCGAAAATGAGGAGGTCCACGCCGTACTGAAGGGCTCTCAGCACGATTTCGCTCAGTTTTCCCTTTCCAATGAGGTATTTGGGGTTGATGACACGAGGACGCTGAATGATGGTGTCCGCGGCGGTGATGCCGCTGGTGTGAGCCAGTTCCACCAGCTCATCCATGGAAGCCTTCGCCTCTTCACGGCNGGCGCTGGTGACGCTCACCAGAATGGCCCGGTCTCCCCGGCCAGAAGCGGGCAGGGCCATGCGGCTCCGCTCCAGTTCGTCTTCCAGAGACTGAATGAGTTCCTGAAAGTCGAGGCGATCAGGGTCATGGCAGGGAACGAGAGGCAGAATGCGCCAGCCGGCACGGTCTTCATGGGCTGAAGGCATGAGGTGGGCCACTTCCAGCTGTGTGGCGCCGCCGTGCATGTCCACCCGCACCGCGGCCACGCAGTCGAGGCGCAGAAACACCAGGTCCATGAGGTCGTCCTGAGTGAGGGCATCTTCCTGCAGGTGAGTGTGGACGAGGCGAAGTCCGCGCAACCGCCACCTTCCGCTCCGGCTTTTGGGCAGTTCGGGAATGAAAAGGGAGCGGGGCCCGCCCACGATGATCATCTCCACGGAACCATCCCGGCTCAGAAGAAGGCCCAGCTGCCGGCCGCACTCGAAGGAGAGGCGGGCCATGTCGCGGGCCAGGTCTGAAGAAACCACCTGGCGATGGTTCACTTTACGCCGGCTGAGTCTCTCGATTCGCTGCCGAACGCTGCCTTTGAGTCCCGAAATGTTACCGTGAATTTTTGCGATGGAATGTATCTCCTTATGATGCAGGATGGCACTGGTTCGTCATTTTCTTCGTTCGTCCCGCAAACGCACGGCCTTCCCATCGTTTTTGGGCAGACTGTGGGGTTCCACCAGCTCCACCAGGGGAGTGATCAGCAGTTCACCGCGCAAGTCCCGGGCAATCTTTTTCTGAAGAGTCTGCAGCTGGCGCATGTCCTCCACAAAAACCCGGTCGGTGACTTCCACGCGGACAATCATCTCATCGATGTTGTTTTCGTTGCGCAAAAGGATCAGATAGTTGTTGCCCACCTGGGGAATGTTCATGAGAACCTGTTCCACCTGCACGGGAAAGATATTCACACCCTTGATGATGAACATGTCGTCCGATCGGCCCTGCATGCGGTCCAGGCGGCGATGGACACGTCCGCACGGGCACTCGCCCGGAAGGATTCTTGTGAGATCCTTGGTGCGGTAACGGAGAAGGGGCATGGCTTCACGGTTGAGGCTGGTGAGCACCATTTCTCCGTAGGAGCCGTGAGGAACGGGCTTCAGGGTCTGAGGGTCGATGATTTCCACCAGGTAGGAATCTTCCCACACATGCATTCCCTGCTGACTGGAACATTCAAAGGCCACCCCGGGCCCGTTCATTTCCGAGAGGCCGTAGCTGTTGAAGACCCGAATGCCATAGAAATCCTGGATGCGCCGCCTCACCTCTTCCGAGTAGGGCTCAGCCCCCACAAAGCCAATGCGCAGCTGCAGGTCGCGCCGCGGGTCCACACCCATTTCCATCATGATGGGCATGAGCAGCAGGGCATAACTGGGAATGATGTGGATGATGCTGGTGGCAAAGTCGCGCATGAGCTGAATCTGCCGCTTGCTGTTGCCCGCACCCGCAGGAATGGTCAGGAGCCCCAGCCTTTCGGCTCCGTAGTGGAAACCGAGCCCTCCCGTGAAAAGTCCGTAACCCGTCAGGTTCTGAAAGGTGTCCCCAGGCCTTGCCCCCGTCATGTACATGGAACGGGCCAGCAGGTCCGCCCAGTTTTCCACGTCTTTGCGCGTGTAAAAAATGGCCGTGGCCTGACCCGTGGTGCCCGAAGACACGTGCAATCGAACCAGCTGGTCTCGGGGGGTGCACAGAAAACCATAGGGATAGGCGCTGCGCAGGTCTTCCTTGGTGGTGAAGGGAAGGCGGCAAAGGTCGTCGAGCCCCTCAAAACGGGAAGGACTCAGGCCCCACTCCTTGAACCTGTCCTCATAGAATCGAGAGCGCGTCACCCTCTCCAGTGTTTTCTGCAAACGCACCCACTGAAGATCTTCCAATTGGGATCGGGTCAAAGCTTCGACGGATTTTTCCCAGAAATGGCTATTGTCGGTCATGGCGAAGTCTTTTGGATGAAATTTCACGCGGATTCAGGTGGTCAGGGCCAGATTTTCAAAACGGGTGTAGGCATCGATGAAGGCCAGCTTCACTTCCCCGGTGGGCCCGTTTCTCTGCTTTCCGATGATGATCTCGGCGATTCCCTTGTCGGGCGTGGTGGGATTGTAAACTTCATCCCGGTAAATGAAGGCGATGACGTCCGCATCCTGTTCGATGGCTCCCGATTCACGCAAATCGCTCATGAGGGGCCGCTTGTTGTTGCGTTCTTCCACTTTTCGGTTGAGCTGGGACAGGGCAATGACGGGGACATTGAGTTCTTTGGCCAAACCTTTCAGAGTCCTGGAAATATCCGAGATTTCCTGCTCCCGTCTTTCGGAGCTTTCCCTGCCGCGCATGAGCTGAAGGTAGTCCACCACCACGAGGCCGAGGCCACGGTCCGCTTTCATGCGGCGCGCCTTGGCTCTCAATTCCAGCGTGGAGATGGAGGGAGTGTCGTCGATGAAAATGGGGGCCTCCATGAAAACTCCCGCGGCGGAAAGGAGCTTCCCGCATTCCTGCTGGCTAAGAAACCCCGTTCGAATCTTGTGGGAA
>SL_3KL_010_SEDDRAFT_10004043_pt1 | contig 13294 bp, 14 predicted proteins | sample SodLakKL_010_SED_2_FD_10381 | JGI IMG/M metagenome (IMG submission 10381)
ATCCCCGACAGTGAAGCGGATCGGATATCGGCCCGCCTCATCGAGCGCGGGGTGGATGTGAAGAAGCTTGAGAAGGCGGTCATCCATGATGAGTATGAATGTGTCGAGTGCGGGGCATGTATCAGCATCTGCCCCCAGGAGGTCTTCTCCTATGATGAGGACTATCATCTTGTCATAAGTGATGATCGCTGCATCCTCTGCGGCAGGTGTGTTCCCGCCTGTCCGCACCAGGCTCTATCTCTCAGGCAATGATCAGGCGGCATTTTCAGCATCGCCAGACGATCACGACCATCCTTGCAGACTGTGAGGAGCATATCGGGGCGGCTCGGGAGGGTATTCTTGATGCACGGCAGGCAGTGGAGGCGGTCTGTGCGACCGATCCCTTCTTCGCCTCGACCTTTGATCCATATGACCCGGGATCAGATCACCCGGTGATCCGCCGTATGGTCGCAGCAGCAGAAGAGGCGCCTGGTCAGGTGTGGAGGCGATGGTTGATGCAGGGGCGGACTGTGGTATCGTCGATAATGGGGGTGATATCGCCCTCATCTCTGATCGGGATCTCAGAATTGGCATCTATGCCGGAGAATCAAACCGGAATTCTTCATTTCTGATGCCACCGCAGAAGAAGATAACCGGGATCTGTACGTCCTCGGCGACGGTCGGCCCTTCGATATCGCTCGGTTCAGCAGATGCAGTCACCGTCTTCTCCGGGAATGTGGCGGCTGCGGATGCATGGGCAACCGCACTCTGCAACACTCTCACCCCTGATGATCTCTCACCCCTCCCTCTTCTTGTAGAGACTGGTGTCATCGGAGTGATCGCTGTCTTTGGCGATGACATACTCCGGTGGGGGGCTGTCCCCCCCCTCGTCTCTGCCCGTATTGATCCAAATCTGATTACAAAAGGGATGTAGGGTTAATCCGCATTCTCCTGCGCATACCTGATCGCATCATGGTGGGCATTACGGCCTCTCATAGATGTGATCACCTCTTTATCACACCTGATACCAATGACCGGTGTCTCTCCCTCCATCATAAAAAAGAGATCATAATACTCTATCGTCTCAAGGAAGACACCCCGGACCAGGCCGGATGCCGGCTGAAGAAGGAGTCGATCCATGATCAGAACCGAGGGCTCCTCCTGAAAGGCATAGAGATAGACCTGGTACGCATTGAGGAAATCGGAGACGAGCAGCTCCTCCCTGATCTCCGGGTCCAGCTGGCCGATGGCCCGGGCGAGTCGCTGGTCGTCTTCATCTGCATATTCAAGGAGCTCATCTGCTATCTCAAAAAGAGAGATCGTTTCCTCCATAAGATATATGCTCACTTTAAACGCCATAATACTGTGTGAGAGACGAAGATATCGACTGGCAGATCTACCACCGGATCGCCCTTGGAGAGGCAGGCACCATCCCGGAACTCATCTCGATAACAGAGCTTGATGAAGAGGTGATCAGGGCATCGGTACAGCGGCTTGTCGGATACCTTCTCATCAGGCAGGAGGGGGAGCTCCTCCATCCCATGGGACTTGAGGAGATGCTCCTCTCCTGCAGGATCCGATATACAAAGGATCTTCCTGTGACTATTGAGAACGGTGTAATAAAAATCAGGAGTGATCATCATCATTGAGACATATATTCTGAGAATCGGTCACAGGCATGATCGGGATCAGCGTGTTACAACGCATGTCGGCCTGACCGGCAGGGCGCTTGGTGCGAAGGGAATGTACCTTGCTGCTGATGATCCGGGGGTCGTTGAGAGTATCAGAAGTGTTGCCAGGCGGTTTGGGGGGGACTATCATATTGAGGATGGTGTTCACTGGAGGCAGTGCATCCGCGAATTCAAGGAGTCCGGAGGAATTGTTGTTCATCTGACGATGTACGGCCTTCGTATCCAGGATGTCATCAGGGAGATCAGGACTGCTCCGAAGGTTCTTGTCATCGTCGGTGCAGAAAAAGTGCCGGGGGAGATATATGGACTTGCTGATTACAATGTCGGCGTCACCAACCAGCCTCACTCCGAGATTGCCGGACTCGCCGTCTTCCTCGATCAGCTGTATGAGGGAAGAGAGCTTGAGTGTGAGTTTCCGGATGCCGATATCCGTGTCATTCCGTGCGAACGGGGGAAGAATACGGTGGAGCTGTGAGGGAGACGGTACTTGTTGCCGGATATGCCACACGGCATGTCGTCTCATCCGCCCGGAGAGCCGGATACCGCGTCATCGCTGTCGATCACTTCTGTGATCTCGATTCCGGCTGGTATGTTGATGATTACGTGCGCTTTGAGGAGCTTGCTGATCTCCCGGGTGCAATTGAGGAGATACGATCACGAAACAGGATCGATCATCTGGTTCTCACCTCGGGTGCTGAAGAGGTTGTCTGCCCTGGAATCTCCCGTGCCGGGACCAGTCCCCAGATCGTATCGCGGTTCATCGACAAGATGAAGACACAGGCATTCTTTGAGGGGATAGCTGTACCCCATCCCTGCCTTGCGGGCCGTGATACGTTTCCGGTCTTTGCCAAACCGATCACCGGGGCTGGCGGGTGGAGGAATGCCATCATCTCATCACAGGAGGAGATGGATGCATGGATTGAGATGATCGATCTCCCCTACATGACCCAGCAGATCATCGAGGGTACGCCTGCCAGTGTCTCATGCCTCTCAGATGGGAGACGGGCCGTTGCGGTGGCAGCAAACGAACAGATCCTCCGGGGTGAAGGCGAGGCGGGCTTTGGTTTTGCCGGGTCGATCACCCCCTGTGATCACCCGCTTGCCGGTGAGATGATGGACTGTGCCGAGAAGATAGCGGCGGCAACCGGCTGTGTCGGATCCATCGGGATCGATTTTGTCCTCTCTGATGAGGCGGTCGCGATTGAGGTGAACCCACGGTTCCAGGCAACCCTTGACACCGTTGAATCGGCAACCGGCATGAATCTCTTCTCCCTTCATATGCAGGCATGCGCCGGCATCCTCCCGGAGATGCGGCCAAAGCCCCGCAGGTATGCGGCGCGGCGCATCCTCTTTGCCGAAGATGACTGTATTCTCCTTCATGATCTCCGGAGATTCGGATCCTTCATCGCCGATATTCCTCCGATAGGGACCGAATTTTCCAGAGGAGATGCGGTTGTCAGTGTCTTTGGGTATGGTGGTACACGGGAGGCCGCCCTTTTGATGCTGGATAACCATATTAGTATCATAGCACCATATCTTGCGTAATGGAACGAGTGGAAGAACTTCTGCAGAATCCGGCCATTCATGAATTTTTCCTCCGTCTTGTGGGTGACGAGGGGATCCAGCTCATTGCCCGGTTTCCCGAGACCGGTGAGCACAGTGATGAGGCTCTTGCCGAGATCACCGGGATCAACCTCAACTCCGTCAGGCACAGCCTCTATACACTGTATGAACGGAGGCTGGCTGAGTACCGGAGAGTAAAAGACAATGAGACCGGCTGGCTCACCTACCTCTGGCACCTCAGGCTCGATAACCTTGAACCGGTCATCGCCGAGGATCTGGCAACCGTCAGGGAGAAGCTTGAGGCGCGGAGGCGCTACGAGGAGGAGAATGATTTCTACCTCTGCAAGACCTGTGGTGCGATGTATACCTTCAGCGAGGCGTTCCCACACGAGTTCTCCTGTGTGACCTGTGAGGTTCCACTCAGCCATTTTGATAATGAGGTGCTTGTCACCGCACTGAGACGGAGGCTTGCGGCAATCAATGAATCACTCGGTGATGCCTGACTGTATCTCCGAGGATGCCTGCATCGATCATCTTCTCGGTGCCGGGTGTACAAAGAAGGTGATCGCCCACTCCCGTGCCGTCAGGCGGGTGGTTGCTGACTATACCCATGATGAAGCGGTTATCCCCTGCCTTGCCCGGTGCGGGGCTCTTCTCCATGATATCGGCAGATCAGTGACGCACGACCTCGATCATGCAGAGGCTGGCGGGGATATCTGCCGGGAGCGTGGGATCCCCGAACTGCTCTCCCGGATCGTCGAATGCCATCTCGGGGCAGGCCAGACATCCGATGAATGCCTCCAGCTTGGTCTTACTCCCCGTGATGCCATGCCACGGACTCTTTCTGAGAAGATCGTTGCACATGCAGACAATTGTGTGAGGGGTTCATCGGAGATCCATATTGAGGAGCGGATGATCAGAATCGCTGATCTCCCCCGCACGAAGCGGAGGAGGACATACCGTCTCGCACTTGAGATGGAACTCTTTCGCTTGTGATCAGAGGATCAGTCTCATTACCTGGGGAAGTTTTCGCAGATCCTCTGCAACCCCGTGCGGGAGGGCTCCGTCGATGATCACCACAAGCTTCGGCTCTTCTGCATAGACCGGATCGGTCACAAAGAGCTGGCGTATCGGGATATCGTATCCTGCGAGGATGTTGACGACTGAAGCAACGATATGCTTGTCTGCGGCATTTTTTGGGAGGAGGGTGATGACGGCAAGGCCGAGATCCTCCGCGACCCGTGAGAGATCCGGTGTCACCCGGATATTACAGAAGACCCTACGGAGGTTCTCGTTCTCAAGGATGCTGTGGGCGGTGGTGTCGACGACCCTGCGGTCGACCCCGATTGCTCGCGCGACCTGGGTCGCTGGCATCTCTATTCCATTTGCGGTGATCCTGCCTGCACTGTTGACACCAAACCCGTTTTCAAGGAGAAATCCGACAACTCTTCGTTGTGAGGGGGAATCTGCGAAGATTTCAACGATCTCAGACCACATAGACAGGAGATGATTGGCGCCATGAGTGAAAAAGGATCTTCTTTACGATGGGGTGAGGCAAAGGTGAATCGATAGGGTTTTTAAGGGGTGGTGCATATGTTATTAGGTCAAACTGTGCGAGGGTTGCCGAGCCAGGTCAAAGGCGCTAGGTTGAGGGCCTAGTCTCGTAGGGGTTCGCCGGTTCGAATCCGGTCCCTCGCATTTTCTTCTATCAATCAGTTCATGAGGTAACTCTCTCCTCACAAATCATTTTATTTTATCACGTCCAGATCCTCATCCATGCGATTAATTATCGAGGTCGAGGGAGCCCCGCAGAAGGTTCTCGGTCTCCGAAGAACCGGATCATACGATGAGATCGGACCGATGATCAAGGAGATCGCCTCCTATATTCAGGAGAAGGGAATAACTCCCATTGGACCGCCTGCCTACATCTGCCATGAGATGACACTGGAAGCGGTTCAGGCCGCGACAGAGACCGGTTCAGCTGATATTGAGGTGGTATTTCCGGTAGATGCCGGTGTCGAGGGGGAGGGGGATATACAGGCCTATGATCTTGCGGGCGGACGGATGGTCAGGATCATTCATATGGGGGCATACCGGGACTCTAAAGAGACCTATACCGAGCTCTTCAGCTGGCTTGCCGAACAGAATCTCTCCATCAATGGCCCCATCCGGGAGGTCTATATGAATGACCCCGAAACGACCGAGGAGGATCTCCTCGTCACCTGGATCTATGCCCCTGTCGGGTGATGGATCTCCTCTCTTCTTTCTTTAATACTACGATTTTTTCCGCAGTTTTCCATATCTATATCTTCTCCTCTGCCTGAAATACAATCTCAGGAGAAAGAGAATGAACCGATATCTCACTGGAGCTCTGCTTGTCGGGGGGCTGGTCGCCGCACTGATCATCGGGGCCGGATTCTATGATCGCCAGGCATCAGAACCAGCCGACGGGCCGATCCCGTTCGCCTCAGCAGATGAGGTCCGGGAGTTTCTGCAAACCGCGGATCAGGAGTATACGACCGGATGGAACGGTGGCCTCCGTATCCTTCCCGGAGCTATGACAAAAGACGCGGCAGCCATCGCGCCCCCCATGACCTCCCCGGTTATGGAGGGAGCCGGGAGCAGCCCCGAATATTCAACAACAAATATCCAGGTTGAAGGGGTGGATGAGGCGGACTTTGTCAAGAATGATGGTCGGTATATATACATCATCGCCGGGGGAAGATTGCTCATCGTTGATGCATATCCGCCGGAGAATGCACGTATCATCTCAAATACGACACTCTCCGGCACCCCTCGGGAGATGTATCTTGCCGGATCAACCATCGCGATCATCGCGGACATCACCGAAGAGTCTTTTATGGCGGTTGAAGGGAGTGCCGCGCCGGTCCCGGTCTATCGGCAGGTGACGGGCGTCTCCGTCTATGACTGTGCAGACCGGAGCCGGCCACGCCTCATCCGGGAGGTTTCTGCATCAGGGTCATACACCTCTTCCCGGATGACCGGGGGCGTCATCTATCTCGTCTCGCAGGAGTCCCCGCAGAGGCACGGGCCCGATATGCCACTTCCGATCATCCGGGACGGAGACCGGCATTATGATCCCGGGATCTGGCGGTTCGATGATCTCCCCGGCCCGTTCGTCTTCCAGACGATCACCGCATTCAGGCCGGCTGCGACGTCACCAGTCAGATCAGAGAGCTATCTTGTCGGGTACGGAACAACGATCTATGCAACACAGGAGAACCTGTATATCACCTACACCCACTATGGGGGCCAGCCATATGGGAGGACCGGCCCATCCACGATCATCCACAGGTTTGAGCTCAGGAGGGGCGATCCCATCTGGCGGCAGACGATGAGTGTTCCGGGGATGATGCTCAACCAGTTCTCGATGGATGAGTACAGGGATCATCTCCGGGTTGCAACCACCGTTGAAGAGTATGGGCGCGAAGGCATGCAGACCTCCTCACGGATCACCATCTTTGATCGATCCGGGAGAGTCACCGGCGAGATCACCGGCATTGCTCCGACAGAGCGGATCTTTGCGGCACGGTTCATCGGTGATCGCTGTTATCTCGTTACGTTCCGGCAGATCGATCCCTTCTTCGTCATCGATCTCTCAAATCCGGAGAACCCGTCCATTCTTGGTGAACTGAAAATCCCCGGATACTCAGATTACCTCCATCCCTTTGACGCAAACCATATCATCGGGATCGGAAAGGACACAAAGGAGACCGCATGGGGTGGGTTTACCACCACCGGCGTGAAGATCGCCCTCTTTGATGTCTCGGATGTAAAAAAGCCGGATCTGTTGGACTCGATCACCCTTGGCGGGATGGGGAGTGACTCCGAGGTTCTTCGTGACCACAAGGCATTCTACTTCAACAGGGAGATCGGCCTGATGGCGCTTCCGATCACGGTTGCAGATGGGTATGGCAGGGGGTACGTCTGGGAGGGGACCTATCTCTATACCATCTCTCCAAAGTCCGGGTTCACCCTTCATGGAACGATCCCCCAGTATACCGGCGATGCACCCCCGGAGCCCGGCCACTGGCCGACCGCCGTCCGGCGCTCCCTCTCGATAGGTGAAACCATTGCGACGATCTCTGACACGACCATCGTTGTAAGCGATCTTGGAGACCCGACAAAGCGGTATGCGGAGATCCCTCTCCCGGCAGGGGATCGGTGGGGATACGGGAGATGGCATCCCCCTGTTATGGCATTCTGATCCTCCCACCCCTTCTTCACCCACTGCATTATGATCTTTGTTGTCATAATCGCAACAAATAATTTATCAGATTGGAGATCCTATCTTCTACCGAGTAATCGTGAAGCCCCTCTTTCGCTATCTGTCAGATACCATCAATGCCAGGCCGGCCCTTGTCGCAGGTCTCTTCTTTGCATTGATCCTGCTTGCCTTCTACGGGACCGGTTTCCTTCATATGGCAACAGGATCCGAGACCTACCTCGATAAGAGTACCCGGCAGGGTGTCATCATGGAACAGTACCAGGATACCTTCCGGACCAACAACATCATGGTGATCATCGAATCAGACGATGTCGTTGATCCTGATACATTGCTGATGATCGATCAGCTCTCCTGGAGCCTTCAGAGGGAGCGATACGTCGCCAGTGCGTCCGGGATAACGGATCTCATCAGGATGATGAATGGCGGCACCATCCCCCGTTCGACCGGTGAGATATCGCAGATCCTCGATAATGCTCCGCCGGATATCCTTGACCGTGTCTATCCCTCCAATATGATGACGATCCTCATCGTCTCCCTTGAGCCTGGGACAAGTTCGGATGTACGGGAGAGTATCCTTCGTAACTTCGAGACGATCATCGGGATGACCGATCTCCCACCGGGTACTACCGTCACCCTCTCTGGAGATGCGGCATTTGCCCAGCAGATGAAGGAAGAGATGAGGACCTCGATGGGGGTTTTAATCGGGGCTGCGATGATCCTGATGATCATCGCGGTGATGCTCCTCTTCTCCCACGTCAGCTACCGCCTCCTTCCGGTGGGTGTCGTTGCCATCGGCCTTCTCCTGACATTTGGGATGATGGGGCTCTTTGATATCCCGATAAGTATGGTGACCATCGGAGCATTCCCCGTTCTTATCGGTATCGGGATCGATTATGCCATCCAGTTCCATTCCCGTCTGGATGAAGAGCTTCGGAGACAGCCGATGGCCGGAGCCATCTGCTCAACCCTCACCAAGACCGGGCCGGCCGTCTTCTATGCGATGATCGCAACCTCGATGGGATTTATCGCAATGATGGTCTCTCCGGTTCCGATGGTCCGCGACTTCGGGTTGGTCTGTGTCATCGGCGTCGTCTTCTGTTATATTGCGGCGTTGATCATCGTCCCGACATTTGGTATTCTCATTGGCTATACCCCAAAACCTCTGAAAGGTGAGGGAGGGCTGATGAAAAGGTATAACAACCTCCTTGGGAGGCTCGCCACAAAGATTGCCCGTGTCCCGATACCGGTCATCCTCGTCCTTGGGCTTGTCGCCCTTGCAGGTGTCCAGATGGACACCTATGTTCCGATATCGACCGATGAACATACGTTTGTACCAGATGATATGCCCGCTGTCGTTGATATCAAAAAGGTCACGCGGACGATGGGATCGACCCTCACCCTCCCCATCTATATCAGCGGGGATACTGTCCTCTCACCTGAAGGCATCCGGTGGATAGATGAATATGGGGAGTATGCGGTCGCGAAGCATGGTGAGATAACGCGGGTTCAGAGCATCACCACGTATATGCGCACCTACAATGATGGCCAGCTTCCGGAGACCAGAACCGAGATACGCGCCGTTCTTGAGAGGATACCTGAGGATACAAAGAAGCTCTATATCAATGGGAATAATGAAGCTGTGATCCAGTTCTCATTACTCCAGATGGAGACCGATCAGCAGAAATCACTCGTCGATCAGGTGCGATCAGATCTCCTCTTCATCGAGCCGCCGGTCGGTATCTCAGCAACTCCGACGGGTTCGGTCGAGCTCTTCACCACCCTCATCGATGACATCAGGAAAGGGAAGACGTATATGACCCTGCTTGGGTTCCTCCTCATCTTCGGGTTCCTCCTCCTCATCTACCGCAAAGCGAAGCTCGCACTCACACCCCTGGTACCGATCATTATGATCGTCGGCTGGAACGGGCTGATCATGTACACCCTTCATATCGACTATACCCCGCTGACCGCGACCCTTGGATCGATGGCGATCGGGATCGCCTGTGAATATACCATCCTGATCATGGAGCGGTGCCAGGAGGAGCTGGATAAAGGTCTCCCCCTCTATGATGCCATCAACACAAGTGTCGCCCAGATAGGATCGGCGATCACCGTCTCCGGCCTGACAACCGTCTTTGGGTTCTCAGCCCTCCTCCTCTCAAGCTTTAACATCATCAGCAACTTTGGGATGGTCACTGTCATCACCGTCGGCTTCTCCCTCATCGGGGCGATCATCGTGATGCCCGCAGTGCTTGCCATTGCAAACCGGGATGCAATCGCCAGATAACACCCATCTTTTTTGCTTCTTCATCCACACCAGTAAAGAATGAATCCTGACTGCATGTGTGAAGCGATACGTTCCGCCCGTCAAGGGATTAGCAAAGGACAGACCCCCTTTGGTGCCTGCATCGAATGCAATGACCGGATCATCGCCTCTGCCCATAACCGGGTCTTCGCAGGAACCGACAGCACGGCACATGCCGAGATCGTCGCCATAAGGGAGGCGCAGGAGAAGCTTGGCACAATTGATCTCTCAGGCTGCACCATGTATGCAACAACCGAGCCTTGCCCGATGTGCTTTGCCGCATGCCACTGGGCAAAGATCAGCAGGATCGTCTACGGCACCTCAATAGAGGATGTCCGCGCTCTCGGCTTCTCTGAGATGACCATCTCAAATATCAGTATGCAGGAGTTTGGAGGGAGCCGGATGGAGATCATCGGGGGGTATCTCATTGAAGAAAATCAGGCCCTTCTCCGTGAATGGGCAGAGATGCCGGATCGAAGGCTCTATTGAGGTCGTGGGGGAAGGCTGCACCGGCACTGTCCTATCGTGACTGCGACGGTGATGGTGAGGAGGGCCGGGAAGAGGAAGGCCATGGTGAATGTTCCAAATTCGGCAATAAAACCTGCAAAGAAGGGGAGAAGTGCAAGCCCCCCATAGGTCGAGGTATTCAGGATCCCCATCATGATCCCCTGGGGTGCTCCTGTACCGGCAAGGAACGTCATCTGCGCAATAATCGCAAATCCGGCAAATGCCCCCATGATCGGAAAACCCCAGGGAGATATGAGGCATAGGAGAGCTGCCGATCCGACACCGACTGCAGCAATACGTATCGTGAAGATCGGCTCAAGCCTGAACCGGGAGACGATCAGGACCGACACCATCGTTGCCAGATTCATGCTTGCGATGAAAACTCCTGTGAGGAGCGGATTGTGGCCGCCAAACTCAGGATAGAGTGAGGTGAGTGCGCCTGTTGTACCGACGATGATAATGGCTGAGTACCAGAGCCACCTGTATTCTGTCAGGTAGAAGGAAATATTTGAGGGGGCGGCCTTCTTTCCGACCTTTTCGTCCATCCTGACAGCCAGGATACAGACGATCCCTGAGAGGATGGTAAAGACGAAGAGCCCGGCCCGTGGATCGCTGAGAATGGAGACGATCCATCCTGTTCCTGCGAGGCCTGCGAGGAGACCGGCGTTCAGGGCAGCCATGAAGTATCCGGCAAGACGGGTGTGATCGGGCCGGGCATTCAGAAGCGACATCGCCGATGCAATGAAGAGACCTGCACCGATCCCTTCTATGAAGCGGGCGAGGATGATCAGAAGTGGTGAACCGACAAAGATCAGGATCATTCCTGAGAGGAGAGTGATCACAAGCCCGGTCTGGATAAGCGGCGTCGGTCCGATCCGGTCGCTTGCATAGCCTGCCGGGAAGACGGTAATGAGGGCTCCAAAAAAGTATGCCGAGAAGATGATCCCCTGGAGAACGGACCCCTCCCCAAAAGCAGGAAGTACCGGCACTACCGCATTGGAGAGTGCCATTATTACAAATACCCCTGCGATCGGGGGGAGGAGGTTCTTCATTAATCCTGATTATGCGTGATGCTTCTTTAAACCATTCGATATGTCTCGAGGTTCATCGGTGAATGTGTCTGGATATGGAATTTCTTATAGATCGAACTGGCGAGATCAATTGTCTTGCTCTCCTCACCATGGATACAGAAGATCTTCTCCGGCTTTGGCTGCATATGGCTGACGAAGCTCATCAGCTGCCGGCGGTCTGAGTGGCCTGAGAATCCTTCCACCGTCGTTACCTCGAGGTTGATGGTGATACTACCCTTCGACCCATAGGGGATCTCCCGCCACCCCTTCTGAATCCTGCGTCCAAGTGTTCCATCTGCCTGGTATCCGACGAACACGAGGGTATTGCGCTCGTCTGCGGCGAGGTTCTGGAGATAATCTATCACAGGACCTCCATTCATCATTCCTGATGTGGTGATGATGACGGAAGGCTCACCATTAATGACCGCCTCACGTTTCTCGCCTGAATCCACCTGTTCGAAGCACTCGGAGAGGAACGGGTTTAACCCCTCTCTGAAGATCTGGTTTCTGAGGTCCGAATTAAGGTATTCGGGATAGGTCGTATGGATGGCCGTTGCCTCTTTGATCATTCCGTCAAGATAGACCTTCATCCGGGGAAGAACACCCTTCCGGATCCCCTCTTCGAGCGCGAGCATGACCTCCTGTGATCTGCCGACGGCAAATGCGGGGATGATGACCTTGCCACCACGTTCGACAGCGCGCCTGATCACATCATAGAGGCGTGACTCGGCATCCTTCCTCGATGGTGTCGCATCCTGTGATGCACCATATGTGCTCTCCATGAAGATCGCTTCAAGCCTTGGAAAATGAGCGTTTGCAGGGTTGAAGAGGCGGCTCTTTCCGTAATTAAAGTCCCCGGTAAATGCGATATTATACAGTCCGTCACCGACATGGAAGTGGGCGATGGCTGATCCAAGGATATGGCCTGCATTATGGAAGGTCAGCTTGATATCCGGTGCGATATCCGTCACGGATCCATAGTTTAAGGTGATGGAATGTTTGACGTACTGCTTCACTTCATTTGAGGTATAAGGAGCAGGCCGATCCTCTTTCCTGATCACCTCAAGATAATCGAGCTGGAGCATCGATGAGAGATCCCGTGTCGGAGGGGTGGCATAGATCGGGCCATTGAATCCATACCGGAAGAGGAGAGGGATAAGGGCACAGTGATCAAGGTGGGCATGGGTGAGGACGACGGCGTCAAGATTTGTGAGTGGATGAATCTCAGGGACGCCCAGGTATGGTGTCGCCCCATTTGTGGCACCTGGTTTCTCTCCGCAGTCGATGAGTATCCTGCTCTCCGGGGTTGAGAGGAGGAAGGCTGCCCTGCCAACCTCCCTGCAGCAGCCGAGGGTTGTGACCCGGACCCATTGATCCTTTGCAAGGATGTCGCGATGGATCCGTCTGCCGCTTGCACGGAGGAACTCTTTTCGTTCATCCCGGATTGCCCGGAGATACTTCCTGATCTGTTTCACTGTTGAGCTCTCAATCGGGGGTGTCCGGACAACCTTGGGTGTCCACCCGATGCTCTTTGTAATATCCCGGAGTGTCGCACCGTTCTTCCCGATGACGACACCCGGCTTCTCGGCTTCGATCAGGACTTCCCCGGTATCGGGGTCAAAAAAGATATCGGTAATACCTGCATTCTCCGGAACGATCTCTTTGATATCGTCATATGCACGCTCCGGATCCTCAAGGACCGTAGGACGGACGACGATCCGCTTCCTCAGGTCCCGGGCAAGAACACGGATAAGATCCGCCTGATCAGCAAACTGCTTGGGATCATCGGTATAGATAACCAGCTCAGGCCCTTCAAATTCGACATCCGAGACCTTTATACCTGCAGGTACCTTACGGTTGATAAGCTCTTTCAGCTCTTTGAGTCTGTCCTCAATCAACATGGAATCTTCCTAAAAAAGTTTGTAAAAAA
>SL_3KL_010_SEDDRAFT_10004044_pt1 | contig 13293 bp, 10 predicted proteins | sample SodLakKL_010_SED_2_FD_10381 | JGI IMG/M metagenome (IMG submission 10381)
ACACGGCTCGCCTGCCGGTCCAGGGCTGCCGAGACCTCTTCCGCCGACACGACACACTCGGCCTGCTCCGGCCAGCGACCCGCCGACTCACTGCCCATTCGGAACGTTTTCCCGACCCTGCTGGCGCGCCATCTCTTCGGCCATCTCCAACTTCAGTGTGCGTGTCGGGAAGGCAATTTCGGCGCCGTTGCGCTCGATGATTTCGCCGATGCTCAGCAGCACTTCCTCACGCACCTGGTGATACTCGGTCCAGACCACGGTCTTCGTGAAGCAGTAGACCATGATGTCAAGCGAGTGCGACCCGAACACGTTGAAGTGCACCATGGTCGTTTGCGTGGTATCCAGGTCGGGGTTGTCGTGAATGTAGTCCCGGATCTCGTCCACGATCTTGCGCGTTTTGGCGAAGTCATCGTAACGGATGCCGATATGTTCGAAGATCTGGCGATGAGTCATGCGTGAGGGGTTCTCCACGGTAATGGTGGTGAACGTCGCGTTGGGCACGTACATCGGTCGCTTGTCGAACTTGCGAATGGTGGTCATGCGCCAGCCGATATTCTCCACCGTACCTTCGATCTCCTGGTCGGGCGAGCGCACCCAGTCACCGACCGAGAAGGGTCGATCGAGAAACACCATGAATCCGCCGAAGAAGTTGGCCAACAGGTCGCGTGCGGCAAGACCGACGGCAATACCGCCCACGCCACCGGCGGCCAGAAACCCGGAAATGGGAATATCGAGGATGCTGAGGGTGGTCAGTGCACCGGTCAGCAGTACGGCAATGCGCACGATCCGCCCGAGCACGCTGACCGTGGTGATGTCGACCGACTCGTTGCGCTTGCGCCGCTCGGCGATAAAGGCCTTCTCGAAACCGGTCGCCAGGCGGAAGAAGAACCAGGTGGCCGCAATGACCAGGCCAAGCTGCTGCAAGACACCGAGGAAACCGGGATCGAAACCGATCGCATCGGTGTGGGGCGCGGCCACACGAGCAGCCATGACGATGCCTTGCCACCAAATCAGCAGGGACACCGGACGCTTGCCGGCGTAGACCACCGCATCGTCCCACATATGGCTGGTTTTCTCGGCCAGCCCCTCCAGCCGGTTGACGAACAGCCGGTAGATGAACTCCAGCAACAACGCCACCAGGATGATGACGAACGCCTGCAGAATCCAGCCCGGCAGCCCCACCAGATCGCTCACGTTCTCGACGATATCGACCACTTCTTCCATGATTACTCGCTCAGTTTTTCGAGAGACTCGCGCCAGGAGCGAAACTCCGGCACGGTCAGTTGTTCTTCCAGGGATGCCATCGGCCGACCATACAAGCCTTCCAGCCTGCCGGCAGCGGGTGTCGCCAGCTCCAGGTCACCTTCGAGCAGACCGGCCACCGAAGCGGGCCGGCAGACCAGCACGGCCTCACATCCTGCCGTCAGCGCCAGGCGCAGGCGCCCGGGCAGGTCGCCCCCGGGTGCGGCTCCCAGCATGTCGAGATCGTCGGATACGACCACACCGGCAAAATCAAGCTCGGTGCGCAGACATCGACCGATCCACTCCCTGGAGAAACCGGCCGGAGACTCGTCGCGGGCCGGGTAGCAAACGTGGGCCATCATAACGCCATCGAGTTGCGACGCAAGGGTGGCAAAAGGCTGCAGGTCGACTGCCAGTTCCGACAATGACCGCCGATCGACCACGATTTCATGGTGCGAATCGGCCACGACCGATCCGTGTCCTGGAAAGTGCTTGCCACAGGACCTCATCCCGGCATCACGCATACCGGCCAGGTAAAAAGTACCCAGATCGCAAACGACATCCGGATCAGTCCCCAGGGCGCGATCACCGATCACTTCACTGCCGCGATCGAGATCGAGTACCGGTGCCCAGCTCAAGTCAATGCCGTGCTCCAGCACCTCGGCGGCCATCACCCGCCCGTGGCGATAGGCCAGGTCACGCGCGCGATCCGGGTAGTCGTGGTAATAGCGACCGAGTCGGCCCAGCGGCGGCAAAGCGGTGAAGCCGTCGCGGAAGCGCAGCACCCGTCCGCCTTCCTGGTCGACCGTGATCAACAGTCGCGGCGATCGCAACTCGGAGATGGCTGCGCACAACTCCCGCAATTGCGAGGGGCATTGGTAATTGCGGCTGAACAGGATGACGCCGCCGACGGCCGGATGGCACAGTTGTTTCCGGGTCAGCTCGTCCAGCTCGAGACCATCGATGCCGACGATCAACGGCCCCAGAGGTTGTACGGCGCTACTCATCGGCGTTCGAACAGTGCGATGGACTCGACATGGGCGGTATGCGGGAACATGTCGGCAATACCGGCATTGCGCAGCCGAAAACCGTATTCCCTCACCAGCTCTCCGGCATCCCGCGCCAGCGTGGCCGGGTTGCAGGAAACGTAAACCACCCGCCTTGCCCCGCTGCCGGCCACCACCGGCAGGATCTCGAGCGCNCCCGAGCGCGGTGGGTCGATCAGCACCTGGTCGAAACCGGCCCGATACCAGGGCCGGGTGGAGACGTCCTCGACCAGGTTGGCGACTTCCCAGTCGATGTTGTTCAGGCCATTTCTCTGTGCGTTGTCGCGTCCGGCCTCGATCAGCTCCGCGGCTCCTTCGACACCGGTCACATGACCGGCCCGTGTGGCCAGCGGCAGTGTGAAATTGCCCAGCCCGCAAAACAGGTCGAGCACCCGATCATCCGGACCGGGGGCCAGCAGGTCCACGGCTTTGGAAACCAGCGCCCGATTGATCGCGGCATTGACCTGGATGAAATGCTGCGGGTGAAAGGCGAGATCGAGATCGAACTCGTCGAGCCGGTAGTTCAACTGGTGCTCGTCAGGACAAAGCCGATGAACCGTCGTCGGGCCCTTGGGCTGCAGGTAAACGGCGATGTCGTTGTCGGCCGACCAGGCCTTCAGGGCCTGTTCGTCCTCGGCTGTCAGCGGGCGCAGGTGCCGGATAACGATGGCCGAGCCTTCGTCACCGCTGGCGGTTTCGATCTGCGGTACGGCATCTGCCACCGACAGGGTGCCCAGCAGTTGCGACAGGCTGAGCAGCCGATTGCTGAAGTCCGGATGCAACACGCGGCAGTTGCCGACATCGGCCACAAACCGCCCCTGCGGTTCGCGGAATCCCACAAGCACCCTACCCTTGCCCTTGACCAGGCGGGCGCTGAGACGGCTGCGCCGGCGATAAAACCAGGGTTCGGCTGCAATCGGGTCCCACCATTCTTCCGGCGTCACTTCACCGATTCTTGTCAGGTTGTCGACCAGGCGCTTGTGCTTCCATTCGAGCTGAGCGTCATGGTCAAGATGCTGCAACGCGCAGCCGCCGCAATGATCGAACCAGGGGCACTCCGGTTCGACCCGATCGCTTGAAGGCTCGAGGACCTTCTCGCAGGTGGCCTCGTCAAATCGGCGATTGCGATCGATCAGGCGGGCGGATACCCGCTCGCCCGGCAATGCGCCGTGCACGAACACCGCTTTTTCCTGGTGGCGCCCTACCCCGCGCCCGTCGTGTGACAGGTCGGTGATCTCGATTTCGATTGGTTCTGCCGGCAACTTGCGGCGTCGTCTTGACATGATTTCTTGTTCAGTTCGTTGGTTCGTTGATTCGATGGCCGTTTGGTCCGTGGACTCATGAAAAGCAAAAAGGGCCCGCCTCCACCAAGGATGGCAAGCCCGGATGTTGACCGTTGATATGGCGGTCAGTCGAAGTTGAACGAACCAACGAACAAACCAATCAACAAACAAACCATTACTTCTGCGTCCAGGAGCCATCGCCCCCCTGGTAGTACCAGCCATCACGGGCATTGGCAATCCACTGACGGGCGAAGGTCTGGCGAATTTCCTCTTCCCACTCGGGATGACCGTTGGCGATGGCAATCTCCCGGTAAACGGCATTACGGTCCGAGTTCTCTTCGGACACCACCCGCTCGAGATTGCGGCGATCGGCCAGCCCGACGGCGGAGCGGTCGCGAATCTCGACCAGTCCATTGCGCGTCAGGCCGATGGCGCCGGCATCGTACCAGTCCGCCAGGTGCTCGCGGTGGCGCTCGGCCATTCGCTGCTTGATGGCCTGCACCTGGGGCGTATCGATATTGATGTTGGGCTGCTGCGCGTAGGCCGAACTGATCAGGCTCACGGACAGAAAACCGCTACCGCCCGCATTCGGCTCAGGGGCCGGCGGCCTTTCGGCGGCCTCGCCAATGACATCCTGAATGAAACGATCGGCGGCGCGCTCCGCGGCCGCTTCCGGAAAGTAGACGTTGATGGTCACGCAGGCGGCCAGCGCCAGCGTGAAGGCGATGATAGTGAGTGATACCAGTCGGTTCATGGCCCGAAATCTCCTTGAGGACTGCTCGGCCCCGTGATCGGTGACCGCACCAGTGTTGGCCGTCACTGCTGAATTGGTGCTGAATAGTCTAGTTGGAAAGAGGGCAAGAGGGGAAGAGGAATCAACCGACTTCACGGGCCATGGCCAGAGCATCGGTGAGGCGGCGGCAGCCGCGCAGTGTCATGCGTGTCCGCACACCCTTGAGATTGCCCTCGGGCACCAAGGCCGTTTCGAAGCCCTGGCCGGCAGCCTCCCGCAGCCGCTCCTCGCCGTTGTAGACGGGACGGAGTTCACCGGCCAGGCCGACCTCACCGAATGCCACCAGCTTCTGCGGCAACGGCTTCTCCCGCAGCGATGACTGCAGGGCCAATGCAATGGCCAGGTCGCTGGCCGTCTCGGTAACGCGGATTCCGCCGGCGACGTTGATGAACACGTCCTGGTCGGCGATTGCGATGCCGGCATGGCGGTTCATCACCGCCAGCAGCATGGCCAGCCGGTTCGGATCGATGCCCACGGCCACGCGCCTGGGGTTGGACAGGCTGGAGGGAGCCACCAGGGCCTGGACCTCGACCATCATCGGGCGCGTTCCCTCACGAGTGACCAGTACGCAACTTCCTGGCGCCGGCTCGGACTGTCCCGAAAGGAAGATGGCCGATGGATTGCCCACCGCCTTGAGGCCCTTGTCGGTCATGGCGAAAACGCCCAGCTCGTTGGCGGCACCGAAACGATTCTTCACCGCCCGGATCAGGCGGTAACGACTGCCCGAGTCCGATTCGAAGTACAAAACGGCGTCAACCATGTGTTCGAGCACACGCGGACCCGCCAGCGCCCCTTCCTTGGTCACGTGACCGACCAGCACCACCGCGCATCCGGTCTGCTTGGCGAACTGCACCAGGCGCGCGGCACATTCGCGCACCTGGGCGACGGCACCCGGTGCCGACTGCAAGGCCTCGGTCCAGAGGGTCTGGATGGAATCCACGACCATGAAAGCCGGCTTGCGCTCGGCAGCCGTGGCCAGCACCGTTTCCAGGCTCGTCTCGGTCAGGCAATCCAGCCGCTCCGGATCCAGCCCCAGGCGCCTGGCGCGCATGGCCACCTGTGCCGCCGACTCCTCGCCGGTGACGTAGAGACTGCCGTGTCCGGCCGCAAGCACATCCTGAACCTGCAGCAGCAAGGTGGACTTGCCGATACCGGGATCTCCGCCCAGCAGCACGACCGAACCCGGAACCAGCCCGCCCCCAAGCACACGATCGAGCTCGGTCAGGCCCGATGAAAGTCGCGCGGTCGCTTCGTCGGCCTGCACATCGGCGAGGCTCAGGACTTTCGCCGAGGCCACACCCGTCCAGTTGCCGCGGCCCTTCGGCCCCTTGACCGCGGCCGGTTCTGCCACGCCCTCCTCCAGCGAATTCCACGCCTGACAGTCCGGGCATTGCCCGGACCACTTGGGAAACGATGCGCCGCACTCGCGGCAGGTATAAACGGACTTCGTTTTTGGCATCGTGTCATTCTAAGGGAGCGAGCCCCGGCGATCCTCCCCGTTTTACATTTCCACATTTCACCTTTTACCGTCCCGCCGATTCCCTGTACCTTTACCCACATGAACCCGAAGGAACAACCCATCATCGGTGAATCCCCCGCCTTCCTGACGGTACTCGAGGAGGTTTCGAGGGCTGCCTCGCTGCATCGGCCCGTACTGATCGTCGGAGAACGCGGCACGGGCAAGGAAGTAGTGGCGGAAAGGTTGCACTTCCTGTCGACGCGATGGGAAGGGCCACTGGTACGCGTCAACTGCGCGGCCATCAGCGAATCCCTGCTGGAGTCGGAACTCTTCGGACACGAGGCCGGGGCATTTACCGATGCGGCCAGGCAACACAAGGGCCGCTTCGAGCAGGCCGACGGCGGCAGCCTGTTCCTCGATGAACTGCCCAGCACCTCGATGGCGGTACAGGAGAAGATCCTGCGGATCATCGAGTACGGCCAGTTCGAACGACTGGGTTCTTCGCGGGCGGTGGAAGTCGATGTCCGCATCATCGGCGCCAGCAACGTCGACCTGCCTGCCCTGGTCGAGGAAGGGAAATTTCGCGCCGACCTGCTCGATCGGCTGGCCTTCGATGTAATTACCCTGCCGCCACTGCGGGAAAGGCAGGAAGACATCCTTCCACTTGCGGAACACTTTGCCATGCGCATGAGCCGGGAACTCGGGCGGGAACTCTTCGCCGGTTTTGCCCCAAAAGCGGTCGATGCACTTCACCGGCATGCCTGGCCCGGAAACGTTCGCGAGTTGAAGAACACCGTTGAACGCGCCGTCTACAGACTGGAAGGCGAAGACGAACCGATTCTCGATCTGCAGTTCGATCCGTTCGACTCGCCGTATCGTCCGGGCCTGGTCTCCCGGCCAATGGCAAGCCCCGAGCAGCCCGCCAGTCCCGCACCGGACCGCCCAATCAACTTGCGGCGCCACCTCGACCAGGAAGAACGACGCCTGGCCATGGCTGCTCTGGAACGAAGTCGTGGGCACCAGGGCAAGGCGGCCCGGTCACTGGGACTGACCTATGACCAGTTCCGCGGCATTCTGCGCAAGCATGACCTGATCGGAAAACATACCGATCAGTCCTGATCGGCCAGCTCCACTCGATTACGACCTCTTTTCTTCGCGACGTACAGTGCGTCATCGGCGCGCTTGAGCAGGCTGCCAAACTCGATTTCGTTGCCTCGCTTTACGGCCACCCCGATGCTGACCGACAGGGGCAACTCGAGGGACTCGATCATCAATGGCGACGAGCACACGTTGCGGCGCAGCTTCTCGGCCACTTCCATCGCCTGGTCATCCTGGACTCCCCTGAGAACAACCGCGAACTCCTCGCCACCCGTCCGACCGACCAGATCATCCGGACGCAGTGACTGTCGGCAGATCCTGGCAAAGCGCTTCAGTGCTTCGTCGCCGACCGGGTGACCGTGGTTGTCGTTGACCAACTTGAAGTGGTCGAGATCCATCAGCAACAAGGTCATGGCCTGCTTTCTTTCGCTGGCCTCGTCGAACAGCATCCCGGCCTGCTCGAGGAAGGCTCTCCGGCTTCGCACACCGGTCAGTGAATCGGTACTGACCAGCCGCCTGAGCTCTTCCTCCACGCGGATGCTCTGAATCGCTCCACCGATCACGCCGGCGGCGACCTGAAGGGCGTCGATTTCCGGCTGGCTCCACTGACGCCGTCCCGAACAGTCGTCGAAACCGATCTGACCCCAGAATTTTCCGTCCTGGAAGATAGGTACGACAACGATCGACTCGATTTCCTGCGGTTCGAGCAGATCGCGCTCAGGCTGAGGCATTTCATCGACTAGGCCATGCACGACCTCGCCCGATTCGAGCACGCGACGCCAGTTGGGAATGATCTGGTCATAATCCATGCCCTGCATGGCCGGGTTACCAAGCTCCGACTGTATACCCGGCCCGCACCACTCGTAACGCTGGCTGGTCAGCAATCTTCCGGACCGTCGGTCCCGATGATTCTCGAATACGTAGACACGATCGGCGCCCACGGCCCGGCCCAGCGCTGCCAGCGCCGGCTCCATCACTGTATCCTTGTCCGACGCGCTGAAGAGCTTTCGGGCCGCTTGCGCAAGGGCATGGAGGATTGCCTCACGTGCCTGGCGTTCCTGCTCGGCGCTGACCCTGGCGCTGACATCGCGCGAACTACCCTGGATACCGATCACCCGGCCCTTGCCATCCACCACCAGCGAAGCGATGATTTCCACCGCTTTCTCTTCACCGTCGGCGCACTGCTGACGCACCTGAATACGCTGTGCGCGGGACTGTTCAAAGCGACCTTCATGGTAGGCACCGACCCGCTTTTCGATGAGCCGAAGAATGCGCTCGCGTTGCTCAGGGATGATCGAGTCAAGAAAGGTCTCGGACATTGCCTCCCGTACTGAAATCCCCCGCAACCGAGTGACCGAAGGACTGATGTAGGAGTAGTCGAGCGCCGGCCAGTTCACCGTCCAGATCACGTCAGAGGCATTTTCGGCCAGCAGACGGTATCGATTTTCGGAACTACTCAGATCCAGGACCGTGGCGTCCCGCTTATCGGCATACTCGCCACGGCCGACGCGCCGCCGCATGAGATAACGACATGTGACAGCACCGGCCAGGGCAGCCGCCACGACAGCCGGAAGGATGACGATCCATTGCATCAAGGCACAAGAGTCATGATCGCGTCTGGTTGCAGCATACACTGAAAACTCTTTCCAGCCACCCCCAGGCCCCATATGTTGACGGCGGCACAAGTGATCCCTGTTTCCTGCGAGCCGGTGCTGCAGCGATCCTGGTCAAGGGCTATACTCGAAACTGACTCCGTGATCGGCAGGCAAGCCATCGGCAGCGACATGCGTTCAGGCAGGGAACTCACGGTCAGGCTGGCAATGACACCGCGGCAAGTGATTGCATCGCGGGGACGAGGCGCCCTGTTCGTCGCCTTGCTGGTGCATGCAATCGGTGGACTCATTGCCGTTCCAAGCACCTGGGCATCGGATACCGAACGGGTGTTGCAGATTGGCCTTTATCAGAACGAACCCAAAGTCTACATTCAAGGCGACGGCAGTCCGGCCGGACTGTTCGTCGATATTCTCGGCGAGATGGCCCAACGGGAAGACTGGCAACTGGAGTTCCGCCAGTGCTACTGGCGCGAGTGCCTGCAAATGCTCGAAACCGGCCAGCTCGACCTCATGCCCGATGTCGCTCCGTCTACTGAACGTCGTGACTTGTATGCATTCAATGCCGTGCCGGTCACACAGGCCTGGAGTCAGCTCTATAGTTCAGCCGATCAGAGCGTCATCGAACTCGACGATCTTCATGGCCTGCGCATCGCAGTGCTGGAAGACTCCGCTCAGCAACATTACCTCGCAGGGATGATCGAGAACCGGCAACTCGATGCCGAACTTCTCCGTGTAAGCACGATGATCCAGACCCTGGAGGCAGTCAGCAACGGTGATGCCAACGTTGCTGCAACCAACAATTTTTTCGGCGGGCGAATGGCCAGCCGCTTCGGGCTGGTGGAAACACCGGTCACGTTCGACCACACCAGCCTGCATTTCGCTGCACCCGCAGATCGAAACATCGAGATCCTGGCAACCATCGATGACTACCTCGACGCCTGGAAATCGGACTCGGAGTCACCGTACTACACCGCAATACTCAAGGCCGTTACATTGCCATCCCCCCCCGGAACTCCCGGCTGGCTCTATCCCGTCACCACAGCTGCAATCGGCATCGCCGCGGTGTCCACGCTGCTGCTCTACCTCATGCGAGGTCGACTGCAGACGCAAACCAAGCGGCTCGCCCGCTCAGGGCAACAACTGGAGCATCTTCTTGCCAGCAGCCCTGTGATTCTGTACTCGCTGCGTGGCCGGGACATGCAAATCGAGTGGGTCAGCGGAAACGTGGAGCGCATCCTGGGATTCTCCCGCTCGACCGTCATGGAGGCCGATTGGTGGGAACGACAGGTCCATCCCGAAGACAGGCGTTCGGCCGTTCGCCGGTCCACCCGGATTTTCAGCGAGCAACACAATACACGTGAATATCGCATTCATGACGCCGATGGCAAGGTCCGGCATATTCGTGATGAAATGCGTCTGTTCTACCCGGGTTCAGGCAACGGGGAACCGATGATCATCGGTAGCTGGACCGACATGAGCGAAGAACACGAGCGTCGCCAGGAACTCGACTTTCTGTCCACCCACGACCCGAAAACGGGGTTTCCGAACCGCAACCTCCTCGCCGATCGTCTCAAGCAGGCTCTCGCCCGAGCCGACCGCAAGCATTCGAGCGTGGTGGTCGTGCTCATCGACCTCGACCGGTTTCGCCACATCAACGATACGCTCGGAATCAGCACAGGTGACCAGGTGCTGCTGGAAATCGCCAACCGACTCCGGACCGCCTGGAACGAGGAAGCCACCATCGCCCGGGTCGGCAGCGACGAATTCTGCATCATAATTGAGGCTGACGTGGCCGATGTGGACATCAAGGACTTGCTGTCTCCGCTGCGCTCGGAGCTCGCACGACCGGTTCAAATCGACGAGCGGACTCTGGTCGTCAGCGCCAGCATCGGCATCTCGACCTACCCCCGTGACGGGCACAACCGCGAAAGCCTGATGGCGGCCGCCGAACTCGCGCTGGAAGCGGCCCGCCGCGCCGGCGGCGATTCTGTTCGCTACTACGAGGCCGCGCTGAGTGAGCAGAGCAGCCGGCGTCTGCTTCTGGAGAATGAACTGCGTCACGCGGTAACCGGTAATGAGCTGGAACTCTATTTCCAGCCGCAATTCCGCTTGTCCGATCGCACCATACAGGGCATGGAGGCGCTGGTTCGATGGAAACATCCCCAGCGCGGCCTGGTCTCGCCCGGCGAGTTCATTCCACTGGCCGAGGAAACCGGGCTGATCGAGAAGATCGACCAGTGGGTGCTGTTCGAAGCCTGTCGCCAGATCGCCGACTGGGATGCCAGCGGNTTCCGGGTTCCAAGAGTCGCGGTAAACCTGTCGCCGAGGGAGTTTCACGATGACTCCCTCGTCGAACGTGTCATCGAGGCGCTGTCGACAAACGGGTTGAGTGGCGAGCGACTCGAGGTAGAGATCACCGAAACCATGCTGATGGAGTTTCCCGAACGTGCCATGAGGGTCGTGCACAGGCTGGAGTCCCTCGGCATCAACTTGTGCATGGACGACTTCGGCAGCGGTTACTCCAATCTCGCATTCATTCGTCGACTGCCGTTGCACCAGCTCAAGATCGATCGGTCCCTGATCAGGGAAATCGAACAGTCGCGACATAACCGGCTCATCATCCAGGCCATTGTCGCCATGGCCGAGGCACTCGAACTCGAACTCGTTGCTGAAGGGATCGAAACGGCGCAACAGTTGGATTTCCTGATTCAGGCCGGTTGCAGGGTCGGGCAAGGCTTCATCCTTGGCAGACCCCTGCCCGCAAGTGCAATCGACCAGCTGCCGGCCACCCGAAGCGTCTGACAGGGAGAGACGACCATGAGCACACGTGCGGCAACCCTGGCCGAACCGTCCGAATGGCCAGCATCACTTGTCGAGGAACTCAACCGTTGTCGCCACGTCGCCGTGCTCACCGGTGCCGGCGTCAGCGCAGAATCCGGCATTCCGACCTTTCGCGATGCCCACACCGGCATGTGGGCACGCCATGACCCGATGACGCTGGCCTCTCCCCAGGGCTTCGAACAAGACCCCGAGACCGTATGGCAGTGGTACCAGTGGCGACGCCAGCTGATTGCAAACAACCACCCCAATGCGGGTCACCAGGCGCTGGCCCGGTTGCAGGGACTGGTCTCCGAATTGACACTGGTCACGCAGAACGTGGATGGATTCCACCAATTGGCCGGGTCCGAGCGGGTGCTGGAACTGCACGGCAACATCCACCGCAACATCTGCTCGGTCACCGGCGAGCTGATCGACGCCCAATGGATGCAGCAGCACGACGGCCAACGCCCGCCGCCATCGCCGCATCATCCCCGCGGGCTGGCCCGGCCGGACGTGGTCTGGTTCGGAGAGGCCCTGGACTCGTCCATCCTGGAAGCGGCATTCACCGCCGCATCGCAGTGTGACCTGATGCTGATCGTCGGCACGGCCGGGTCCGTGCAGCCGGCCGCCAGTATCCCGGTGATGGCGAAGGATCACGGGGCCGTTCTGGTCGAAATCAATCCCGAAAACAGCGAACTGACCGCTCTGGCCGACTGGCGCCTGGCCGGGCCGGGCACGAAATGGCTTCCCGCACTTGTCGACAAGCTGGCCGCGACACATTGATATAATGCTTCTTTTCCCATTTCCGGAGTGATCCCATGACCCAGACGATGCGTGCGCTGGTCAAGCCCACGGCTGCGCCCGGCCTGGAAATCCGAGAAGTTCCTGTCCCCTCGGCAGGTGCCGGCGAAGTGTTGATCAAGCTGGAAAAGACCGCCATCTGCGGCACCGACCTGCACATCTACCAGTGGGACGAATGGTCACAGCGCACCATCCAGCCACCCCTGATCCTCGGCCACGAGTTCGTCGGCCGCATCGTCGCCATCGGCGACGGCGTGCGCGGCTACGAAGAGGGTCAGCGTGTCAGTGCCGAAGGCCACGTGGTCTGCGGCGTGTGCCGCAATTGCCGCGCCGGCAAGCAGCACCTGTGCCCGCATACCGAGGGTATCGGCGTCAACCGGGATGGCGGATTCGCCGAGTACGTGGTCGTGCCGGCTACCAACCTCTGGCCCATCCCCGACGAGATCCCGTCGGAACTCGCCGCCTTCTTCGACCCCTTCGGCAATGCCGCGCACTGCGCGCTGCAGTTCGACCTGGTCGGCGAGGACGTGCTGATCACCGGCGCCGGTCCCATCGGCATCATTGCTGCCGGCATCGCAAAGCATGTCGGCGCGCGCCATATCGTGGTCAGCGACATCAACGATTATCGCCTTGACCTGGCGAAGGAAATGGGGGCGACGCGAACCATCAATGTTCAGCGCGAAAAATTGACCGACATCCTCGAAGAACTCAACATCGACGGCTTCGATGTCGGCATGGAGATGTCGGGCAATCCGCACGCCTTCCGCGACCTGCTCACCTGCATGTACCACGGCGGCAAGGTCGCCCTGCTCGGCCTGCTGCCCAAGGATGCCGGCATCAACTGGGACCAGGTGATCTTCAAGGGCCTGGAGGTACACGGCATCTACGGCCGGCGCATGTACGAGACCTGGTACAAGATGACCCAGATGCTCCTGACCGGCTTCCCCCTGGAGAAAACCCTGACCCATCAGATCCCCATCGACGACTTCGAGCGTGGCTTCGAGCTGATGGCCTCAGGGCAATGCGGCAAGGTCGTCTGCGACTGGACCGGAGAAATCAAACCCGCCGCGTGATTGGCTTGACATCGATTAAGCCTGTAGACAACGGTATTACAACCACGTGTGACACGAAGACCACG
>SL_3KL_010_SEDDRAFT_10004045_pt1 | contig 13290 bp, 8 predicted proteins | sample SodLakKL_010_SED_2_FD_10381 | JGI IMG/M metagenome (IMG submission 10381)
TGGCCACTTCCAACAGGCTGTCAGCCCTGTTGCGTGCCTGCTGATAATCCAGCTCCTGCCCGGGTTGGATAAGTATATGCCTTGCTCTTACCGAGTCAGGAACGAAATTGACCTCAGTAAGGCGTACAAGTTTATAAGTGTTGTCTTCAAAATATGGACCGTATATGTCGCCGGGACTGCCATTAAAAAGAAAATCCGCTATAGTTTCTGGCAGATCTTCGTAGCTGTGGTTGCGCTGATCGTATGGTATATCAGAATTCAGACTGATAAACTGCCTTACCTCTTCAACTTCAGCGAACTCCTCCTCCATGCTTTCTATCCACTCCCGGGCCTGCAGGTTATCCTCCTCCGACGGGGTAATGTCAAAGGCCACGTATTCTATGTCTCTTGATGCTGCTTGCCTGAAGTCACTCCTGTTCTGACGGTAATAGCGACGTATATCTGAAGTAGTTATATTAACCAGGCTGTCGTGTACCGTATTGTAGCGCTGAACAATAAATTCAAAATCGACGCTTTTATTGTTCTCCTCCCATGCATTGTCTGCCTGAAGCGAAGTGACATACAGTCCTTTGCCAAGCAGGTTGTTGTATTTGGTCATTGCTCTTTCCCTGACTATTTCCCTTTCAACATAAAGCCAGTAGGCACGCTGTTGTCCGGTCGGGTCCTGGTTCATCGTTCTCAGGAACTGGATGACCGCCGACTGGTCGAAAGTACCGGTTGCGGGATCGGTAAAAAGCTGGCGTACAATGGGGTGAATATTGGCGCCCTGTATCATGTCAAACAGCTCTTCTGAACTAACCTCTAGCCCCAGTCTCCCGTATTCTTCCTCCATTATGATCTCCCTCAGCAGCGACTGCCATGCTTCTTCAAGTATCATCTCATGTGTTTCCGTATCAAGTGCAGTCTGCCCTGTGTTTAGCATATAGATCTCTGTAAGCTGATCAACTTTTTGCTGGAATCTCTCAAATGAAATTGATTTTCCCGCTATTTCGGCTATTTCGAATTGCCTGTTGGTAAACAGTGACGGGCCCGAACCCAGGATGTCTCCAAGTATGAACGCGAACAAAGCCAGCCCTATCACTACAGTCACCAGCACTCCCGCACGATTTCTGATTTTTTCCAGTGTTGCCATTTGATTGTGTCAGATTATATTTTTTTTCGTTTTTTGAGCTACGAAGATAATAATTTATAAAGTTATAAAAGAGCCGCATTACTATTATTCACCATTCTTAAAGTAAAGTATAATAAAAAGAGCTGCGGTTTCCGGCAGCCCTTTCCGTTATGAATACCCGGTATAGGTTTATAAAATGAGGTTTATTACCTTCTTGCCCTTATCCGGGTTGTTTCGTTTATCCAGCACCCCACGGTATAGGTATCTCCTTCCTGGTAGCCGTGAAAGAATATTGTTTCGTTGTCAGGGAAATAGATCCGGTAGGTTTCGATTAACCTGTCGGCTTCTGCTGTAAGTGACGGGTCTGCCCTTTTAGCCTCATTGAACCTGTCGACCGCAGCCCAGTATACCGTCCTGTTTTTGAATTCGGCATCTTCTTCACCGGCAAAACAGTTACTTTCAGATGCGTACAATGTGCCTATGTGGATGTGTGCACGACCCAGTGAGGGGTTTTCATTAAGCGCCTGGCGTGCATACTGGCGGGAGAGCTGCTTGTCTCTCTTGACCTGGTTGGCAATAATTGCAAGTTCCAGGTAATAGTTTGCACGTTCTTCGGGGTTGTCCTGGATCTCAACAGCCTCCGTGAGGTACTCTACTACCTTTTCGTCATTGTTCCTTGCCCTGTACATGGCCGAGATACTTATGGCCGACTGCGGGGTTGGATCCAGGACATAAAGCTTTTCCGAAATTGCAAGATAGAGGTCAGAGTCAGTACACCCGGCATTGGTTAGCATGTCATTGACCTTGTTGAGAAGGTCTACGTCCTCAGGTGAAGCATATACCTGGTCTGAAAACAGTTCAATCAGTGCATCACAGTCTGCCGCACCGCTGTCGGCAAACAGGCCTTCTACCATTTCACGTGCCTGGATAAGCTGGTCGCTCTGTGATTTCTCAAGTGCCTTGTCAATAACTTCAGTAAGCCAGGTATAGGTCTCAATTACATGCTCGCTGTCAACCAATCCGGAAGCATATTTTCCGACGGTTACCGTCATATAGGTTGCAATAACAGCCTGTGAAGGGTCATTGCCCGACAGCCTGATCGATTCGGTCAGTGCCTCATAGCCCTGGCCTGCCTCATTAATATTACGGTTGTGCCTGAAATAAAATAACCCTTTTCTGCCCAGCACATTGCCCGGATCACCAAAATTGGAGCCTTCATAAGCCTCCATCCTCTTGTCGAACATCATCATTGCCGTATCCAGATATGCGTTCCTTACTTCTTCGGTTTCGGCAGTTTCGATCATATGGCTGAGTATGGTCTCTCCCCAGATATAGATGTTCCTGGACGATCTTGGAAACTCATCAATGAGCAATCTCCAGAAATCCATTGCATCTTCGTAATTCTGCTGCCTGTAACGATCGCCAAAGAGAGAGATGTTTCTAAGTGCCCTGATGCTGTCCTCCGGTGTTTCACCAAACCTGCCCGGTTGTGCCAGGGCATCAGCCTGGCCTGACATTGCCAGGAGCAGGACCACCATACCTTTGATCATTAAATTTCTCATGGTTCTATATTATTGAATTAAAATTTCCGGAAAATTGCGACAAATATAAAAATCTATATTAAAAATTAACAAATCTTCTGGTTATTTATTACATCATATACTATTTGTACTTTTCCCTACAGAAAAATCATCAAAACCTGTGCCAAAGAGTTGCCTGTATATCGGTTTGCAATTCTAGTATATTGCATGACAATTTGTTACTGAACTGTTTTTAATACAAAGGTACAACTATTGCGTTAGTTTTGCAATATATCCAGCGGGAAATTTTCTCTTTTTTGGCATATCAACCCAATAATAACCCGGATTGTCAATCTTTTTCTTCTTCTTTTTCCAGTTTAAGGTTAACAAGTTCAATCCTTGTCTTGCTCATTTTAAGGATCTCGAATGTAAAGGGTGCGATTACCAGTTTCTGGTTTGTTTTGGGAATGCTTTCATAATGGTAGATAATAAATCCAGCAAGTGTTTCGTAGTCATCCGTCTTTGGGATGCCCAGGTTGTATTTGTCGTTGAGGTAATCTGTCTCAAACCTTCCCGAGAAAATGAACTCATTATCGGATAGCTGTTTCTCTTCAAGATCTACGGTATCATGTTCGTCTTCTATCTCGCCGAATATCTCTTCCATTATATCCTCAATGGTTACCATTCCTGCTGTTCCACCGAATTCATCCACTACTACTGCAACACTCTTCTTCTCCTTGATAAAGAGGGATAGCAATTTGTGAGCTACCATTGTCTCAGGTACTATAATGATGCGATTGAGCATAGACCTGATGCTTTTGGGGTTCTTGAAGAAATCTTTCGAATTTATGTACCCGATGATGTTGTCGATTGTGTTCTTGTATATGAGTATCCTTGCATAACCAGTCTCAATAAAACTTTGCTTGACCTCTTCTATAGGCGTATTTATTTCGAATGCTGCAATCTCGGGCCTCGGGACCATGCACTCGCGCAATTTGACCGTAGAAAAGTCCAGCGCGTTCTGAAAAAGTTTGATATCATTCCTGAGGTTATCCTCTTCCTCCATTTCAATCCGGCTCTCCCTGACAAAATGATCCAGGTCCACCTTTCCAAATACGTTTCTTTTGTCATCTTCTGATACGTCTGTGCCCAGCATGTATTTCATCAAAAAATTGCCAATACCTATAATGCTTTTACTTACCGGATAAAGAACTATATAAAAGAACATTACCGGGAATGACAATGCATTTAGCACAAGATTTGGCTTAAGCCTGAATATGGCCTTTGGCAGGAATTCGGCAGTGATAAGTATCACAATGGTGGCAATGACGGTTTGTATTATAAAAACGGTAAAGTCTGATGCTATGAACCGGTGTATCTGTGGCTCAAGCACAACTGCCATTGTTATTCCATAAACAACCAGGGCTATATTGTTTCCCACAAGCATGGTGGCGATATACTGGCCGGGATTTTTTGCAAAGAGAGATGTAACTCTTGATGTGAAGGTGCCCTGTTTCTTTTCAAGTTCGAGCCTGAGCTTGTTTGCTGATATGAATGCGATCTCCATGCCTGAGAAGAAGGCCGAGAACAGAAGGCTTACCAGGATGACTGCCAATGCACTCATGGGATAAGTACTAATCTTTGCGGGATTTTCTGAGGTTTCTTCTGTAAATATACATTAAAAGTGATACAAACATGATCACAAAAAACATAATGCTCTCTGAAAAGCCTGCCTGATGCCAGTTATATATCCCGGCCAAAAGGCTTAGCCCCGCAAGACTGAGCCACACCAGCTCAAGTATATGAATAATGCTCCTTTGCATATTGTTTTTTCTCAGTGTTGTAAGTTATAAATACGGTCAGGTTAATCGTCATCTATATAAATTGTTCCCTGGATCTTTTTGATTTTCCACCGGGTAAAAGTCTCATCAGCTTCAAATCCTTCACCCATTATCACTTCATTAGGCCGTGTCACCCTTACATAACTTTCTGAATAGATGGTCCTGTTCCTTTCATCCCAGAAAAGCTGTTCAGTATTAAGGATCTCGCCCGCCTGGTTGATGACCACCACGCTGTCCTTGGCCTCCCACAGGTCCTTTTCGGCGTAATATATGGCATACCTGCTTTCAAGCTGTGATTCAACATTGCCTTCCCTGTCAAAAAATTCGGCGAAAACACCTGAGGGAAATTCAGTATAGTCTTTATTAAGTGTTGAATACCTGTGTATTTCAGGTGCCTGAATACTGAGGCGCAGCCTGGCTGAATCGGTATACCTTATTTCGGCATTTATCATCGACTGGCTGGGCATAAGAGTATCCTGGGATAACGCTTTGATCACCTCGATATCATTTTCACAGGAAAGAATTGCAATACATACCGACACGGTAAATAATGCCCTGATTGCCGCATTGCAAATAGTACCTGTTCCGGTTGCTCTCAATGTCTCAGTTTTCATTTGTTCTTTCCTGTAATCTGCGGCCTGGAGTTATCCTGTTTACCGGGGCCGGGATCATTCAGCCGCAGGACTGACAAGGGTTATTACTCGCTATTCATACCTTCGCTGGTGGAACCAGAAATCGTAAAGCGAAAGGCTGATGTTGAACATTATGTAGTTTTCCTGGATCAGGTTGAAATCTCTTGTTCCCCTTCGGCCGATGTCAACAGAAAAGTTAAATGTTGAACGTGTGTTGCCATATGGTATACCCATACCGATTGTAATACCATAGTCCTTCAACTGGTGGCCCCTGAGCTTGAGGTAGGTGTCTGTGTAATGGAAGCCCAGGCGATAGTGGACCCTTCTCCAGATGCTTCTGAAGTCAGTGTAATCGGGTGTATATTGCGCACCTATATTGAATGATGCACTGTTCGCCAGCGAATCCTGCTGCTGATCCAGAAAACTGGTTTCAGCCCATTGATGGATACTGTAATCGGCTCCCACAAGGAACTTGTTATCTCTTCCGAAAGTAAAACCTGCCCCGTACCTGGCAGGAAGCTCAATATGGCTTGCAGCGGCTACGTAATTGTGCACGGTATCCCTTGCCTGACCGGCTGCTGTTGTTAACTCATTAATTATTAGCCAGTCCTGATCAGTTTTCAGTGGGGTTTTGTTTTCGTATATCATTCCAAGGGTAAAACGATAGTCTTCCAATATCCTGGTCGAGTATTGCATTCCATAACGGAAATGGAGATCTCCTACGATCGCCCTGGATTTGCTTCTGACAGAAAAAGTTCTGTCAGATTCAGGAAAGATCAATTCCCTGGATTGGTTCAGCGCTCCGAACATATAGGAAATGTTTACCCCGGCAGAAAGGTTGTCTGTTATCCTGACTGCATTACCCAGGAAAAACTGGTTAATGCCACCGGATCCTTCATAATAATGCTCTGACTGCTCGGCCAGGTCAACATCAATAATCTTGTAGCCCATCTGACTGTAAGGAACCAGCCCTATATTTGTTTTCCACCATTTCGAAACAGGAAACCCTATTGCCAGGTGGCTCAGGGTTATATTGTTTACATTGTGTGTTCCTTCAGATCCTCTTAGCTGCATGGTGTTGCCCGCTACTCCGGTTGAGAATATAAATGACATGGTGTCCTGCACGCCTGCTGCTGCCGGGTTCATATAATTTATATGATTAGCTTCCCTGAGGCCGTAGCCAATTCCCCCCATGCCCTGGTTACGCCCAAACCCTTCTCTTGCTATGTCTCCTATTCCAAAACGTGAATAGGGCGAGTAGGAGTTGTTTTGTGCCTGAACTCCCGTGAAAATTATAAAAGCAGAAAAAACCAGTATAAAATATTTACTTTTTGCTGACATTGTATTTTAATATTGTATTTAACCCTGTAAATATCAGGTCAGGATCTACAAAGATGGTGCTTTTTACCTTTTTATCAAAGTATCCTGCATCTCCGCCGGTAAAAATTACTACCGGATCACTGAACTTTTTGCCTATTATCCTTATGTAAGATTCAATTTCAAAAAGAATTCCATTCATCACTCCCCACGCAATAGCATCTTCGGTGTTTCGGGCTATAAGCCCTGTTTCATGACCCGGGCCAACCAGCGGGAGCCTGTCTGTAAATTCGTTCAGAGCTTTGAACCTCATGGTTATTCCCGGGGATATGTTACCACCCAGGTATCTTCCCTTTTTATCTACGACGTCGATTGTAACAGCCGTTCCGGCATCAATTACCAGAACGTTTCTGCCAGGGAATTTATTATGGGCACCTGTAATAGCTGCCAGCCGGTCCTTACCCAGTGTCTCTCTGGAATGGTATAGGTTTTTAACCGGAACAGCCGTGTTATTGTCCATTACAAGTACAAACGGGAAGCTCTCCCTGAGCTGTCTTTCAATTGAACAGGTTCCTGCTCTGACCGAACACATAATAACGTTTTGGATTCCAGGCCATCCGGATTTAATTTTATTTATTTCTTCAACCTCCGTACCGGTCCACCTGCTCCTCACGGCTATGTCCCCACCCCGGAACAGGGCAGACTTCACTCCCGAGTTGCCAATATCAATGCAGAGGTTCATAAATAAATCAATATAGTTAAATCACTGGTCAAAATGTTGAAGATCCTGTCATTGCCGGTTAATCTGCATAAAGCAGGTTAATTAAGCTAATAATTCAATTCCGATGGAACCCCGGATAAACGAATCCACAAAAATATAAAGTTATACTTAAATTTTTATACTTTTGCCTTTTCTGCCGGAGCCCGCGGCTATTGAGGCAGGTGCGAAGAGGTTCAGACACCAGGTGAACAGGAAGTCAAAGGAAGCGGTTTAATGGCAAACCACAAAATTATTAACGATAAAAAAATGATCATGAAGAAGCGGTTTTTATTATTGGCAGCGGTTATTACCCTGATTGCCGGCTCGGCCCCGGCATCCTACGGCCAACTTTACGATACCGGTATCGGTGCAAGGCTCGGTTTTTTCAACGGGCTGACTGTAAAGCATTTTTTGCAGGAGGATCGGGCAATTGAGGGAATACTTTCAAGCAGTGTAAGATGGCAGGGGTTAATAGTAACCGGTCTTTATGAATTCCAGCGTCCATTCCCTGATGTTGACAACCTGGAGTGGTTTTTCGGAGGAGGTGTACATGTTGGTGTCTTCCAGGAAGGCAGGTACCGGGATACTGATGTAACCAGCCTTGTAGGAATCAGCCTTATTGCTGGTGTTGAGTATACATTCGAAGAGTTTCCTTTTTCGGTCAGCCTTGACTGGAAACCGGCCTTTAACATCCTGGGCCGGTATGACTGGTGGGGTGACCAGGTTGCCTTGTCGGTAAGATATACTCTCAGGTGACACTCTACCTGAAAAAACTGTAATCATATTTATAAAGTACCCGGAAGCTGTAGGTTGCATAATAAGTGGCAACACTCTGCATATTACCCAGGTTGTCATAAGAGTATTCCCTGGAGGAGTATTTGCCGGAGTTTTCATTATACCATGATTCTTCGATAACCCTTCCAAGGTCGTCATAAATGTATTTTCTTGTAACAGTTTCACGTCCCTGCCGGTCCACTCTGACGACTTTTGTTAACATGCTCTGGGCATAAAAAAATATTTTCCTGTACTGCATCTGGTCTTCCTGGAAGTGCCTCTCGGCCGTTTTAAGTCCCCCATCATAAGAATATTCAACTTTGCGTTTCAGGTTTCCGTTGTTATCGTAATATGATTCAGTCAGAAGGTTGCCACTGTTGTCGTTGATCAGGTATATTTTTTCTTTTACTATACTGCCGGGAAGAATAACTGATATGGCTGTTCTGTTTCCGTCGTAGACAAATATCCTTTTTTCCTTCAGGTTCCCGCCTGCATTATAATGGATCTCTGCCGGTCTTCCATCGCTGTTCAGTCGATATTCATTACGGTAATCACCTATTCCATCAAAACCCCATTCGGCAATCCGGTTGCCATTTTCGTCGAAACTGGTCATCCTGCTATATGTCAGCCTGTTGTTACGGCTGTCATAAACCAGGTATTCAATCCTGTTACCGTTACTGTCGAACCGGCTGGTAACCTTTCTTGATTCTTCGCCCTGCGAATTGTAGGTGATCTCTTCAACCTGAAAACCATCGTTGTCATATCTGGCTGTAAGGCTAATGGTCCCGTTTTCGGCAGGTTTGCTGTTAATTACCGGATGGTTCCACTCAGTGATGGAACTGATACGGTTTGCCCTGATCTGGTCATCATCCAGTCTGGAAATATTGCTTTGGGCCTGAAGGGCTCCAACCCCTGTCAATAAAGCAAAGCAGAGAAACATCACCAATTTGTTAAACATCTGTTTTACCGGTATAGTTACAGCTTTACTGCTTTTACTCTGCTTTCCTTTTTTTTGTTACATTCTGATGCATGTATAAGAATGCCTGTTTGCTTAGACTTGCCGGCAGGAAAACAGGCGATACATAGCCTTGGGTAAGCAATATTTAAAGGTGCATTTGCTGTTCAAGCTCCTTAAGATGTTTGAGTGCTTTCTCAACCGAACCAACCTTTTGGATGGTCAGTGTAAGTTTATTCCTGCTCTCCTTTAATTTGTAAAGTTTTTGTTTCTGAATTGATTCAATAATTCCCAAGAAGAGTGGTGACTTGTAATAGGGAGAATTCTGATTCTGAATGAAGAATATTACCATCTGTCCGTTTCTGAGTGCGATTTTTTCAAACCCCAGACTTATCGCCTTTTGCCTAAGCCTGACTACATCCAGCAATTCCCTGGTCTGTCGGGGAAGGGCCCCGAACCGGTCAGTCAGGTCAGCCTCAAAGCCGGCAAGAGCCTTCTCATCGGAAGTATTGTCAAGTATCCGGTATAGTCTGATGCGTTCACTGTTGCCGGGAATGTAATCATCGGGGAAAAGCAGCTCCAGGTCGGTGTCAATATGGCAGTCCGACACATACCTGCCTACCGTTTCAGGTTGAGAATCCTGCCTGCTGAACACACTGCTGAACTCGGTTTCACGCAGTTCCCTTACAGCTTCATCGAGAATTTTATGGTATGTTTCGAAACCAATGTCGGCAATAAAACCGCTTTGCTCCCTTCCAAGAAGGTTGCCGGCACCCCTTATATCCAGGTCCTGCATCGCAATATTGAAACCACTGCCCAGGTCAGAGAACTCTTCGATTGCCTTTAGCCGTTGTCTTGCTTCGCGGGTAACGGACTGGGGCGGGGGGACAAGCAGGTAGCAAAATGCTTTTTTATTTGAGCGGCCAACTCTACCCCTTAATTGATGCAGGTCGCTGAGTCCGAAATGATGCGCATTGTTGATAATAATGGTATTGGCATTTGGGATATCAAGCCCGGATTCAATAATGGTTGTGGAAACTAGCACATCATATTTGCCTGATATAAACCCCAGCATTATGCTTTCCAGCCTGCTGTTCTCCATCTGTCCGTGAGCTGTGACAGTACGGAGTCCGGGACATGCCTTGCGTATGACTTGCTCAATATCGTCAATGTTACGAACTTTGTTATGGATAAAAAATACCTGTCCGCCGCGATCTGTTTCATACTCTATTGCCTCCCTTATTATTTCAGTATCAAATCTTTCCAGGCGTGTTTTGACAGGGTGCCTATTGGGTGGGGGTGTGTTGATAATTGCAAGATCCCTGGCTCCTGAGAGGGAGAACTGAAGTGTGCGTGGAATTGGGGTTGCCGTAAGGGTGAGTGTGTCAACATTAAGTTTCAAATTTTTAAGTTTCTCCTTTATTGCCACCCCAAATTTTTGTTCTTCGTCTATTATCAGGAGCCCCATATCCCTGAACTTTACATCCTTGCTGATTATTCTGTGCGTGCCGATCAGAATGTCTATCTTACCCTCAGCCAGCCGGCCGATGATCTCTTTTTGCTTTTTTGATGATCTGAAACGGCTAAGGTGCTCAATAGTGCAAGGAAAATCCCTGAGCCTGTCTGTAAAGGTGTTATAATGCTGCAAGGCGAGGATGGTTGTGGGAACAAGTACTGCTACCTGCTTGCTGTCGGCAACTGCTTTAAAAGCCGCCCTGATTGCGACCTCAGTCTTTCCGAAACCGACATCCCCGCATACAAGCATATCCATGGGCGTGCCGGATTCCATCTGGTCCTTGACCATATTGGTTGCTTTGAGCTGATCGGGGGTGTCTTCATAAATAAATGATGCTTCAAGTTCCTTTTGCAGGTATGAATCGATCGAAAACCTGAAGCCTTTCTCCATTTTCCTCCTGGCATAGAGAGATATCAGCTCTCTTGCCATATCCTTTACCTTACCTTTGGTTCTTTCTTTAACCTTTTGCCATGCTGCAGAGCCAAGCTTGTGTATTTTGGGCGGTTCACCCTCTTTGCCTTTGTATTTGGATATCCTGTGCAGGGAATGTATGCTGACATATAGTGTATCATTGTTTTTGTAAACGAGCTTTAAGGTTTCCTGTATTCTGCCGTTAACCTCAATTTTTTCCAGTCCACCGAACTTGCCGATACCATGGTCAATATGCACAACATAATCGCCCGGCTTAAGATCATTCAGTGTTTTAAGGTCAACAGACTCCTTCCTTTTGAATCCCTCTCTCAGCCTGAACCGGTGATACCGTTCAAATATCTGGTGGTCGGTATAACAGCATATCCGGAGGTCGTGATCGGAGAAACCCTGGCAGAGCCCTGAAAGGACTGGGTTAAAAGGAACCGGGCCATATATTTCGGCAAATATCTCTTTCAACCTTTCAAACTGTTTTTCGTTTTCAGAGAATATGTAATTGGTGTAGCCTTTTTCACTGTTGGCTGCAAGTGTTTCGGCCAGTAATTCGAAATTTTTGTTGAAAGCTGGTTGCGGAGAGGTCCGGAAATCTATTGTATGCCGGACGTCAAAAAATGCTTCCTGCCCTGTTTCAATAACCGGAAACTGTTTCATATCCTTAACTATATCATCCCGGCAGGCAAAAAGATCCTTTTTTTCAAAATAGTTGCCTGAAAATCCATCGTTACAGGCGTCAGCATCAACCGAACTGAAAAACTCCTCAATTTTGAAAAGGGATCTCTCAGTATCTTTTGTCCATATCAGGGTGCTTTCGTCAAGCAATGAAAATAGTGATCCCATCTTACCCGGTTTCCCGGGTACGGGACTGCCAACTCTTGTATCGGGTATGATAGTTACAGAGTCAACTTTTTTCTCGGAAATCTGTGTTTCTATATCGAAGTACCTGATCGATTCAACCACATCGCCGAAAAAATCTATGCGGCAAGGCCTGTCATCAGAATATGAAAACACGTCTATAATCCCTCCCCTTACAGCAAATTCGCCGGGTTCATATACGAAATCCGTCTCCCTGAACCCGTATTCAACCAGAACCTCTGACAGGAAACTGAGCGGGATGGTCTCTCCCTGATGAAGCTGAATACTAACCCTCATCAGATCCTCTTTGGCAATAACTTTCTCAAACAGGGCCCCGGGATAGGTAACTATCGCAACCGGCCCTCCTCCGGATGACAGGTGACTAATCACCTCAGTCCTTTGTATCATCCCTGCAGGGTCTGTCCGCCCCGCATCCAGCGACCGCCTGAATGAAGAAGGAAAAAACAGGATCTTTTGCTTTTTGCACAGGGCTTCAAGGTCATTGAAAAAATATGCGGCCTCCTCTCTGTTGCCAAGCAGAAAAAGAATGCTGTCCGGTGTTTTTCTCATCACGGCAGCTGCAACCATTGAATTTGAGGAACCTGCCAGCAATCGAAGATGGCACCTGGCCGGCTCATCACCCCTAAGCAGCTCCATGAGTTTCGTAACGCACGGATGCGAGTTGTAAATATCTACAGGATTATCGTGCACCGCAAACTGTTCAGGTTGGTTTTAGGCTGCAAAATTAACTATTTTGGACGGAAATGTTTCCAGGCTCACATTTCTGATCCCGCGGCAGTTATTCAACCGGTTGGCGGCTATGCCAGGCGTGGCATTATGAATACTGGCAGTGTGAAATAATAATGATTTGGATAACTTTGCATCAGGTTTTAGAAATATTTCGATTTATGTTGGTTTATAAATTTGGCGGTGCATCAGTAAGCTCTGCATCAGCAATTGAGAATCTTACAGCCATTGTATCGGAGAGAGATGGGGAACTGGTTATGGTTGTGTCGGCTTTCGGCAAGATAACAAATGCGCTGGAGGAAGTTCTTGACTGCTGGTACCGTGGCAGCGATGAAAGATTCACCCGGTTGCGCACTATAAAGGAGTATCATGAAGATATCATAAGGTCATTTTTCGGCACATGCGACAACCTTGTTATGAACGATTTCATAATAAGGACATCTGCACTTGGGGACATGCTCAGGGAGAGCCCGTCAGGAGATTATGATTATGATTACGACCGGCTTGTAAGTTTTGGCGAGCTGGCTTCGACCAGGATTGTCAGTGCATGTCTTGAATCAAGAGGGATCCCCTCTTTCTGGGCTGACGCCCGTGAATGGCTGATAACCGATAACATCCACAGGGAGGCAAATGTTGATTTTAACCTTTCGGCCAGGAGGCTCAGGAATGTTGTTTCGGAGGCTGGGGGCAGGGTGTTGGTTACACAGGGGTTTATAGGCGGAACAGTTGACGGCGCTGCAACTACCCTTGGCCGGGAAGGGTCTGACTATACCGCAGCCATAGCAGCAAATCTTCTCGATGCAGGCAGTGTTACAGTCTGGAAGGATGTACCGGGG
>SL_3KL_010_SEDDRAFT_10004046_pt1 | contig 13288 bp, 11 predicted proteins | sample SodLakKL_010_SED_2_FD_10381 | JGI IMG/M metagenome (IMG submission 10381)
GGGGGGTGTAGGGGTTTACCCTACAAGCTGTAGGGAAGGCTCACGCGCAGCTTGCGCGTGAGATCATTCGGAGGATGAGTGCCGTATCAAACGGGATGCTGATGTGGCCGGGAGAGATAATCAGGTATCGTCGTAATCGCCCGAACGCAAAGCCTGTTCCTCACGAATTTCGTCGATCAGGCGACGGCGCCTGAGGATCGGCTGAATGATCTGCCAGGCCATGATGGCGGCAAACAGTCCATAGCTGGTCCATACATAGGCAGCGTAGTCGAGTTCGGGGATCATGGATTCAAGCTCCGGCAATATCGGTTGAGGAAGAATTCTGCATCATTCTATATTCAGTTTGAGCGCTGCGGCCACGGCCAGCGGCACGAGGGTCACGGCAAGCACCAGCAGCGCGCCGAGCAGGGTCAGATGGGCGCGCGCCGACAGCTCATCGGCCGCCACCGAAACCGCGCCGGTGGCAAAGATCAGCACCGGAACAACCAGCGGAAATACCAGGATCGACAGCAACACGCTGCCGCGATTGGTGCCCAGTGTGAGCGCTGCCGCCAGGCCACCAATCAGCGAGAGAATCGGTGTACCGATCAGCAGGCTGATCATCAGAACGCCCAGCGCCTCATTGGGCAGGTAAAGCATCTGGGCGGCCAGCGGCGCAAACAGAATGACCGGCAGTCCGGTGATCAGCCAGTGGGAAAGCAGGCGTACAAATACCAGGCCGATGACCGGCAGGTGCCCCAGCCACCATTGTTCCAGGGTACCGTCTTCCAGATCCGGACGAAAAAGATGCTCGAGCGCCAGCAGGCTGGCTAGCAGGGCAGCGACCCAGAGCATGCCTGGCGCAATGGCGGATAACAATGTTGGCCCGGGGCCGACCCCCAGCGGGACCAGGATGATCACGGCAAACAGAAAGATCAGCGGCATTAGCGATTCGCCGCCATGGCGAATCGCCAGGCGCAGATCGCGCATCAACAGTGCACCCATGGCCCGCCACATCACGAAGGTTCTCCCGGCCCGGGCGCAGCCATGTGCAGCTTCTCGACCGACGGTCCGATCTGCGGTTGACGCTGGTGGGTCGACAACGCCACGCTGCCGTCCTGGCCCAGATGTTCGGTGAGCAGCTCGTCGACCAGTTGCCCGCCGGCATCGTCCAGGCTGGCATAGGGTTCATCAAGCAGCCATACCTTGCGACGGGCCACCAGCAAGCCGGCCAGACCCAGCCGGCGCTTCTGACCCGCCGACAGGGCGCGTGCCGGTCGCAGCCCGAGACCGGCCAGGCCCACCCGTGCCAGCGCCCGATCGGGTTCAAGACCATCCATGCCATGAAAGCGGCGAAGAAAGTGCAGGTTCTCGCGGCAGGTCAGTTCACCCTTCACGCCGGGCAGATGCCCGAGGAAAGCCGTGGCGGCATGGCGCTCCACTCGTCCGGGGAACGGGCTGAGAATTCCGGCCAAAAGGCGCAGTAGCGTCGTCTTGCCGCAGCCGTTGGGGCCGAGGACCACGATTGCCTGTCCGGCTTTCAGACTCAGGTCGAGCGGCTCAAAGACCGCCTGCCCGGCGCGTTGAAAGCTGACGCCGAATGCTTGCAGGAGCACTGCCAAGATCAGAATCTCCTCACATGTGCAGGATCGTGCCAGGATGAAAACCCGTCGTACAACCAGAGTTCCGCGACGGCACGCACTCGAGCATGAACGATACCCAATTGACCGAATTCGCGCGCTTGTTGATGAGCCCACTCATCATCGGCATCGACAATGAACAGCCCTTGCTCGACAGGCCATGATCCGTCTTCGGCAATGTGACGAGTCGGTCGCGAAATCAGTCCCACAGTCTCCACGCACTCGATCAACTGGCGATGACGATGCCGGTTCTCCGAATCGCTCAGACGGTTGCTGCCCGGATTGAAGGCCGTGATGATCACCCAGCACGAACCCCCACTGAGCCGATCAAGATGCGGATGGACCTGACCGATGCGCACGTCTTCCGTCCGGTTGTCGAGCACGACCCTGTAGGTGGTCGCCAGATAGGCGGCGATCAGGTCGTTGCCGGGCGGGCATCGGGATTCGGAATTCATTCGGGAGCATGGCCGGAGTCAAGTTGCGGTAGTATTCTATCCGCTCGCGTAGCGGCATATCATTTGAATCAATCGCAAGGCATCCATGATGGCTCATCATGATTACGATCTGTTCGTCATTGGCGCAGGGTCCGGGGGTGTACGCGCCTCGCGGATTGCAGCCGGGCACGGCGCCCGGGTCGGGATTTGCGAGGAGTCGCGGGTCGGGGGGACCTGTGTCATCCGCGGGTGTGTGCCCAAGAAGTTGCTGGTCTACGCATCCCAGTTTTCCGAGGCGTTCGAGGATGCGGCCGGCCATGGCTGGCAGGTCAAAAGTGCGGACTTTTCCTGGTCGCGCCTGATTGCCGCCAAGGATGATGAGATTGATCGTCTCAATGGCATTTACCTGAAGCTGCTTGATGATGCCGGCGTTGACTTGCACATGGGGCGAGGGCGCCTGGTGGATGCCCATACCGTCGAGGTGGATGGCAAGACATTCAGCGCCGAAAGGATTCTGATCGCAGTGGGTGGGCGCCCGTGGATTCCGGAAGTTCCCGGCGCTGATCTGGCCATCACCTCGGATGAAGCCTTTCACCTGCCGGACTTGCCCGGGCGCGTGCTGATTGCCGGCGCCGGCTACATCGCGGTCGAGTTCGCCGGTATTTTCAATGGCCTGGGCAGCGAGGTCAACCTGGCCTATCGTCGCGATCTGATTCTCAGGGGCTTCGATGACGACATCAGGAAAACGGTCGAGGCCGGGATGCGCTCGCGTGGAATTTCGGTTGACTACCATTGCAGTCCCGTCCGCATGGAACGTGCCGATGATGCCATCCAGGTAACCTTCTCCGATGATCGGCATGACACCTATGATGCAGTCATGTTCGCGACTGGCCGAAAGCCCTACACCTGGGATCTGGGCCTGGAAAATGTCGGGGTTCGACTGGGTCCGGACAATCGCATCGAGGTCGATGAATACAGCCGGACCAGTGTCGAGTCGGTCTTTGCGGTTGGCGATGTCACCGACCGCATGGCCTTGACCCCGGTCGCCCTGATGGAGGGGCATGCGTTTGCCGACACGCAGTTCGGCGGCATGGATCGCCCGGTCGATCATGCCGACATTCCAGCTGCGGTATTTTCGCAACCGCCGGCGGCCACAGTTGGCTTGTCCGAGCAGGAGGCCCTGGAGGCGGGATACACATTACGTATTTTTCGCTCACAATTCACTCCCATGAAGTACGCTCTGACTGGTCGATCCGAAAAAGGCATGATGAAACTCTTGGTTGACGCCACGACCGATCGCGTGCTGGGATGTCATCTGGTGGGGCCCGACGCACCGGAAATTCTCCAGGGATTCGCAGTTGCAATTCGTGCCGGTCTGCGCAAGAGTGACTTTGATCGCACCATCGGTATCCACCCGACCAGCGCCGAGGAACTGGTCACGCTCAGACAGCCCATCGAATGAATCATCTTGAACAACGGAGTTCACTTATGACCACCCCCGCTTTATTCTCCCCAGGCCGTGTGCTGTTCATGGCTGTCATGCTCGCGGTTTCAGTGGGCGCTTTGGCCGGAAAGCCGAGCAAGATGCCCAATCAATGGATTGTCGAGCTGACCGAAGCGCCGACCCTGGCCTACCAGGGAGAACGTATTCATTTCGAAACCTTTGGCGCACCGCAGGTGAAAAGCTTCGAGGCCACCGCGCCGACGCAAGCCGACCATCGTCAATTCGACGTGTCTTCACCGGCCGTGCAAGCCTACTCCGCGTTCCTCGACCAGCGTCGCGAACAGGTACTTGATGAGGCAACCGCCTCCCTGGGGCGCGAAGTCACTCCAGTCCATGTCTACCGTCACACGCGCCACGGTTTTTCAATTCGAATGAACGCTGAAGACGCGGCCCGACTGGCCAAGCTGCCGGGCGTCAAGGCGGTCCATCCGGACTTCCTGCATCATCCCGAAACCGATGCCACCCCCGCAATGATCAATGCCCCGGTCATCTGGGATGGCCTGGCCGATTTTGGCAATGCCCGCGGCGAGGGCGTGGTGATTGGCGTGATGGACTCGGGAATCAACTGGGACAGCGAATTCTTTTCCGACCAGAACGGGGTCGATGGTCACCAGTTCACCAATCCGTTTGGTGAGCAATTGGGTCTGTGCTCGGAGCCTCAGGTGAACTGCAACAACAAGCTGGTCGGTGTCTATGATTTCACCACCGAAGGTACTGATGGTCGCGACACCGGCGGACACGGCACGCATGTGGCCTCGATCGCCGCGGGCCTTCCGCAAACGCTTTCGCTGGCTGGTATTTCCGGGACCTTTTCGACCTCCGGTGTTGCGCCCCATGCCAATATCGTTTCCTACAAGGTCTGCTACGAATCTCTGCCCGATGATCCCGACGAAGGGGGTTGCCCGGGTTCGGCCATCAGTGCCGGTCTCGAGCAGGCGCTGATGGACGGAGTTGACGTGATCAACTATTCGCTTGGCGGTGGCGGAACCAACCCCTGGGCCCAGTCGACCGGTTTGCTGAATCTGTGGTCAGCCGGCATCCCATTCGTCACCTCGGCGGGCAATTCCGGCCCGGGTTTCGGGTCGATTTCCTCGCCGGCCAATGCCCCGTGGACATTCGCGGTGGGCAGCAGCACCCACGACCGCTGGACGGGTCGGAATGCGGAAATCATGGCTCCTGGCTTCAGTCTGCGCTTTGTGCTGTATGGCTCCGGTCCCGCCCTGGAGTCTTCAATCATCATGCAACCGCTTGTCGACGCGGCTGATTTTCTTGATGACCGACTGGCCTGCACGCCGTTTCCCGACAATGCCCTGAATGATTCGGTCGTCGTGGTCGAGCGCGGAGCATGTACTTTCGAAACCAAGGTCAGTCATGCCGAGGCCGCCGGTGCCCTGGCGGTGCTGGTGGTCAATAACCAGCCCGGCTTGCCGTTCGTCATGGGGGGGCTTGAAGAGACCGATATACCGGCAGCCATGATGACCCTGGCCGAGGGCACGCAGGTCCTGGACTCCCTGGCCGATGCTTCCGATCCGATGGTATCGCTGTCGTCGAGCGAGCGCGTTCTCATCATGCCGGAATTCGGTGATGTCGTCTCCAGTTTCAGCTCGCGTGGGCCCGGAGCGGGCGCGCCGGATGTCATGAAGCCCAACGTGGTTTCACCCGGCGGGCAGTTCTTTGGTTCCGATACCCTGGCCTCCGGCATCCTCGGCGCGGGTGTGCCGGATGCCGATTCGATCGCCGCCATGCAAGGGACTTCCATGGCCTCTCCGGCCGCTGCCGGCGCGGTGGCGCTGCTTCGCCAACTGCATCCGGACTGGACTGTGCCGATGCTGCAAACCGCATTGGAGACCACCGCCGAATATGAGCCGGTGACCTGGGAGGGTGCCTCGGCCAATCTGCTCGAGCGTGGGGCCGGTCGCATCAGTGTTGATCGTGCCGCCAGGGCAGGGCTTTTCCTGCCGATCTCCACGACATCGTTTCAGCAGGCCAATCCGAACGAGGGTGGCGATCCGGGGGATTTGAACCTGAGTGGTGTTTTCCGTCAGCGTTGCGTGGAAACCTGCACCACCAGCCGCCTGTTCCAGGCGATTGAAAGCGGTAGCTGGGAAGTTTCGGTCATCGGTGACATCGATATCGAGGTGTCTCCACAATCTTTCTCGCTGGACGCCGGTCAGTTGCAGAGCCTGGACATCAGCTTCGGGGCGGAAGACCAGAGTGAGCCGGGGATGCTGGAAGGGCGTATCATCCTGACTCCATCCGACCCGTCCCTGGCCGAGCAGTCACTGGCGGTCGGCTTTCAGGCCATCGACACCCTGCTGCCGGATGCCATGACCATCGAGGCTGATGCCAATCGGGGCCGGGCCGAACTGGAAGTTCCCGCTGTGACATTCATGTCGGAAGCCGTTTACAACACCAGCCCCCTGGTGCGGCCAGATGTTCATGAGTTTTCCCTTGAGCAGGACCCCAATCGCAACGACCCGTTCGACGGGGCCGGAGGCACCAAGACCTTCCTGATCGATGTGCCCGAAGATACCCTGCTGTTGTATGCCGCCACCGTATTCTCGACCGCTCCCGATATCGACCTGTTCGTGGGACGTGACGACAACGGCAACGGCGAGGCTGATGAAGAAGAACTGGTTTGCTTTTCGATCGAACCGGATGAACTTGAAGAGTGCCTGGTCTCCAATCCGGAGCCCGGCACCTGGTGGATTCTGGTTCAGAACTGGCAGGCTTCGGGATCCGGCGAGGATGATGTCGAGCTCGAGGTGGCCAAGCTCACGGCCGATGCCGACGATGCCATCCTGGCCGCCAGCGGACCCGGCCTGCACATGGGCGGCCCGATGGACCTGGATGTTTTCTGGGACCAGCCGGCCATGCGCCGCGATGAGCGCTGGTTTGGTGCGCTTGGTATCAGCTCCACGCCCGACAGCCTGGCCGACCAGGGTGTGGTGCCGATCATGGTGACGCGAACACAGGCGAGCGAGGCGCTGCCGACGGCGCTGTTCAACGACGTGCCATTGCCGGTGGTGATTGCCGCCCAATCCGCCCAGGATCGTCTATTCATCGATGTCCCGTCGAACGCCGAACAACTGCGTGTCCACATCGAAGGCGATGAAGGCGTGAGCGCCGAGATTCGCTCGGTGGGTTTCGACGAACTGGCCGGATGGGCGCCCGACACGCCGGCCCCCGGTTCAGATGTCCATGCTTCGGGCGATGGCTCGTCTGACGGTTTCGAGCTGGTCGTCGGGTCTGCCGGCGAGCCCATCGAACCGGCTCGCTACTACGTGGTTCTGGACAACGATGGCGGTGATGAGCGTCGGGTTCATGTCCGTGCCGAACTGGTCGAGAATACGCCCATCGACCCGGATTTCCCGGGCTGGAGCCCGCAGTCGCGCGACATCTTCCAGGGGATCGAGTGGCGGCGTGCCGGTGATCGATTCCTGGTCTGGTACACCTATGACGATCACGGCTTGCCGGTCTTTTACAACACGGGCAGTTCCGTCCAGGACGACTCCTCGGTCTGGCGGGCGATCCTGCTGCGCACCACCAGCGATGGCGAACGTCAAACCCCCAATGCCGTCGGCGAGGTCGCCGTGACCGCGATCGACGAAGACAGGGTGGCATTCTCGTGGCGACTGAACGGTGCGCACGGCTCGGAGATCATGGTTCCGGACGTTCCGCTGACCTGTCCGGAAGTTGATGACGAGGCGTTCGCGGTGACCGGCCACTGGTTCGATCCAAGTGCCGCCAAGGGTGGAACGACCGCAGTCGTGCCCGGGCAGGGTGGAGCCTTCGTTCGCTACTACTTCGATAGTCTCGGAATCGGCCGCTGGGTGATCGCATCCAGCGCCAGCGGTTTCGAGGATATCGAGGTGCTCGACTTCCGCGGTTTCTGTCCGAATTGTCCGGAGCAGGAGATGACGCTGGAGGACAACTCCACCGTGGTGGGCTTGTACAGCGTGTTCTTTGACAGCGAGGACTCGGCAACCGAGATCCTGGAAATGATCACCGATGAGCCGCTCAATGACGACATCACGCTGGATGCCTCGATCATTCGCATTTCCGAGGATGTTCCCTGCCTGAACTGATCCGTTAACAGTTCGAATCAAGCGACCGCCCGGCACGCCTGGGCGGTCGCCTGATCAGGGCTCCTTCAGCGCGTTTCTGGCCAGGCTCACCGCCTGGTCGATATCGATGCTTTCCAGGCTTTCGTGTCCGGCGGTCAATCGCTCCAGCAGTTGCTGCTGGCGTTCGCCACGTTCGAGCGCCTCGGCGTAGGGAATTTCCGGGTGGAACATGACCATGGCGTAGCGCGGAACGTATACATCGGGCAGACGCTTTTCCAGCTCCCATTCCAGAGCCTTGTTCAGGTGAAAGCGCGGGTCGCGTACCCGATCGCGCATCTCCAGGTAATTGTCCAGGGCCATGGCCGCGATCGCATCGGCATTGGGCTTGCGCTCGACGAAGAACCGCTCGAGTGTGGCCTGGGAAATATCGTGCTCATCAAGCAGGCGGGTCAGCGCCACGGTGTCCTCGAAGGCGGCGTTCATGCCCTGACCATGAAACGGGACGATGGCATGGGCGGCATCGCCGAGCAGTACGGCCTTGTCGTCCAGGTGCCAGCGGTCCACGTACAGGGTGGCCAGGTAGCCGACCGGGTTTTCGGCCAGTTCACGATCCAGATCCGGCATCAGTGACACCGCATCGGGAAAGTGTTGTTCGACGAAGGCACGTTTTTTGTCGGCTGTGTCGAGCTGGTGAAATCCGGGTTCGGCATCATTGTCCAGAAACAGCGTGCAGGTAAAACTGCCGTCCGGATTGGGCAGGGCAATCATCATGAACCCACCGCGTGGCCAGATGTGCAGCGCATCCGGTTTCATCAGGAATGTTCCGTCCGGACCCGGGGGGATGGTCAGTTCCATGTAACCGTGACCCAGCGGCTGTTCATCAATGCCCAGCGGGCTGACTTCATTCATGGCCTGGCGCAGCGCCGAGCCGGCGCCATCGGCCCCGATGACCAGGTCGAAGTCATGGCCGTACTGGCGGTTTTCCTGGTCGACAAAGTCCAGATGTTGGCGCGAAAAATCGGCCGATTCCAGGCGTCGGTCGAAATGAATCTTGACTCCGGCCTGCTCGGCGCCGTCGAGCAGGGCGATATTGAGCAGGCCACGATGGACCGACCAGATCACCTCGTCATCGCGTTGGCCGTATCGCTGCAGGCGGGTGTTGCCTTGCTCGTCGTGCAACAGTCGGCCGGCCATGGGCAACGCGATGCGCTCGATTTCTCTCAGCATGCCGGCCTCGCGCAGGGCTTCCCGACCGCGCTCGGCCAGGGCCAGGTTGATCGAACGCCCGGCCGGCACCGTGCTCCGGCGAGGGTCGGCAAAGCGCTCGAACAATTCCACTTTCCAGCCCTTGCGTGCCAGCAAAATTGCCAGCAGCGACCCCGCCAATCCAGCCCCCACGATCGAAACCCGGCGATCCGAGTCCCGAGTCCCGAGTCCCGAGTCCCGAACACTCACAACAACTTCTCCACCAGGTCCACAAAGGCGTCCGTTTCGGCCACGGTGTTGTACAGCGGCACCGGCGCCACCCGGATGATATCGGGCTCACGCCAGTCACTGACCACACCGTGGGCTTCCAGCCGCTCGAACAGCCGGCGACCTTCCTTGCGTCCGCCTTTGACCTGCAGCGATAACTGACAACCGCGCCGGTGTGGTTCCAGCGGGGTGAGTATGCGGATATGCTCGCCAAGGCGCTCCTGAATGGCCCCGGCAAGGTGGCCGGTCATGTCAAGAGAGCAGCGCCGCAGGTGTTTCATGCCGGCCTCGGCGAAGATCTCCAGCGATGCCCACAATGGCGCCAGCGCCAGGACCGGCGGATTGGACAACTGCCAACCCTCCGCGCCGCGCGCCGGCCGAAAGTCCGGACCCATCCTGAAGCGTGATTTTTCGTCATGGCCCCACCATCCGGCCAGTCGCGGTCCGGCGAATTCGGCATGGCGCTCGTGCACGAAGCAGCCGCCCACTGCACCGGGCCCGGAGTTGAGGTACTTGTAACTGCACCAGACCGCGAAATCGACACCGATCTCGTGCAGTTCCAATGGAATGTTGCCGACCGCATGAGCCAGGTCCAGGCCCAGCATGACTTCTGCGCGCCGACAGGCGCGGGCAATGCGCGCCAGATCAAAAACCTGGCCACTGGCATATTGCACGCCGGGCCAAAGCACCAGGGCGACCTGTTCGCCGTAGTGTTCCAGGTAATCCTCCAGGTCTTCCTCGTGCAGCAAGCCGTCACGGCGTGGCGCCAGTTCGACCAGGTCGTGCTCGATGTCCAGGCCGTGGAGGGCCAGTTGCGAGGTCACCGCATGCCGGTCGGAGGGAAAGGCGCCGCGTTCAATCACGATACGTCGGCGTGTGCCCGAGGGCCGGAAGAAGCTGATCATCATCAGGTGCAGGTTGACGGTCAGCGAATTCATCGCCACCACCTCGTGCGGCCGGGCGCCGGTGATCAGGGCCAGGTTGTCGGTCGCCAGGCGATGGTAAGGCATCCAGGCCAGTGGACCGTCGAAATGCCCGCCCACCCCAAGGCTGGCCCAGCGCTCCAGTTCCGCTTCCACGGCATCGGCGCCGGCGACCGGTTGCAGGCCCAGCGAGTTGCCGCAGAAATACAGGCAATCCTTGTCCTTCGGGCCATGCGGAATGCGGAAGCGGTCGCGAAAGTGACCAGCCTGCGGAAAGTGTTCGGAATGATGAATGCTCATGAAATCGGGTAGACGACTGGCGCGCTGGCCGCGGCATCGCTGTGCAGGGCCGAAACGCCCAGGCTGATCAGATACAGCCCATCGGCGATCGAATCGGGAACGAAAATCATCTCGGTGATGGTGCAGCCGGCGCGCTCGGTTGCTGGCCTGGAGTCATCGGCCTGCATGCTCCAGAAGCGTCGGTGCCGGGCCAGGCGGCCACCGTCATCGGCTGGATCCACCGAGGGTGTATCGATGAGCAGATGCTGGATATCGGCGGCCACCAGTCGGTCCATGGCTTCCAGGGACAGGACCGGGTAGGGTGCAGCATGGGCGTAGTTGCGTCGGCACTTGTCGGCGTCGTTGGGCAGGGTCCGGATGATCACGGCACGCGCCTCGCCAGGAATTTCGAGTGATCCGGCGGCAATGACCGGGCAGTACCCGTCTTCATGGTCTGATCCATCCTGATCTGAAAATACGCTGATCACGATCGCCGGGATCATCGCAAGATCGAGTTGATGCTGGACCGGCACTGCCTCTTGCATGAGATGCCCCGGACCCTCGGTATGCGTGCCATGGCAATGGGGAATCGTGTGCACGCGTTCGACATTGCAACTGCCGCCGCCGGCGACCCGGCCGGTAAATCCACCGGATTGCAACGGCTCGGTCGCGATGTCCTCGGCAACGAAAAACTTCGGGTGACTGCCACCGGCAGTCTGGGGAATGGCCAGGCTGGCGCCGTTGGCCAGGTCCACCAGTCGTTCCCGGCCGCCCAGTTCGATGCTGGCGATCACGTGAATCGCTCTTCCGGCAGATCAAGAAACTCCAGGGTGTTCCTGTAGAACAGCCGGGCATTGGTCTCGGAATCGGCATTCAGTGCGCGAATGGCCGAGCCGGGTTCCTGTTCGCCGAGCGGGAATGGATAGTCGGTGCCAAGGGCCACCTTGTCGGCGCCCATCACCTCGATCAGGTAAGCCAGCGCCTGCGGGTCATGAGTGACCGAATCGACCCAGAAGCGGCCAATGTATTCTCGTGGATTGACCTCGTTGCAGGTTGCGACCAGGTCCGGTCGCATGTTGAAGCCATGTTCGATGCGCCCGATGGTGAAAGGAAAGGATCCGCCGCCGTGAGCGAAGCAGACCCGAAGATCGGGCAGGCGCTCCAGTACGCCGCCGAAAATCATTGAGCAGATCGCGCGCGACAACTCGGCCGGCATGCCGACCAGCCAGGGCAGCCAGTAATCGGGCATGTGCTGGCTGCCCATCATGTTCCAGGGATGAACAAGGATCGACAGGCCGAGGTCCTGGCAGGCGGCGAAGACTTCGAACAGCTCGGGATCGTCGAGGTTGCGATTGTTGATGTTGGAGCCGATCTGGATGCCCGGAAGTCCCAGGTCGTGGACACAGTGCTCGGCCTCGTTGATCGCCAGCCGGGTATCCTGAAGGGGCAGGGTGCCCAGGCTGATCACTCGGTTCGGCCACCGACGTTGCTGCTCGGCGATGTGATCGTTGAGAAAGCGGGCCATGCGCGAGGCAGGCTCGGCCGGCAGGTGATAGCTGAACATCACCGGGACCGTGCAGACCACCTGGACCTGAACGCCGTGACGCTCGTAAGCCTCGATTCGGTGGGCCATGTCATAGGATGTGCGACCGATGCGGCGGAAGAACTGGCCGTCGACGGTGATATCGCGTTCGTCGCCATCGCCGGTCAAAACCGGAAAGCCGGGCAGGCCCATGTCGGGAATGTGCTCCGGCAACAGATGACTGTGCAGATCGATGATGAGGTCAGGTTGATTCATGGCCGCCAAGTCTGCACGAAAGCGCCGGGGAATTCCAGATTACACTATTGCCGCCATCTTCCGAACTGCCGTTTGCCTTTGCATGAAAGTCTCCGACTTCCAATACGACTTGCCCGAAGAACTGATCGCGCAGCGTCCGCTGGACAAGCGCTCGGCCAGTCGATTGCTGCATCTCGAGCGTGCCGGCGGCTCAGTGCATGATCACAGCTTCGCCGACTTGCCGGAACTGCTCGAACCGAATGATCTGCTGGTATTCAACAATACCCGGGTGATTCCGGCCCGGCTGTGGGCCAGCAAGCCGACCGGCGGGCGAGTCGAAATTCTTATCGAGCGACTCATCGACTCACAGACCGCCCAGGCACAGATGCGCGCCAATCGCAAGCCGGCGATGGGTACCGAACTGCACATCGATGATCAGTCCGTCCACATCGAGATCGTGGGTCGCGAAGGCGAGTTCTGGACACTGAAGATTCAATCGGGCCCGGACTGGAAACAGTTGCTGGATCGGGTCGGACACATGCCGCTGCCGCCGTACATCGAGCGGGCCGACGATGCACTGGATCGTGAGCGCTACCAGACCGTGTTCGGCGCAGTGCCCGGCGCGGTGGCTGCACCGACTGCCGGCCTGCATTTCGATGATGCCATCCTGGCCGCCCTGGACCGGCGCGGCATCAAGCGGGCCTGCTGCACGCTGCATGTTGGCGCCGGCACCTTTCAGCCGGTGCGCGTTGAGCAGATCGAGGACCATCAAATGCATGCCGAATGGCTGGAGGTCGGCGCGGAGCTGGTTGATGCGATCGCCGCCACCCGCCGGCGCGGTGGCCGGGTCGTGGCCGTCGGCACCACTGCCGTACGCGCCCTGGAGACCGCCGCCAGCGGGGGCGAACTCGCCCCATTCACCGGCGACAGCCGCCTGTTCATCTATCCCGGTTACAAATTCCGCGTCGTCGACGCCATGATCACCAACTTCCACCTGCCCGGTTCCACATTGCTGATGCTGGTCAGCGCCTTCGCCGGCCGCGAGCGGATTATGGCGGCCTATCGTCATGCGATTGAGCAGCGGTATCGGTTTTTCAGCTACGGGGATGCGATGCTGATTCGGTGAGACGGAAGTCGGAGGTCGGAAGTCGGAGGTCGGAGGTCGGAGGTCGGAGGTCGGAGGTCGGAGGTCGGAGGTCGGAGGTCGGAAGT
>SL_3KL_010_SEDDRAFT_10004047_pt1 | contig 13286 bp, 12 predicted proteins | sample SodLakKL_010_SED_2_FD_10381 | JGI IMG/M metagenome (IMG submission 10381)
GTTGTTCCGTTTGACTGATTGACAAGATCCATACCCGAGTGTATCGTTCCGGAATAGAGGCGGAAAAATGACAACTCGCCCACGTGAGCTTCGGATATGGTTTTAAATATAAAGAGCACCGGTTCTTTTGAAGCATCGGCGGGCAGTTCGATATCCTGATTGTTATCGGTGTGTTGAACTTTCAACGGTACACGTTCGGCAGGTGACGGCCCGATCTCGATTAAAAAATCGATAACCGCCGAGACTCCCACATTATGCACCGAAGATGTGTAGAAAACCGGAAAAATCTTCCGCTCACCGTAAGCTTTTTTTAATCCTGCGATAAAATCATCATCGGTCAATTCACCTGCTTCGAGAAATTTATCCAGCAACGCCTCGTCGCTTTCGGCAATTTTTTCGATGAGTTCCGTGCGAAGCTTGTTTGCCTTTTCCTGTAACTCCTGAGGGATATCCTCGACTGAGGGTTTCCCGCTCCCGTCTTTTTGGTATTTTAATAATTTCATTTTGAGCAAGTCGACGACCGAATCGAATGTATGCCCCTGGCTGACCGGAAACTGTAATTGAGTAACATCGACACTGAACCGGTCGCGTGCCTCCTGAAACACCTCATCGATTTTGGCGTGCTCATTATCCACTTTATTTATGACAATGATTGTCGGGATATTATATTCGTTGGTAAATTTCCAGTCAATTTCGGTCCCGACTTCGATGCCTTCCGCCGCTTTCAGAAATAACAGCGCATTGTCCGCGATACTCAAACCCGATTTTACTTCCCCGACGAAATCCGGATAGCCGGGGGTGTCGAGGATATTTATTTTAGTATTATTCCAATCGGTATACAGCATGGATGAGTTGATGGATATTTGTCGTTCGATTTCATCGGGGTGGTAGTCGGAGAGTGTGGAACCTTCTTCAATTTTGCCGAGCCGGTTGGTGGCTCCCGAAGAAAACAGAGCAGCTTCGGCGAAGCTTNTTTTTCCAGACCCGCCGTGTCCGGTTAAAGCGATATTACGGACACGCGCGGGTTCATATACTTTTCCCTTAGCCAAATGTACCTCCTTTGGATTGCTTAGTTTAGATTGTTTTTTTCTTTCGGATAACTAGTACGTGTATCTATTCTTTCATTTTTGCAACAAATGCCCGGACCGCTTTCACGAGCGCCGAAACGAATGAAACGGCTTCCATGACGGGCCCTTCGACCTCGTATTGAACTTTTTTTTCGAATGAAACTATATTATCGGTCATGTCCCGGATCGATTCGACCGATGATTTCAGAATGGTTATCTGGTCATCGACATTTTCCGAAATATTCTTAACTTTATGGGAGATGATTTTTAAATTTTCGACTAACGGAATGGCGTTTCTATTCAGTTCGCTGATATCTTCCTGAAGTTTTATAACCAAATCCCGAATTTTCGAAACAGTAAAAATCAAATAGATACAGAGCACTGCAAAAGCGAGCAATCCGATTATAATAGCAATATTGACAAATATTGATAATTCCACGATTAATCTCCGGTGAGTAGTTGCATAGGAATGGAAAAAACAGCCCTCAAAGGAACATCCTGAGAGGGCTGCTTACTGGATTACAATACTATCCGATCATCCGGTTATTTTCCTTTTGACCGCTCTTCTTTAAAGGTGTCGACGCCGGCTTTCATCGCATCACGTATTTTTTCTCCTTCGCCGACGATATCCCCGGCTTTTGTTTTCGCACCGGCGAGTACATCTTCTGCATCGTGAAGTAATTCTTCAGCCCGTTTCCGTGCATCAACGATCAGTGAATCCGCTCGTTTTTTCCCGTCGTTAATCATATGAACGGCTTTTTCACGCGCCGATGAAATATATTCTTCAGCGTCTTCAAGTAATTCATCCTTTCGCTTTTTAATATCTCCGCGAAATTCGGTTCCGGTTTTCGGGGCATACAGCAGTGCAAGAGCCGCACCCAATGCGCCGCCGGCCAACAGACCGAGTAAGAATCCCTTTACAGTGTTTCCTTCATTTGCCATTTTACACCATCCTTTCGTTTAATGCAATAAAATTAACATTAATTANTTATCGATGATGCCGATTCCTTCCATCCTTCGCACCGCCCTTTATGTAAGCATAACGGAACGATTCGAACTATGAAAGCAACAGGCGGATACACTAAAAATATAAAAAAAACGACAAAAATCAAGCCGCTAAGGTGTATTTCAGAAAAAACATTTCATAATAGCTGATGTTACGCAAACATGATTTGAAAGCCGACTTCCAGACAATGTCGGGATGTACCCGTGTTAGATCAGATCATACGGGTACAATAACAAAATCACTTCTTCTTTTTATGACGATCTCTCTTACGCCTTTTTTTCCGTTTATGGGTTGCCATTTTTTTTCTTAACCTTTTTTTACCACTGGGCATACGTTCACTCCTTCGTATATGTTACTTAGTAAATGTAATTATTTTAATTCAAAATCAGAATGTGTGCTCATCGATTATCCGACGTGCCCGTTCGCCGGTCGGGTTGTTCGGATTTATCTCATATGCACGTTCAAAATGCGAATTAGCGTTTTCAACATCACCGAGATTCAGATAGATAATACCGAGATTAAAAACGGCGAGCTGATGTTCCGGAAAATCTCTTATAACATGCTGAACAGTTTCTATTGCGCGGTCTTGTTGACCGGATTCAAAAAAGCAAATGCCGAGATCAACCCGTACATTGGGATCATCCGGATTCCTGTCAATATATTGAGTGTAGTAATGTATCGCGCGATCGTACCGCTGTATATCATGATACAAATTCGCAAGCCGAATCATCGCCTGCTCATTTTCCGGATCATGATGATCAAGTTCGTGTTCAAGACTTTCAATCTCCTGCAGAATTGCGGTATTCATACCGCCCCCCTGCATCCCGGCAACCCTGTCGCCGGTGTGTACATGTCCCGAATCACGGTCGATAACGATAAAATAAAACGCAAACACGACCAGTAATGCTGCCGCAGCAAACAATATGACGGTACCGGAGGTCGCCGGTGTCGTTTGTTTCTGTTTCTTTTTCCCCTTCTTTGTTTTACGGGGAGGTTTATCGATCGCGCCGGTATCCGTTTTCTGTTTTGGTTGTGCACCGGCAATTCGGGCACCGCAGCTTTCACAGTATTGTGAAGTAGATTCGTTTTTATAACCGCATATATCGCAGGGGAGATCTTTTTCTACAGGGTGTGAATCGGTTTGTTCTTTCGGGGACGGTATGGACACAGCTTCTTTTTTGTCGTCCTCCCACTCGACTCTGACACCACAGGATGCGCAAAATGTATCTCCGATCGAAATTTCCGATGAGCAATTCGCACAAATAAGTTTCGGTTTCAAATCGTCCCTCCTTCAACTGGAAAAAAAACAATCATAACGCGTTTGCGTGCTCCTTACTTTTCATATTTCCATTCACGGCGTTTTTCAAATCCTTTGAAACTTTAAAAATCGGGACATAATGTTCGTCGACTATGACCTGTTCTCCCGTTCTCGGATTACGTGCAATCCGGCTTTTTCTTTTCTTTACTTTAAAGCTCCCAAACCCGCGGATCTCGATATTATTCCCATCTTTTAATGCTTCGATTACCGTCGATATAAAACCATCTACGACTGCTTCTGTTTCAACTTTGGTAAGCCCCGTAGCGGATGCAATGTGGTCAACGATATCTGCTTTTGTCAATGTTGGTACTCCTTACGTAGAAAGTTTACTTGATGATTGGTTCGGGCATTCTGTATTGTACTGCAGGCAGCTTCAGATAGCTCTCTGTAATTCCGGTATAATTTCCGAGTAACGACATAGTCAACGAATCCCAGAATGTTCTTCGTGGACGCTCCTTGATGATGTCGGGTTCCCCGTCTATACCGCCGAGCTCAGCGGCAAGACGTATCGCATCTTCATACGTACCGAGGGTATCGATCAATCCGAGTTCGTATGCCTGACGTCCGGTATAAATTTTTCCTTCCGCAAATTCGTAGGCTTTATCGAGTTCAAGTTCGCGACCCGATGCAACCGCTGAAACGAATTGTTCGTACACATCATCCATAAGATCCTGCCAGTAAGCTTTTTCAAACTCCGACATTTCCCGGTACATGGATCCCGAATCCTTAAATCTGCCGCTCTTGACCGTTGTAACATCGACACCGATCTTATCGAGCAGGTTTTCTACGTGAAAGAACTGTGAAATAACGCCGATACTGCCGGTGATGGTTCCCGGATTCGCAACGATAGCCGAAGCCGGAAGTGACACATAATAGCCGCCGCTTGCAGCCACGGCACCCATCGAGACAACGACGGGTTTTCCGTCCTGGACTGTTCTTTTCACCTCTTCGTAGATCTCCTGGCTAGCGGCAACACCGCCGCCCGGTGAATCGACTCTTAGCAATATCGCATTGATGTTTCTGTTCTTGCTGTATTTTTTCAACTGATTCACAACTTTTTCGGATTCTATTATTATCCCTTCCAGTTCAACGACAGCGACATTATTGCCCCGACCGATACGTACGGAATCATCCGCGCGGGAAAGGAAAAGGAATATTATGACCCAGAAAAAGATGAATAAAACAAAAAGTGCCCCCAAAATACCGAGGGCCCATTTACCGGACTTCGATAAAGCCATTATTCTTGAGCTCCTTGTAACTTATTGATAAACAATGAATTATAAGAAAAGATTTTGATAATGTCAAATTTAGTTATTACACAATTGCCTTATTCCTGCGATTCGAGAAAACGTTCGGCGTCGATTGCCGCCATACAGCCCGTTCCGGCCGCGGTCACCGCCTGACGGTAGTAACTATCCTGCGCATCGCCGCACGCAAAAACTCCGGCTATATTGGTTTTTGTACTTTTAGGTTGCGTTATTAGATAACCGTTCTCATCCATATCGATGAGACCTTTAAAAATACTCGTATTCGGTATGTGACCGATGGCAAAGAATAAACCCGTGTAGGGCTTCTCTGTTATCTCTCCCGTTTTTAGATTCTTTATCATGACTTTCGTCAGTGCGGGATGTCCGTTCTTCTTCTCGCCGTCAACACCGACGATCGTCGAATCCCATATAAAATCAACTTTAGGATTTTTAAACGCCCGCTCCTGCATGATCTTCGATGCACGCAGTTCGTCCCGCCGGTGTATGACCGTTACCTTCTTTGCAAACTTCGTGAGGAACGTCGCCTCTTCCATCGCGCTGTCGCCGCCGCCGACAACCGCGACTTCCTGTTCCTTGAAAAAGAAACCGTCGCATGTTGCGCACGCAGAGATACCGTAGCCCATGTACTTGTCACGATTCTGTAATTCGAGCAGCCGGGCAGTGGCGCCGGTAGCAATGATGATCGTGTCAGCAGTGTATTTATCATCGTCCGCTTCGAGATTGAAGGGTCGTTCCGACAGATCCACTTTGGTTACCTCTTTGAATATGCATTCGGTACCGAAACGCTGCGCCTGTTTTCTGAACTTGTCCATCATCTCGGGTCCGAGTATTCCCTCCGGGAAACCGGGATAGTTTTCAACGTCGGTTGTGATCGTTAACTGACCGCCCGGCTGCGGTCCTTCAAACAGTACCGGATTGAGATTCGCCCGTGCCGCATATACCGCCGCGGTAAATCCCGCCGGCCCGGAACCGATGATGATTACTTTTGAGTGTTTCTTTTCTGACATTTACTGCTCCTGTTTGTTTATTAAATCTTAAGTAATGAATATTTTAGCACATCAAATCAGGATCAGGATAACCACTAAGGACACCAAGAAACACACTAAGTGCACTAAGAGTTTTATATAATTTATTCTCTTTGTGTTCTTAGTGAATATCTTCGTGTTCTTAGTGGTTCCTTATGCTTTCTTATTGGTCAATGATTTTATTATAAAGGCGCTATATTTATTCTGCACGCCCTTCAATCACCGCACGCACGTTTCTTGTTAGACCTTTTAACTTTGTTCTTTTAACCGGACTTTTCCGGAACCGTCTGCTGAATTCCTCCTGTGCCATGTTTACGATATCGATGAGCAAAGGATTCAGGTTCTCCGGCCGGGGCTGAAATCCTTCAACCGCCGCCGGTTGTGAAAATTTAATATTCCACGGACAAACATCCTGACAAATATCGCACCCGAATATCCATTGTTCGGTATTCGGTTTTATATATTCAGGATATGCATCTCGATGTTCGATTGTAATATACGAAAGACATTTGTTAGAATCCAAAACATACTCATCGACAATAGCACCGGTGGGACACGCATCGATGCATCGTCTGCAGGTTCCGCAGTAATCCTGTGTCGGGATATCATACTCTAATCCAAGTGTCGTTATTATCTCGCCGAGAAATATCCACGAACCGTACTCCCGTGATATGAGATTCGTATGCTTACCGATCCATCCGTTCCCCGCCCGCATCGCCCAGACCTTTTCCATAACCGGTCCGGTATCTACATAATATTTTCCCTCTGCATCCGGCTCGAGTTCCTTAATATATTCCCATAACGACTTCAGGCGGTTACCGACAATATCGTGGTAGTCATCCCCCCAGGCATAACGAGAGATTTTACCACGCTCCGGATGATCGATGATCTCATGAGATGTATAATAGTTGACAGCTACGGAAATAACCGACCGCGCGCCGGGCACAATTTTTTGCGGATCGGTTCGTCTATCGGTGCTCCGTTCCATCCAGTGCATCGTTGCATGATACGATCGCGCGAGCCACGCTGCCAGACGCATCGCTTCCCCGGACAACGGTTCAGCAGGTGCAACGCCTGCAAGTTCGAATCCGAGCGCATGTGCTTTTTGTCTTATTTTCTGTGTCAGCGAATGCATGATCTTTCACCGGATTCTAATCACGATATTTTACATCGTTTTCGTGTCATTGAAATCGGTTTTTCGTACTCCTATCCATCATCGGCACATCCCGTATTTCATCGGCCTTTATATGGCCTTGTAATACTCTTTCCACATCCAGGATAATATCACGGAAGGATGCTACCAAAGGGGAAATCAGTATTTCCAGATGCTCAGGTTCAAAGAGTTTTAGCTTTTGGGTGCCTTTGATCAATTGGCTCTTCGCACCGCGATAATTGCCGTTTTTCATATGATAACAACCGACCGCGAGATGAATCAGCGCCCGGAAAAACTCCGCATCGGATCCCTCTTCACTCATCCATATTTCTTCAAAAAGGTCATGGCATTCGAAAAATTTGCGCTTCATTAAAAAGCCGGACCTTCGTGGAATATTTCCGTCTTCAATCACCCTCGTCATAATTGAGTATCGGCCGAAGCCAGCGTTCTGTTTCCTCGATGCTTAGCCCTTTACGTTTGTGATAATCGAGCACCTGATCTTTTCCGATCTTTCCAACATTGAAATAATTTGCCATAGGATGCGCGAAATACAGACCGCTCACCGACGCGGGAGGACTCATCGCGTACGTTTCGGTCAGGGAAATGCCCGTGTTTTCTTCAACGCTGAGCAGGTCGAAAATTATCTGTTTCTCGGTATGATCGGGCTGCGCGGGATACCCGGCAGCCGGACGAATACCGGTATATTTTTCTTTAATTAATTCCTCATTTGTCAGATGTTCGTCTTTGGCGTATCCCCAGAATTCCTTCCTTACACGCTCGTGCAAGTGTTCCGCGAACGCCTCGGCGAGTCTGTCGGCCAGTGCTTTCACCATAATACTCCCATACTCATCGTGATCTTTCTCGTATGCCGATACAAGTTTATCGGTACCGATACCGGTCGTGACGGCGAATGCTCCGATGTGATCTTTTACTCCGGTTTCGCGCGGTGCTATGAAATCTGCAAGAGCAAGATTCGGCTGACCGTTTGTTTTATCCGTCTGCTGACGGATGGTATGAAGTGTCGTCAGCACATGTTTCCGCTCATCGTCCTTGTATATTTCTATATCATCGTAATCGATGCTGTTGGCGGGGAACAATCCTACGATGCCGTTCGCCTGCAGCAACCGGTCGTCGATTATTTTTCCGAGCATTTTCTGTGCATCATCGAACAGGATTTTCGCCTCTTTACCGACCGAAGGATCAGCGAATATATCCGGATATCTTCCCCGCATCTCCCACGTCCTGAAGAACGGAGTCCAGTCGATATATGAACGCAACACTTCGAGATCATAATCCTTTAAAACGGTGAGACCGGGTTTATTCGGCCTTACAATTGCGGGTTCATTTTGCCAGTCGATGGTGAGTTTCCTTTTACGTGCTTCTTTCAGGTCGATATATGTTTTCCTCTCTTTCCGTCTGGCGTGATCGTCCCGTACTTTCCGGTATTCCTGCTTTACGGTACCGATATATGTATCCCTGTTATTCTTATTCAGCAGATTACCGACGACTGGTACACTCTGGGACGCATCGAGCACATAGATGGTTGCACCGGAATATACCGGTGCGATTTTTACCGCGGTATGAACTTTCGATGTTGTCGCTCCGCCTATCAGAAGCGGTTTATCGAAGCCCCGCTCCTCCATCCTTTTTGCAACATGCACCATTTCATCAAGTGACGGTGTAATAAGTCCGCTCAATCCTATAATATCCGCCTTCTCCGCTTCGGCGGTATCGAGTATCTTTTCCGCCGGTGTCATCACCCCGAGATCTACGACGTCGTAGTTGTTGCATGCCAATACGACACCGACGATATTTTTGCCGATATCGTGTACATCCCCCTTTACCGTTGCAAGAAGAATTTTTCCCTTTTCGCTTGTATCTTTTGCTCTCTTCTTTTCCTCCTCAAGATACGGTATAAGATAAGCGACCGCTTTTTTCATGACCCGCGCGCTCTTGACAACCTGGGGCAGGAACATTTTTCCCGATCCGAAAAGATCACCGACGACATTCATAGCGTCCATTAACGGTCCCTCAATGACGTCAAGGGGTTTATCGTATTTCTGCCGTGCTTCCTCGGTGTCTTCCTCTATATGATCGACGACTCCCTTCACGAGGGCATGCTTCAATCTCTCTTCGACGCTTGCCGTACGCCAGGCATCTACCCTTCCCGGCCCTTTGTCTTTTTGTTTTACCTTTTCGGCAAACTCAGTAAGCCGCTCGGTCGCATCATCCCGTCTGTTTAAAAGAACATCTTCCACGCGTTCGAGGAGATCCCCGGGAATTTCTTCATAGACCTCCAGTTGGCCTGCATTCACGATGCCCATATCCATACCGGCTTTTATTGCGTGGAAAAGAAATGCCGAGTGCATGGCTTCGCGCACGATATCGTTTCCGCGAAACGAAAATGAAATATTACTCAACCCGCCGCTTACTTTCGCCAAAGGTAAATTCTTTTTTATCCACTTTGTGGCTTTTATGTAATCAACCGCATAGTTATTATGTTCTTCCATGCCCGTCGCAACGGTAAGGATATTCGGATCGAAGATAATATCCTGCGGCGGAAAACCGACTTCTTCGGTCAGAATTTTATAGGCCCGTTCGCAAATCCGGATACGGCGTTCATAACTATCCGCCTGCCCCTTTTCGTCGAATGCCATCACGATGACCGCAGCACCGTACTGGCGCACTTTCTTTGCCTGCTGTTTGAATACCTCTTCTCCCTCTTTGAGACTGATGGAGTTTACGATCCCTTTTCCCTGAAGGCATTTGAGACCGGCTTCGAGTACCGTCCATTTCGATGAATCAATCATAACCGGAAGTTTTGCCACATCGGGTTCGGAAGCCAGAAGGTTCAGGAATTCCTTCATAACTTCTTCGGATTCGAGCATTCCCTCGTCCATATTTACATCGAGTATCTGCGCACCACCCTCGACCTGATGCTTTGCAATGGACAATGCTTCTTCGTATTTATCCTCCTGAATCAACCGGGCAAATTTCTTCGACCCGGTCACGTTCGTCCGCTCACCCACGTTCACAAAGTTCGTTTCCGGGCGCACGATCAGAGGTTCCAGACCGCTTAACCTTAGATATGGTTCATGCACGGGGATTTTTCTTGGTGAGTGCCGCGCGGCAAGATCAGCAATTTTTTTTATATGCCCGTCAGTTGTACCGCAGCAGCCGCCGACGATGTTGAAAAAACCATGCCGCCCGAAGTCATCCAGAANCCCGGACATCGTTTCGGGTGTTTCATCATACTCTCCGAATTCATTCGGTAAACCGGCATTCGGATAGACACTCACGAAACAGGTCGCAATATTGGAAAGTTCCTCAATGAACGGACGCATCTGTTTCGCACCAAGCGCACAATTCAATCCGACACTCAGTAGATTTTTCGTGTGTGAGATCGATATCCAGAATGCCTCCACCGTTTGTCCCGACAACGTGCGTCCGCTCTGATCGACTATCGTACCGGATACCATAACAGGAATATCCCGGTCTAATGTTTCGCTCAATCCCTGAATGGCAAACAGAGCCGCTTTACAATTCAGTGTATCGAACACCGTTTCAACGAGAAGTATATCTGCACCTCCGTCTATGAGTCCCTTCGCCTGTCCGCCGTATGCATGTACGAGGTCGTCGAAACTGACGGCGCGGTACGCCGGATTATTGACGTCGGGTGATAGTGACGCAGTTTTATTGGTCGGTCCGAGTGCACCGGCGACGAACCTGGGTTTATCCGGATCCGTTTGTGTATATTCACGTGCGACCTCTTTCGCGAGCTTAGCCGATTCGTAGTTCAACTCATAGACGATTTCTTCCATTTTATAGTCGGCCTGTGCTATTGCGGTACCGCTGAAAGTATTTGTCTCGATAATATCGGCGCCTGCGTCAAGGTATTTTCTATGAATTTCCCGGATAATGTCCGCACGGGTAATTGATAGCAGGTCATTGTTTCCGAGTAAATCGGATGGATGGTTCCGGAAACGATCCCCGCGGAAATCATCTTCCCGCAGTTTATACTTCTGTATCATCGTTCCCATTGCGCCGTCGAGCACAAGGATACGTTTTTCCAATATGGAATGTAACTGTTGTATGGTTTCTTTCATGCTGTAGCATCCATAGCGATTATACGTGCGTGAAACTGTGGGAAGGAAAGAGATTTTCCGTTATTAATTCTTATTGAGCAAATCTGGAACGACACTGGGTATACACGTGAGGGAATACATTTCAAATCCGGGAGTCCGTGAGGTAATCTTTAGTATATATTCACCCGATGTATCGTTTTTCACAAGATGCAATAATCTCGGGGAATCGACCTCGATATAACTGCGACGGTCGTAATCGATGCTTACATCTTCGCCTTTATTATCTGCCGTGAGACAGACATCGTCCTGCGTCACCTCCAGACGTCGGGGGGTATGATCTTCCTGACCGATCAGTGCATACACCTCCATCCCTTCGTATTTAATGATGATGTATCCGCCGTCGGATGCGGGTTGTTCGAGAGTGATTTTGTGCCGATCGCTCCGCCAGATACCATTGAGGTAAAAACGGCCCGGGACATAAAAACCCGGATCTTCATAGCTATATACCGATTCGGGATTGAAGCCCTCTTTGTTTCCCAGACTTCCTTTCAGATAGCCGAAAAATATCTTGGGGGTTTCTTTTGTCAGCAGAACTCCGGGGATATCCTCGGGACGCACTGCATCCATGGGCAACGGCAGTGCATCAACCCATCCGCTGTCGTGTAATATTACCTGGACATCACGTTCAATCTGTTGCTGCTTGCCTCTCCCGTGATATTGCGAGCGTATGCTTCCCTCCTGATCGATGATGATGAGAGCCGGCGTTTCACTATTCCGGTAATTTTCGAAAATAGTACGGTCGTTATCCATGACAACCGGAAAAAGTAAACCGCGTTCGCGGACAACCCTCTCGAGCGATTCGACCTTGCCGGCAAAATCAAATGCGGGAGAATGAACCCCGACAACAACGAGGCCGGCATCGTTATAGCGGTCATACAACTCCCGTATGTATTCGAGCATATGCAGAGAGCGTATATCGGTATGGTCCCAGAAAAATAATACGATCACGTTTCCGCGTAAATTGTGTATCGACAGAGGTCCGCTGTTCAGCCAGTGAACACCCCGCAATTCGGGTGCTATATGTGTTCTTTTTTGGAACATGATACTAAAATATAAGGATAGCTGGTTTTAATTACAAATGACGATCGTCACCTTTAATTATTAGAACAAATTCTCCTTTCCGAGGGTTTCGTTCAAATAATGATGCCAGACGTCCGAGAGTGTCACGATAGACCGTCTCTTTATCCGTTGTTAAATCGAAAGCAAGAGCTGCTTTTCGGTTGGTTCCGAGAATACTGCTTGCATCACGTAGCAGCGCTTTTGCCCGATACGGCGCCTCTAGAATGACCAGTAAACGTTTTTCTTTCTTCAAATCCCGGAGCTGATTCCGTCGAATTTCCTTCTTCGGCGATAACCAGCCGACATACAGAAAACCATCAACGGAAAATCCGGATAATTGCAGGGCGGGCACTATCGAATTAGCACCGGGAACAGATGTAACCGGTATGTTGAGTTCAATACATCTTTGGACTAAGCGGGTTCCGGGGTCGGCTATCAGAGGGGCTCCCGCATCGGAGATGAGAGCAACGGTTTTACCGGATTGAAGTGCTGCAAGTATCTCATCCGTCTGCTTCTCCTCATTGTGTTCGTTGAGAGGAATTGTTTCACGGTTCACATTATAGGATGCTAACAATCTCCTCCCTTCCTTCAGCTCTTCACAGACGATGAGATCCGTTGTCTTCAGTATTTCCAGCGCCCTGAGAGTAATATCCCCCGCGTTACCGATCGGTGTCGAGACAAGGTATATCTTCCCTGATTTTGAATGTTTCATAGCTGTTCATAATCGACAGGCGTCAGGCCGAGTTTTTCGCGTCGGCGTATATCCCACTCTTTTGCAAATAAAATAATAATGGCAGTAGTCGGCAGAGCTATGATGAGACCGGGGATACCGAAGAAAAATCCGAAAATCAATAATGTCATTATCAAAACGACGGGATGTAGACCGATTGGGCGTCCCAGAATAAAAGGTGCGAGCACATAATTTTCAAGTATCGCCAGAGCACCGATGCTTGAGACAGCCAATAGAGCGCGTAACAGTACCGGAGGTTCGGAAAGAAACCCTACGACACCGGCGATAATCATGGTCAGAATAAGACCGAAGTAGGGAATAAAATCCAGGAAGAATGTTATAATTGCTATAACCGCTGCGTATTTGATGCCGAAGATCCATAATAGTAATCCGGCAAGCGTTGCGTTGATGCTCGCGAGGACTATATAACCTCTGATATAACGTCCGAGCATCTTATCAATTTTTCTGTAATAATAAACCACATCAGGTTGAAAATCATCGTGTACCATAATCTT
>SL_3KL_010_SEDDRAFT_10004048_pt1 | contig 13286 bp, 5 predicted proteins | sample SodLakKL_010_SED_2_FD_10381 | JGI IMG/M metagenome (IMG submission 10381)
CGGTGCCCACTTTCAAAAAATACTCTCCAGTACCGGCAAATTGCGGGTAGTGCTTACCTACATATTGAAGCCGGCCCCTGGCCCGAAAATCGGGGTACTGTTTGTTGGTTTCTTCTATCACGAACGATCCCTTCATGCCATCATACGGCTCATATACTCTTGATGGTGCATTATTGTCAACAGACACATTTACACCTGCCACGAAAGAAACTTCCCAGTCCCATCGCCCTGTTTTATCGGGCGACAGATGCGCACGCCACTTATTGCCAGACATAACACCTGTTTGGCCTGCATTGCCATCGGCAGCAAAATAGCCGGGCACTGCATAACTCAGCTCACCCGACTCATGGGTAAAGGTTACCGTCATCCTGTAGTCGAGAAATGGGTTGGGCTGCATATAACTCAAACGCCCGGGAGGCCCAGCCTGGGGTCGAACATCCAGATGCAATTCTGCGGCATCTTCATCATACAAAAACATGGTTGTACCGTAAGAACTTGAACGTGGTCCATCGATGGTGAGAGTTACTTTATGCCACTGACGCAATTCTCCTGAAATTTCAGCATGGGTGGAGAGACGCTCAGGCGGGGGAAACAATACTTCATCGCCAATAGGATAACCATTAAAGGTTCGATCCTGGGCCATCGTATGAATGGGTAAAACAAATATAATCAGCAGGGCAATGAGTATCGCAAACAATTTTTGAACTTTCATAATGGATTTTTTTTACAATTATTATTGAACTCGGTAATTAATGAATATGTCCCACAGACATTTATATAACAGACAGTTTTACTACCACTTCCCGTGAAACATCAGGATTGAATCGTGCATAAACCGGTACTGCTTCAACTCCTGGTACCAGGTTAAAAGCTCTTTCTCTGTTCATAGGTTTCATCCATAAGGGCACATTGGATTCAAGCACCAGAGTACCGTTGTCTTTTAAGATTTCGATTCGTTGGGGAGAAGTCTGGGTAACCTTTTCTGTATTTACCGATGCAACAGGCAAAACCAACGCAGCTTCACCATCGGGGGAATTGCCTATTCCTGGCCTGGCAGTAATTTCTACCTCATCATCACTAAAAGCATAAACGATGTTGAAATTCGATTGGGTTGCAGGTAATTTTTGACGTTCTTCATTCCGGATGTTTGTTTCCACATCAAAACGAATCTCTTCATCCTTTTCAGTAACTTTTACTTCTGCTTCAAGATCCCATAAATTGGTGAACCAATCTCCATCTTTTATAATTTCAACACGCGGGGTAAGGGCAAATTCTTCTCCGTCGTAATGTTGCTGGTTGTTTGATTCAACAATTATATAGCGCGCCATGCTTGCTGCAAAGAGTAATCCTACTTTTTCGTGATAAAGGACTGCAAGAGATCCACCGGTTGCCTGCTGAATGGGTCTTTCTTCAATGTAGAGTATATCATAACTGGTCACAGTACCACGCCAGGGTCCTTTTGATATGAGCCAGGTCAATATTTCGGGAAATTCTTTTACCCCGTAAACTTTTTCACGCGGCAATCTGGTGTTAAGGGTAATTTCTGGTAGTTTTTTACCTGCATCAAGCACAGCAGCCAGGGGTTTGGCATGTGCAAAGGTATGATGGATGCAGGGTTTAATACCATGTGAAATGTAATGAGGGCCACCATGCAACAACCCATCGGCTGTACACTGCTTTAACAGAAGCGTACTTTTGTATGCCACGGTACCAAATGCGGGATTTCTACCGGCCATCATTCCATAACCAACCTGACAACCGTCGGCAGTGCGGCTTCCCCAATAGCTCCATTTGTTATGGCGTGTGCCAAAGCTATTGTCCCATGCCCCATCGGGCAACATGAACTCCATGTGACTGGCCAGTGATTTCTCCAGTAAGTCCAGCATTTCTTCATCGTTTTCCTGTAAGGCATACATGACCACTCCATTGAGTGATTCCTCCACATTATAACCCAGATCCACGCCATACAATCCTTTGGGGCTTTTCCTGTCAATGGGCTTGGTTTCACCCCATAAGAGTTTATTGGGTTCGGTAAAAAAGTCTTTTACCTCTTTTGCCATTTCATGGCTGCGTTGCGTGTAAACAGGTTCATCGAGCAACCGGCCAAAAAGGTTTAAAGCAAATATACCCGTATAACCATAGTTAATATTCGTAAAGGTCATATCGAATGTTTTATAAACATAGTTTGCGGCCTTTCCTAACCTTTCGGTCCAGGTTTTTCTGATATCATCATCCAGAACATGCCCATGGTAGTAAAGAGCTTCGGCCAGTGCAATTGCGCCGAAAACTGTAATCCCTTTCCATGCATTGGGATTGGAAATTACAGTCCAGCTTCCGTCAGGATGCGACACATTGTTTTCTGCCCAATTCATCACCAAAATGGCTGCATCGAGATATTTTTTTTCGCCGGTACTATCGTACATGTGCAGGAAGGGGTATACAGCATCCATACACCGTCCGTGTATGTGCTCGCATGATGGGCAGCCCAGGGCTCCGTGTAAATCAGGATTTTCAGGGTTTATGATCTGATTCTTTATCATCCCATCGCACCAATCCTTTAGCAANTCGTAGGCTAATTGCCTGAATTCAGTGGAATGAATCTCAGAATGCCCATGTTTGCAGCTCGTTAGAAATGAGTAGTTTAATACCGATAAGCCAATACCGGCCATTGATGCTGTTTTTATAAAATTACGTCTTTTCATGTTTTTAAGATTTATATGTAAATCCGGGAAATTCAGTATTGAGCTCACTCCGAAAAGTGCACCGCCCCCCACGGCCCCCTGAACGTGGGAGCCCGCAACTAACTAATTTTGTCTGAATTGAAAATCCAAAATGTCTCCATCGCCACATATCAAAAGGCATTAATAAAAAAATCAAAACATACAAGTGAGAACTACCTATTCAATTGGAAGAGGAACTTTTATTTTTTGTTCCTTTAAATTGTTTTCCGTTGCCCGGTCCAATTGTTTTACCAGACATACTTATTATATTTTGGAAATAAATTCCGTAATAATCTTCAGTTATACTTGAAAGTGTTAAAAGAGAAGACAGCTTATCTTCAGAAATTTCAGCATTCAATACTTCAACTCCTTTATTGACAATATAATTTGAAGTATTTTCAGCCGATCTNTTTTCCGCTTCTTCATAAAAAGTAACTTTTAAAACATTTGGCTTGACAAGCTCAACCGACCTAACATAGAAATCATTCGGTAAAGGCATATCGCCCGGAGCAAGTTTAATAACTTCGGTTCCGGCAAGCAAAAAGCTACCTTCGCCATAATCTCTGAAGGAATTATATGTGACAGGCTGCGACCGGGAAGGTTTATCTGACACCCCCTGAGTATAGCCTACCCTTCCGTCGGGATGAACAGCTTTTGACACCATTCCATTCCATGCTTTTGTGACAGTTGGCATATAAAAAGCTGAATCCAATATACCTTCATTTATTCCCCATGCTATGCCATAAGTAAAGAATGCAGTTCCACTGGTTTCCGGTCCTGGAAAGTCGGTTGTATCGGCTAAGCTAACATTCCAAAAGCCATCATCTCTTTGTACTTTCTGCAAAGCTTTAGCCATACTTTTAAAAACATCAATATATTCCTGCCTGTGGTTGTTGTCTTCAGGCAAATATTTCAGAGTACTAACCAGCCCGCCAAATACCCACCCATTTCCGCGCGACCAATAACACTTTTTGCCACCGGGAGTTTTAAAAGGAGGCTTGAAATTAGCGTCTCTATACCATAAACCGTCTGCCTCATCATACAGTTGTAAAGTAACTTTGGTATGATGAAAAAGGGAGTATAATTTATCCAGATATGAATCCCTGTTGAAATAATTACCATAACGGGTAAGAACCGGCATTGCCATAAATAATGCGTCTATCCAATGCCAATCATCTGAGGCTGACCTATTAACCAAATCTTGTACACTATTATCTATTTTGCTTAGCATATGGTTATCTTTTGAGCCGTAGGCAATAAATATATCCATATACGTTTGCCCAACACATTGGTTGTCTGCTTCTTTTGGCTTAGTCCCTAACTTCCAATCATTATTTTTACCCCATAAAAGAGCATAGTTTATGTTTTTCTTACTCGGATAAAGCTCAAAAAGAGCCATATGCCCTGCGAAATATGTCCCTTCCAACCATTCTGCACCGGAAGAATTTATAGATTCCGTTTCAGGGTTCTTTTCCATCCATGCATTACTGACTTTTTCCAACGTGTTAATAATGTTGGTCTTAGAAGGCAAGTTCTGAGGAAACAGTGTTGTCGGGACAGCACACAACGTTAATAAAATTGCAATTATTTTCATGTGTTCATAATTTGTTTTAAATAGGTCACATGGAATCGCATGTATGAACATCATCCTGTGTGTGAGTGAAGTAAACATGCTTATTTCATGTGTTTATAATTTGATTAAAATAGGAGTTTAGAGTTTGCCATTCATATTAAATCATATATCTGAACATAGATAGGTTGAGCGTTTCCGCTTCCCTTTTCCATAAGATAAAAAAATATTTTTCCGCCTGCTATATGTACATTGCCATGATGAAATGCTCTTCCTGATGTTGCCTCATATAAAACATTCCAGTTATTCGTTCCTCCTTCAGCTGCTTTTATATAGGGACGGCCGCTTTGATTCAGGCCAATTATATATATATTATTACCTATTCTTTCAATTGTGCCACCCGGGAAATCAGTTGTAACTGTAAATTCTGAATCACCGGCTTTTTTATAGGTATGTACATTCACATTCGTATTATTTGCCCCCCGAACGTTATCCTGAACAAAATGAATATCACCCCTTTCAGTGATCGTCCACGAACGGCCACCTGTCATATTAACGGATCTATCACCATCAGAAGGAACTTCATCACCCGGCTCAGAGATAAATGCCGGTGAAGGATCAATTAAGGGTATTTCTAAGGGTTCTCCATTCATATTAAACCATACAGGATTGCTCACCGGATCTATTGACCAGGCATAATAAATGCCATTATTGTGTACATATTTATCCACTTTACTGTTCCTTATTGCAAAGCCAATATGGAATTTATCATTCAAATAATTAAAAGATCCGTACAGACCCCAGTTATGCTCCATTTCGGGATAATTTCTTGCGTTCAAAACGTTAAAATCAGACCATTCAGACCATCCATTGCCGTCATATTTGGCCAACATAAACTTCCCGTTGGTATGGCCTCCTTCCCGCATTTTAACAAATAAATTGTCTTCTGTATCTACAAAAAATGTGGGGTAGGTCAAACTCTTATAGTTNTCACCTTCTTTTAAGTATAATCTTTTGGGGTAGAATTTATCCAGGGTGAATTCATCATCGGGTAGAGTAGCAACATTTTTTTTTGACACACTGTATCGGAAATAATCATTGGCAAGGCTTCCGTCTCTTGGCCTTGCAGGTGAATAAGAGTGCATATCGTAAAGTAAGTGAATGGTTTCATCTATAGGGCAAATACCAACGGCAATCGTATTATGCGACTCTCCGATAAAGTATTGGTTATGAAATCCGGTATGCCGGTGGGGAAACTCAATGGTTACACTAGTATTTGTTGCCAGGTTATGGCGTGTAAGCATAACCTGCCGGTTCTCCTTGCCTCCTTTGTACCAGGTTAAAAATAAATAATCACCATGCTTTTTTATACAATCGCCGTGTGGAGTAATTCTGCGGCCAAAAGCAAAATCATATTTGCCATCCTGCCGATTTACGGCATTTTCGGATTTACGCTGTTGTTCACCATCAAAATAGAGTGCGCTCTCCGAAACTTTAATTTCAGAAACAAGTGTTACCTGGGCATTTATAATAGTTGAATTAAAACACAGGAATAAAAAAATAACAAATAGCATTTTCATTTTAATAATTTTCATTTTAATAACTTTTAAGTATACATTAAATCTCCAATCGTTTTACCGTTTTTATATAAACAGGCCCTATCAAGCCGGAAGGCATAAGGTCGTCATTAGCATTATAAAACTGCCCGGTACAGAAAGTAGTGCGCGGCCCTTCCGGCATAGGTTGGTTATTTATGTACCATTGGGGCATTTTACTGTCAATGGCTGGTGGGTTCGATGTTAATGCATACCCACCATCTTGTTTCGGGAACCATTCGTCGCCAATAAGCCGGTTCGACCACTGGTTGGTTACCCGTATTTCGAGCCTGTTTTCGCCCTTTATAAGATAGTTTGTAATATCTGTTTCGAAAGGATTTATCCAAAGCACCCCGGCATTGTGACCATTTATAATAACTTCGGCAACAATATTTACAGTACCCAAATCAAGAATAGCTTTGTAACCCTGTTGGGGTTTTTCAGGCAAGTCAAAGGTTTTGGTATAAACAGCAGTTCCTGAATAATATTTAATGGATTCGTTTTTATGGTCTTTCCAGTCGGTTAATTGCCCGAACGATTCTTTTGCTGCAAAATCATGTTCTTTCAAAAACTCAACATCCCACGAGTTGCTTAAATCAATTGGCAAAGGCAATTTGCCAACTGTATATTCGGCTTTTTCGCCCGTGCTGAGCGTTATAGTTGAAGTACCCTCATGTCCTGAAACCGTTACAATCCTGTTTTTATCGTCTAAGTAATAATTATTTAAACTATTTGATTTGATAATTGATTTTACATTTTTAGACGATTCGCGAAAAACTATAAATGCCGATTGCTGCGCTTTCAAGTCAATCCATACCCTTGTTGCGTTCTCTTCCGATTTAAATTTGGCAAGTTTTGTAACAGAACCATCCATTGGGTCCCAAAATTCAGGTATTTTATGGCCCACACGAAAAACTGCTTCGAATTGCTTATCAATGGAGTCGCGGTTGCTAAAAAAATATATATCTTCATTCTTTGTTTTCCGGTGCATAAAAATATCGGTATGCCCAACGAACTGCAAATCGGGCTGTACTTTACCGAAATCGTAAGTTGGCAAGCAATTGGGCATATTCCAGATGGTTTCTACCAACTTTTCAAATTCTATTAAATCGCTGTCGGAAACCAGATAGCCGGCAGGTTTTTTAGGCTTATCACCAATGATTATGACCCCGGCATTAGCTATTTCTTTAATCCGGCGCAAGGTTGGCAGTTTTATTATATCAATATTCTCAAGCAACAAATAAGAATAGGTATTTCCTTCTGGAAGCACCATTTTCCTATTTTTCAAAGCTATGCGGTTGATGAGCACATCTGCATTGCTGCAATCGTAATTGATACCTTTAGGAATGGATTGACTTAAATTTTCCCGATCAATAAAGTCATTGTGCGAGCCATCGCCCACGAACACCAATACATCGGACACCGCATAGCCTTGACGAAGCATATAACTTCCCCTGGCAATGTATTCAAACCATGCTTTGCCGGCATTCATCCACCAGGTTTGCGTTCTATCAAAATGCGAACCCCAGCGCGACATCGTTAACCCGGGTTTTGCATGTGTATTGGCCTGATGGGTGAAACGGTGAAACATGAAATCGTTAATTCCCCGGGCCCAGGCTTCATCTCCGGTTGTTTTGGCCATTGCCGGATGCATTTTCCAGTTCACATCGGGGAATGATGTAAAAGATTCGGCAGAAATTACGTTTTTCCCATAAATCCGTGCCCCTGAAATAGTACCTGGCAGATAATTCATTTCCCGGTTCATCCAAAATTCTGTTATGGGCAGATCGGCATGTCCGGCTACATCAAGGGTATTGATAGGGCCAATACCATAAGGTTCAATAAAACTTCTCAGACCGTTTTTGTTGCATAACTCTGTAAAATACTGATAATAATTCTCTGTCATCAGATTACAATACAGGTCATTCAAATCATAAACAACATCGGCGGTCACATCGGCGCTTCCCATATAACGGCCTGCAAAAAGGGGCAGAAAAGTTATTATGTCATATCCTTTGCGGGCCATGAATATATCAACAAAATCATCCGTCCAGTTTTGCCCACCCATTTCATAGCTGTCAATCCCTACGTACCTCAAGGCATTGGGAGCCATTCCCTGCGAGTTGTTGATTACTTTTTGCGCAAATGCATCGAAATGATTTCTCAAGGCCTGGCGGCTGAATTTATCAACCTCCAAACCTTCGCCCCATTTTGATGCCGGGCGGTTTATGGCTCCTGTTGAACTATAACCAAACCGCATAATAGTCCATTTTCCTTCGGGGAGCGAAGTTTTGAGATTACCGTCGGCATCTAACGAAGCTGTGAGATTTATAATAGAATTTGCATTTATGACCATTGAAGAACCCGGGTCAGTAAGTGGTTGAAATGCTCTGTTTGATTCTTGTGCCAATCCCGACCGCCCCACAAAGTTGTCGTATAAACGGGTGCCCATCAGGTTTACTTCTTTGAGTTGAAGGGGTTGCCTAAGCGCCAAACGGAAATAACGTGCAGTAACCGGGTCAAACTGTTCATTGATTACCCATTCCGACTTGCCCGTCCGAACTGGTTTTAACTCTTTAACCAAACGAAAATTTTTACCATCATCGGAAATCTCAAGATCAGCCCTGCCATCCCTGTTGGTAAAAGCCATATATACCGATTGTATGGTATGTTGAACACTATAATCGAAAAGAATCCATGGGTTTTTCTGTCGTGAGCTCCTTATGGGGACAATACTGTCGGTTTTTCCATTGGTAGCAATGGAGATATTAAATTGTTTGTCCGATGCAGTTATAACAGGTACAATTTCAGCGTCTGCAATTTCAGATTTCAATGCAGGGTAGGCAAGTACGGCAATATCCTTGTAAAAGCCCTCTCTCGAAGTAGGTTGTTCAAGTTTTATATTTATATCGCTCCCCCCATCTACAAGCATTTCGCTCCAAACCACCATTTTCATGCTTTCTTCAGGCTTTACCCATGGTCCGGCGCTGGATGACCACCCGGCGCAGTTGTGAATACCAAAAGTTAAACCAAGCCTTTCGCATTCTTTTGCAGCATGCTTTAGTATAGCATGATGCTCCGGTGAGTTATAGGCAATATTGCCATAAGGTATTCCTGTGGCAATATTAAAAAGAGTTATCCCTCCTTGCCCTGCGGCAGCAATTGCTTCCAAATCCTTTGTCATTCCCTCTTTACTCATGTTGCCACTCATGGCATGCATCCATGTTCTGGGTTTTGCCGATTGGGGCGGGTTTTTAAAGCCTGCTTCCAGATCGTTTTCTTCCTGATTTACAGAACATCCCAGAAGGAAGAAAATAATGGCTAATACAGAAGTCAAAAATTTATTACTCATTGCGAAAAATTCATCTATTTAATTTCCTTAACTCCTTCATAATCATAATGGAAGGATTTGAACCGGGCTTTGCCATCATCTTTGTTGATATTATAATTATACAGACCAATTACAGGGCCTTTCCAGTTTCCCCATGTCATTTCAAAAGGTTCCCCTATAGGTTTGAAGGAATCATTATCTACACTATAATAAAACTGATTGGTTTGCTCAAGCAGATTAATACTTACTCTCAGGTAAACGGTATTGCTGTTGAATGGCTCCTTAACAGATTCCCCTTCCTCGGGAACATGATACACAAAAAGTTCGCCATTTCGGGAGGTAATACCAACTTCGAAAAAGATGTTCGAGAAATAGCTTAAGCCTGCCCTTTGGCCTTCTACTATATCTTGCACATCCAGTTCAATTGTTGCTTGCCCCACATAGCCCATAGTTTTTTGCGTTAATGTATTGCGGGCAAGTTTTAGCTCACTTGCCTGTATTGCATTTAAAGTAAGTGCTCCGGGCTGTTCAGTCAGCGACCATGCTGAGTTAACAGGATTATGATTCCAAAGCCATTGCAAACCCAATTGGTCAGATGAAAAGTCATCAGAAGATGCCGGCCGTTCTATGGGGAATTCCTTTCCAACATTGGGTTTTTTCCATACATGAACGGGTTCTCCGATTCCATCGCCTTCATAGTCAACCCCAATATGCGGCCAGTCATCATACCAGAAAACAGGTTGAAGGTGCAACACCCTTCCCAGTACATTTTTCCACTGGTAATGATAAAACCACCATTCCCCTTCAGGTGTATCTACCAAAGCACCCTGGTGCGGCCCATTGATGTCTGTGCTACCCTTATGGAGTGCAATTCTACGTTCATAGGGGCCATAAATATTTTTTGACCGCAATATGGTCTGGTATCCGATGCGTACACCCCCCTCGGGAATACTCAGGTAATAATACCCATTTCGTTTCAGAAATTTCGTACCTTCTGCCACAGGCCCCACGTATACGGTGTCTCCTTCGCATAATAGTTCTCTTCCATCAGGACTCATCCGGTGTATGATTATGGGACCTGCTCCCACTCGGCTTCGTCCAAGGTAGGCTTTTCCGTCATCATCCCAGAAGGGGCATGGATCTTCCCAGCCTGCTATCCCTTTAACCAAGTGTAAAGGTTCCCACGGACCACGCGGATCGGTTGCCGTGGTCATAAACAAACCTTCGTGGGGAGTACAGAAGAATACCCAGAATTTATCGTTGTGATATCGCAATGCCGGTGCCCACGAACCCCCTCGGTATCGTTCCATGGTATTGTATTCCGGAGCAGGCAAGCTATCGTATATCCGACCAACGATTCTCCAGTTAATCATATCGTCAGATTCCTGAATGGTCATGCCTATGTATTGAAACTCCGAACATATCATATAATACTTTTCGCCTACACGAATAACATCCGGATCGGAATAATCGGCATTGATAATGGGGTTAATAAATGTTCCGTTTCCCTGGTCGCCCCAGGGTGCAATATTTTGAGAATTCAATAAATTATTGCAACTAAAAAAGATAAGAATTACTATAATTACTTCTTGCTTGTTCATTCTAATTAATCTTTAGATCAGAATTATACTAAATATTTGAAAAGTAAAGTTATCAGATGCGCTTTACCTACCTCAATGTTACAACTAACCATTCCATTGAAGATTTCAATCTAGTGCTACAATAGCACAGGCCCATCCGAAATCAGCATCATAAGGAGTTTCAATGGATAAAACATTTCCACCTTTAATTTCAGTTTCCAGGACAACCTTTCCATTACCTATGTCAACCCATCGCATTATGAAGGATTTTTGGAAGTTCTGCATATCAAGCCCTACCGAACCTTTTCCTTTAGGAAAGTAAATACCATACATTGAGCCTTCTTTTGCCAAAAGGTAGGCTTCATCTTCTTCTCTGTCAGATAGCAGGTCTTGTCGCGGAACAGATTCCCATGGGACGATCAGGTTGGTGAATATCCGCATGGCCTGTATGTTGGTTTTCGCCATATCGGTCAATGCAAGTCCCCCGATAGGCCATCCGTCTGGTGTTAATCCTTCGAGATAATCCCGGTGATGACTTAAGGCTGCAAATCCGGCCATGAGTGGTCTCCACAACCTTTCCTGTGCGTTGTAAACAATATTTTGAGTTCTCACTTTTACTGCATTTACAGGTCTTATCTCTACTTCATTAGTATGTTGGATTAGCTCGATTGCTGCATCGTATTGAGCTTCACCAGGATCTGTCCATTGTGATCCAACTTTGGAGCCTTCAACAAAAGTGAAGAACTCTTTATCTTCGATAATTGGAGAGAATCCATCTACACCAACCCACTCACCATCTTCATGTATCACATGGTCAAACATGGCAGTAGTTTCAATTTCATGCCCTTTAGCTGATGCATATTCGCGAACAAATTGTACCCAATACATGTCCCACTGCATTAAATCAAGTTGATGTTCATTCCCTATATTATAGATCACATTGTCATAACTGAGGCTTAAATCCAATATTTTTTCAATAAATTTTTGTTGAAAATGAAGCACTACAGAGAGGTCTTTCATTTCGGGAACCGATTGGTGAAATGGGTTTATACCTGTAATGGGATGTGCAGCATAGGTTGAGTCGAGACCGGATTCTTCCATTGTATAGTTTACATTATTGACCGGATTCCATGGACTATTTATCCACAGAACTTCCCGGGAGATGTCACGATGGCCTATCTGATCATAATGATCGAACCTGTCCCAGAAAGTCAAATTCACAATGATGTCCCTTTCATAAGACCACTGAAGCATATTTCTCAGCCCATCCCAGTAGTCTTCATTCCATTGTGTCAAATCATACTTGCCATTCTCTGCTTTTTTAAATGCCTTCATATTTCCAGGTTCACGGTCAGACATGACATTTCGAAAATAATTTCCTCCTGATGCCTGAAGCTCATCCATGTAGTGCAACAGCACCTGCTGCTCAAGCTGAAACGGGTTAACTACCTTATTACCCCCTAATAGATAAACAGGGTTCCCTTTATATTGCCAATAACTTTTATTCTTATGATAAGGCTTAATCCTTTTATTTCCATCATCAGTTTTATATCCACTAAGGTACCTCAGAGCGATCTCAACATACTCTGCGTCATCAAATTCCTTTCCTGCATCTAACAACAGGTTAGCAAATCTTATTTTCGATTCTTCCATACTTGAAATTTGCTGATATTCCCATTCTTTGTCTAAAACCAGGTACTGAATAAGGTATTCATAGGCCTTTTTTATACTACCACCATCAGGCGACTCATAATTCCACAAATCGACACCCACTTTTTTACCCAGCACCGCCAGTCTTGTAAATGCTGCTAAATTTGTTATAGAATATGAATGTGCCCGTGTACGCTGTAATTCATGGGGTTGGCTGCCATCGGGTTGTATTTGGCTGTCGATCCGGTCTTTGGTAATGTTTTCCATTTTTGTTCTTACCTGATCAACCTCACCCAGGTACAACAAAATGTTGTACAGCTGCGCATCATAGGTTGTACCGTGATTGTTGCTCCTGGTAGACTCGAGCACTCCCAGTTCGCTGGTTTGCAACCAATCTGAATACGCATACAGCCAGTTTCTTACACCTTCTTCGGTGTTTGAGTCAAGTGCATTCTTATATTTTAGTATTTCTAAAGTAGCAAGAACGTTTCTGATACTGCCAAACTCAATAATACCAAAAGGACGTCCTTCTGTATGGCCAGGAATACCCTGTCCATAGTTCAGGTGAGGATTCATAAGGGTAGCCGGATCAATAAACCAGGCCCGGATCAGAGATATTGCCTTATTCGCATATTCTTCCTGCCCCGAATAAAAGAACGCTTTTCCCAAAACATCAACAGCATCAAAGAACCTTCTTAGTTCTCTGAAGTCGGTATAATCATCCCTGGTTTCAGGATTGACCTCACCATCTCTTCGTATATAGGGTAAACCGTCAGGTGTATCGGGATTAGGCCAGAAAAAGGGTGCGAGCGACAAATAATCGTGTTTGTTTCCGCTTGG
>SL_3KL_010_SEDDRAFT_10004049_pt1 | contig 13285 bp, 14 predicted proteins | sample SodLakKL_010_SED_2_FD_10381 | JGI IMG/M metagenome (IMG submission 10381)
GGAGCTGGTCTCGGACGGGGAGGGCAAGGCCGCGCCCCGCCTGGATGACGTGACGCTGACCGCCGAGCAGGCCAGAACATTCCATGCGCGCATGATCGCCGAGGTGGTCCGAATGCTGGATGCGGGCCTGATCCATGGGGACCTGTCCGAGTTCAACGTGCTGCTGGACCCCGAGGGCCCGGTGATCATTGATCTGCCGCAGGCGGTGAACGCGGCGCAGAATAACAGTGCGGCCATGATGCTGGTCCGTGATGTGGACAATATGCGGCGGTATTTCGGGCGTTTCGCGCCCGAGCTCCTGGAGACCGAGTACGGTCTGGAGATCTGGGCGCTCTATGCCGGGGGGGAGCTGAGCTCGGATTCCGAGCTGACCGGCCGCTTCGATCGGGCCAATGTTTCTGTCGACATGGGCGACCTGATGGCTGTCATCGAGGCCGCCCGGGAAGAAGAGCAGGAACGCCTGGAGCGGGAGCAGGCCTGGCGGGATGGTGAGATATAGGGCAGCTCTTATCAATCCATTCGCACCCGTAGTCGAAGCGGAGAGCGCCTGCTTCTGGGTTGCATTGCTTGCCCGTAGCACCGAGGCCACTGTGCTGCGCAATGGGCCTTGAGTCAGACGCTCTCAGCTTCAACGGCTGGATTTGAATCGATTAACTAGAGCTTCCATCGACCAGTGTCAGAGCAGCCGCTTTAGGCGCTTTTATCAAAACTGTCCGCAAAACCGTGATTGACATCCCGGTGGCCGGCTTCATCCGCTCTTACAGCCACGATCACATCCCGTAGTCGCGCATCGGCCGGCAGCTGCCAGTACTCGATGGCAAGGGCCGGTGCGGGAATGTTCTCAATCCGGCCGCTGTCCACTTCTGCCAGGTACTCGGTATAGCTGTACACCGCTTCTTCCTCGAAATAGCCGACCAGGCGATGGGCGGTACGACCCGAGATGACATAGAGAATAAAGAAGCTGGTGAAGAATATACCCTGGGCGAGCAGGATAATGATGCGCTCAAACCAGCTTGGCCTGGCGATCTCAACGAAGGTCATCAGGTGCATGCGCTCGTTCTCGGCTTCTGCCAGCAGCGTGTGGATCCAGCCGTCGTCGTCTTCCAGACGTCGCAGTGAACGCATGTGGCGCACCATGCCACCGACCATGCCCGGCACCCCGGCCACGGTTTCCAGCACCACGGCGCGATGGCCGTAGCGTTTGGCAAAAAACACATCGGCAAAGAAGCGCAGCAGCTTGGTCAGGCGAAAGGCCACCCGATCCGAGAAACCGGACGGGGTGTGGTGCTTGTGCAGCGGATCATCGCTGGGGCCAGTGGAACCGTCAGTTTGCTGTCCACTCATCAGTACACTCCATGAGATTTCCTTGATTTTACCTGATCCCTGGTCGGATTGATTGAGGTACAAAAAACAGCCGCTACGAAAACGGGGCCCAAAGGACCCCGGTTTTTCTTTTGCTTGCAGCTTGTAGCTTGAAGCTTGAAGCTTGAAGCTTGCAGCTTATAAGTAATAAATCAACAGGGAAGCGGCCAGGAGCACCGCCACCCAAAGCACCATGCTGCCCGTGGGGCGGGTCTTGGCCAGGGTGCCCTGTGGGCCGTGGTGTTTGGAGGCGGCTTCATAGACGCGGACCAGCGGCCAGCGCAAGGTGGCGAGGAAGGCATGCCAGGCCGTGGTGCCGTGCTCGCCGACAAATCGCAGTGTGCGAGGGAAGGCTACGCGGTAAGCCCAGTCTGTATCGAGGGTGATCTTGTCCTTCGGTGTCAGGTAGCCGCGCAGCAGGAAGAACACCAGGCCGACGAACAGCAGCAGTTGGAACTCCCACAGCAGATGCCCGGTGGTATAGGCGTTGTAGTCCACCGGCTGGAAGGGCAGGAACTGGTAGAGCCACTGGGGATAGACACCAATGAAGATGCAGAAGAAGGCGGCAATGCCCATGGCGACCTGCATGTTCAGGGGGGCTTCCTTGGGTCGCAGGCCGGAGTCCTTGCCCATGAAGGCGAACCAGGGCAGCTTGAGGCCGACGCTCAGGAAGGTGCCGGCCGAGGCCAGCGACAGCATCAGCCAGACAATCGCCTGCTGATTCTCGGCATAGGCTTCCAGAATCATGGTCTTGCTGACGAAGCCACTGGTCAGCGGGAAGGCCGAGATGGAGAAGGCCGCGATCATGTAGAAGAGGAAGGTCAGCGGCATGTAGCGGTAAAGCCCGCCCAGCTCGCTCAGCTTGGCGCGCCCGGTCATGTGGATGATGGCGCCGGCGCTCATAAACAGCAGCGCCTTGTAGAGAATGTGGGCAAAGGCATGAGCCGTGCTGCCATTCAGTGCCAGGGCCGTGCCCAGGCCGATGCCGGCCACCATGTAACCCACCTGACTGACGATGTGATAGGCCAGCAGCCGGCGAATATTATTGGCCAGCACTGCGTAGGTGACGCCCCAGAGGGTCATGACCGCACCCAGCCAGATCAGGATTTCCGTTTCCGGGTAGCCCCGCATCAGGGTGTAAACGGCCGTCTTGGTGGTGAAAGCGCTCAGGAAGACCGCACCGGTGATGGTGGCCTCCGGATAGGCGTCGGTCAGCCAGGCATGCAGGGGCACCACCGCGGCGTTGATCATGAAGCCGATGAGGATAAGCCAGAAGGCGGCGCCTTCAACCTCAATTCGATCGAATGCCAGGGAGCCGGTCTGAGCGAAGTACAGCACGATGCCGGCCAGCAGCAGGACACCGCCAACGGCATGGACCAGCAGATAGCGAAAGCCCGAGGCAAAGGAGACGGGGCTGCGGTTTCGCCAGATCAGCCAGACTGATGAGAGCATCATCAGTTCCCAGAACACATACAGGCTCAGCAGATCGCCCGCAAAGACCACGCCCACCGCGGAGGCGGCATAGATGAATCCGGCGATGTGCTGCACATTGTCGCGCACATGCAGGGCGTAGATGGCGCCGATGGCGGCCATGATGGCAAAGACATAGCTGAATACCAGGCTGAGCTGATCGGCCCGGCCCATGACGATATCCAGGTCGAGGAAGCGGAAGCTGGCATGGGTGCCGGGTACGGTGCTGAACACCGCAAGCATGAAAAGGCCGGCCAGAAGCAGCCGGTAGACCTGCTGAACCCTTCCCCTGAACAGTGGAATGAGCAGGGCACCGAGGATCAGTGCCAGGGAGGGATGCAGCCAGGTCAGGCCGGGCCAGTTGATGCTGAACAGCTCATGCATTGTCCCGCTCCTTCTGCTCGCGGGGGTCGCCGCTCATCTCGCTGCCTTCCAGTTCATCCTGGTAGTAGTTTTCGGAACGATAGACCAGACCAAACCCCAGCGCCTTGGCGCCGACGATCAGGATCAGGCAGGCCAGGGAGCCGAACAGGGCGCCAAATCCGCCCCAGGTTTCCCACACGAAACGGTCGTAGGCCGAAGGCAGCACCAGATCGATGACAACCAGGCCCAGCATGAAGGCCAGGGTGACCCATTTCAGGGTCTGGCCATGCTTCACCAGAAAATCGAGCCACTTTACGATCATCATTCTGTCTCGCAATCCTGAGTGAATCAGCCGGTAAAGATGCCGGCGAGCAAGTCATACAGGGCGCCCGCGGCGAAGAACAGCACCAGGGAGCCCAGGGCCGTGATGCTCAGGGGCAGCACGCACAAGAAGGGGGCTTCCTTGAGTCCGCCCCTGTAGCCATCGTTGGGCGGCAAGAGGAAGGCGCGTACTACCGGCGTGAGCAGATAGACGATGTTGAGCAGGGTGCTGAGCATGAACACCAGCACCATCAGAACCTGCCCCGTATCGGCGGCGCCCATTATCAGGTGCCACTTGCTCCACAAGCCACCCATGGGCGGCGCGCCGATGACGCACAGTGCGCCCAGGAGAAAGGCGCCCATGGTGAACGGCATGCGTCGACCGAGACCATCCATCTGGCTGATGTTGGTTTTCTTGCTGGCGACATAAATGGCCCCGGCGCAGAAGAAGAGGGTGATCTTGCCGAAGGCATGCATGACGATGTGCATGCCGCCGCCGATGGTGGCGAACTGGCTCACCAGCATGGCACCGAGCACGATGTAGCTCAGCTGGCTCACGGTGGAATAGGCCAGCCTCGCTTTCAGGTTGTCCTGCTGGATGGCCACGATGGAGGCGGCCACCAGCGTAAAGGCGGCCACATACATGATCAGATCAGTGGTGCTCAGTTCGGACAGGTAATCCAGGCCGAAGATATAGGTGGCCACCTTGAGCACGGTGAAGACGCCGGCCTTCACCACCGCTACCGCATGCAGCAGGGCAGAGACCGGCGTGGGGGCGACCATGGCTGCCGGTAACCAGCGATGGAAGGGCATCAGGGCGGCCTTGCCGATGCCGTACATGTACAGCACCAGCAGCACAGCACCCACGCCGTGGCCAACATGGCCTTCCATGATGCCGCCGTCGGTGAAATCCAGGGTCCCGGTCATCCACCAGGTGGCAATGATGGCGATCAGCTGGAAACCGATGGAGGTGCCCAGCAGCAGGGCCAGATACGTACGCCCGCCCTTCTTGGCCGCGTCATTGCCCTTGTGGGCCACCAGGGGATAGGTGGACAGGGTCAGCAGCTCGTAGAAGATGAACAGGGTGAACATGTTCTGCGCAAAGGCGATGCCGCAGGCGCTGAACAGGGCGATGGCGAAGCAGGCGTTGAAGCGTGTCTGGTTCTGTTCCCCGGCACCACGCATATAGCCGATGGAATACAGGGCCGTGAGCACCCACAGGCCGGAGGCGATCATCCCGAAGACCATGCCCAGCGGCTCCACCTCAAAGGCGATGGTCAGCCCGGGAAAGAACTCGAACAGAACCACGCCGGGCCGCCCGCCCGCCAGTACTTCCGGCAGCACTTCCAGCACCATCAGAAACATGGTGGCCGCGGTGGCGACCATGATGGTGTCGCGCAGATTGGGCCAGCGCCCGGTCAGGGCGATCAGCACTGTGCCGATGGCCGGCACCAGCAATGCCAGCTGGATGGCCAGGGCAGCTTCGATCCCGAGCAATCCGGTCACAGATAACCTCCCAGCAGGGTTTCAGCGGCGCGGCCGGCCATGTCCAGCGGCAGCGAGGTCCGGATCCCGAAATACACGCAAAGCACGGTTAGCGCCCAGGTGGGCAGCAGGAGGGAGAGGGGTGCCTCGCGCACGGGCTCTGTACCTTCTGCCGGCTCCCGGAGATAGGCCGCCTCGATGACTTTGCCGATATAGACGGCGGCCAGCAGGGAGGTGGCCATGAGGAAGACCGCCACCGGCCACAGCCCCCCGTCCAGCGCGGCCAGTATCAGATGCCATTTGGTGACAAAGCCCACCGTCAGCGGAATACCGATCAGACTCAGGCCGGCCACCACGAAGGCGGCCATGGTCCAGGGCATCTGCTTGCCGATCCCGGCCATGCGATCAAGAGACACGCTGCCCACCCGATAGATCACGCAGCCAAGCGCCATGAACAGCGCGGCCTTGGTGATGGCGTGGTTGAACAGATGCACCACCGAGGCCGTCAGGCCCAGCAGACTGGCAAAGCTGATGCCGAGAATCATGTAGCCGATCTGGGCCACGCTGGAGTAGGCCAGCATGCGTTTGATATTGGTCTGGAAGACGGCAACGATGGACGGAATCAGAATGCCCAGCATGGCCAGTGGCATGAGCACGAACTCCATGGAGAGTTCATCAAAGCTCAGTTCATAACCGAAGACACTGAAGATGAAGCGCAGCAGCACATAGATGGCGACCTTGGTGGCTGTTGCCGACAGAAACACCGTGATCATGGACGGCGCATAAGTGTAGGCATTGGGCAACCACAAATGCAGCGGGAACAGCGCCAGTTTCAGCGAGATACCCACGGCGATGAAGGCGAATGCCGCCCGGATGGTACGGGTGTCGTTGACCTCCGGCAGGCGCTGGGCCAGATCGATCAGGTTCAGGGTGCCGGTCATGATGTACATGAAACCGATACCGATGAGCAGGAAGGTGGTACCCACCGTGCCCATGACCAGATACTGGTAGGAGGACATCACGGCCCGGCGGTCCCGGCCCATGGCGATCAGTGCATAAGAGGCCAGGGCGGAGATCTCGAAGAAGACGAAGATGTTGAAGGCGTCACCGGTAATGGTGATGCCCAGCAAGCCGCAATTGGCCAGCAGAAAGGCGGCATAGAAAAGCGCGTGTTTCTCGCGCGCCACTTCCTGTTCCACGCTGCGCCGGGCAAAGGGCATGGAGATAGCGCCCATCAGGGAAATGATCAACAGCACGATGATGTTGACCGAATCCACGAAGTACTCGATGCCCACCGGCGGCGCCCAGCCCCCCATGTGGTAGGAGATGGTGCCCGCGGCAAAAACCTGCTGGGCCAGCAGGATGGAGATACCGAGAGTCAGCCAGCAGACCAGGGTGGTTACCGCCCAGGCCGTACGCGGCATGCGCGCCAGCAACATCACGATGGGTGCGGCCAGCATGGGCAACACGACCTGCAGGGCGGGCAACTGAGTCAGAAATACATCCATCAGTGCTTACCGTCCTGTTCGTGAATCTCGTCTTCCTCGATGGTGCCGTACAGCTCATGGACACGGACCACCAGCGCCAGCCCCATGGCCGTGAGTGCCACGCCGACCACAATGGCGGTGAGAATGAGCACATGGGGGAGGGGGTTGGAATACTCCGTGACGCCCTCGATGTAAACCGGTGCCGTGCCGCCGTCCAGCTTCGCCAGGCTGATGAAGAAAATGAACACGGACGTCTGGAAGATATGCAGACCCACGATCTTCTTCACCAAATTGCCCTGGGCGATGACGATGTAGAAGCCCACCATCATCAGGATGACGACGACCCAGTAGTTATACAGGCCAAGCCATTCCATCAGTCGCTCTCCCGGCCGGCAAATGAGTAGAACAGTGTCAGGGCAACGGTGGCGACGGTGATGCCCACACCCAGTTCGATGCCGATGATGCCGAGGGTTTCGGCGGCATGATCATCAGACAGCAGCACCTTGTATTCCAGGAAGTTGCCGCCCAGAAAAAAGGCGGCAATGCCAATGCCGATATACAGGACCACACCCAGTGCGGCGAGAATATGGGCTGCTTCCGGTGGTACCGCTTCCTGTGCCCCATCCAGGCCATAGATCAGGCTGTAGACGACAAAGGCGGCAGCAAAGATGATGCCAGCCTGGAAACCACCGCCCGGGCTGTATTCGCCGTGAAACTGGATATACAGCCCGTACAGCATGATGACGGGAATCATCAGCTTGGTGACGACGCGAAGCACCACATACTGGTTCATGAGTGGTCCTCCTCCTTGCGTCGACGACGACGCACGGCACCACTGCCCAGCACCAGCAGCACGCCCACCGCAGCGGCGTAGATCACCACGGCTTCGCCCAGTGTATCAATGGCTCGATAGCTGGCCAGCACGGACGTCACCATATTGGGAATGCCGATCTCGTCCACCGATTCCTGTGTGAAGTGGGGCGAGAGATGGGTATGGGCCGGTGCGTCCGGATCACCGAAATGGGGCATGTCCAGGGTGCCGTAGATGAGACCGGCACCGGTTACCACCACCACGCCCAGCGCCAGCAGGTTCTGGCCCTTGTCGTGTACTTTTTCCTTGCTGGTGGTCAGGGCCAAGGTGCCCAGCATGAGAATGATCATGATACCGGCGCCTACGGCGGCTTCAGTCAATGCTACATCCACGGCATCCAGTATCACGAACAGGGTGGCGGCCAGCAGACTGTAGATGCCGCTGAGCATGGTGACCGCAAACAGGTTGCGGATGCGAACGATGGCGATGGCCACCACCGCGAGAAAGGCCAGCAGGGTGATGTCGATCAGCGTTTCGATGAGTCACCCCCTTCCCTGGTCTGCCAGGGATTCAGCTTGCTGTGTCGGGCGGCCTTGGCGAGGGTATGGCTGGCCGTGGGCGCCGTAAAGAGCAGAAACAGCAGCGTGAACAACAGCTTGGCGGCCACCGGGATGGAGTCCGCCTGGAGCATGAGGCCGATCAGAATCAGGATGGCGCAGAGAGTATCAGTGATACCGGCCGCCTGAATGCGGGAGTAGACATCGGGGAAACGCAGCAGGCCCACCCCGCCGATCACCAGCAGGATGGAGCCTGCGCCCAGCATGATCCAGCTCAGGGTATCCAGCACAAGGCCCATTACTGATCCTCCTCATGCTGTTCTTCCGCTGCCGGTCGTCCGGTGCCGGCGAAGCTGCCGTACTCGAAGAACTTGAGCACCGCGACGATGCCGATGAAGTTGATCAGGGCATAGACGATGGCAATATCGATGAACTCGGGACGGCCGACGATGAAGCCGATTACCGCAATCATCAACACCGTCTTGGTGCCGAAGACATTCACTGCCAGTATGCGGTCATACAGTGTGGGGCCCAGCATGGCCCGAATCAGGGCCATGCCCATGGTCACCAGGATGGCAAGGGCTGCAGCGATGTACATCACTTCTCTCCCTCGAAGCGGGTCGCCCGGCGATCCATCTCGCCGCTGGTGAGGCTCTGTTCGATTTCTTCACTCAGGGCGTAGAACCAGATTTCCCTATCCCGCACATGCACAGTGACCGTACCCGGCGTCAGGGTGATGGAATTGGCGTAGATGGTTCGGCCCAATTCGGTCTTCTGGCTGCTTTCAACCCGGGCCATGCGGGGACTGATGCTGCCAGGACCCGCCAGTATGTGCCGCGCCACTCTGAGGTTGGCTTTCGTGATCTGCACCAGCAGCCAGGGCCAGTAACGCAGCGAGGGCAGCAGCAGATGCAGCGGGTGCCCCTCACGATCCACGATCTTCATCCGTATGGACAGCCAAACGGTCAGTGCCACCGAGACAGCACCCAGTGGCAGGATGATCGGATGTGTCCACATGCCGGAGAAGAGAAGCCAGATGATGGCCAGAACCAGGGCCAGGCTGACGGTGTACTTCAGCACGATCAGCTCCTTCAAGCAGCGGCGTTCCCCGGCTGGGCCAGGGAACAGAATGCGTCGGTTGATTAAACGCGAGCGGGAAGTTTACCGAGGCGGCCAGTTCCCGGCAAGTGCCTGTGAATTCGGGACATTTCGCCCCCTTGTCCCTGTATATAATATGTATGGCACTCGGAGAAACCCGCCGAAAAATAGTTCGGTTTCGAACCAAATCATCCCTATGTGAGGGGGGGGTATCCATCTGGAGACCGTCGGAAAGGCCTTGTTCTTCGCGGTTTGGTGTACTATGTTAGCAACACACTTAAATCGGGATGGGGTGCTGACATGAAATGGTTGAACAGGATTTGCGCCGGTCTCGGCGCATTGGTGATTTTGGCTGTTGTGGTCGGGCTGCTCGTCAGCTGGGTTGGGCGAGATCGCGTCCCCGGGGATGCGGTGTTGAGTGTCAATCTGGAGCAGTCGGTGATCGAGTCGGTTCCGGACGATACGCTGGCGCGCGCCATGCTGGGTGATCAGCTGATTCTGCGTGATCTGGTGGAGTCCATTGATCGTGCTGCGGACGATGATCGAGTCAAGGCGTTGGTGGCAAGGATCGGCGGCGCCAGCCAGGGGACGGCAGCGGTTCAGGAGATCCGTCAGGCGGTGCTGCGCTTCCGTGAAAGCGGCAAGCCGGCCATTGCCTATGCCGAGACCATCGGCGAAGTCGGGCCCGGCAATCAGGGCTATTATCTGGCCACTGCCTTTGACGAGATTCACATGCAGCAGTCCGGTGACATCGGTCTGGTGGGTCTGGCAACGGAGAGCCTCTTCTTGGGTGGCGCCTTCGAAAAATTTGATCTGGAGCCCCGCTTTGATCATCGGCACGAATACAAGAATGCCAAGAACATGTTCACCGAGACCGGCTACACCGAGGCTCATGAGGAAGCCGAGCAGGCGGTGCTGGATGATATGTTCTCGGTGATGGTGACGGATATTGCCGAAGCCCGGGGCCTGAATGCGGATGAAGTCCGGGCCCTGATCGATCGTGGGCCCTTTCTGGGGCGCGAAGCTCTGGACGCCGGGCTCATTGACGGCATTGCCTATCGCAGTGAAATCAATGGCTTGCTGGAAGAGCGCGTGGGCAAGTTCGAGCTAATCGAACAGCGTCGTTATCTGGGCCTGGCCGGCCGCCCGCACAAGCGGGGTACCGCCGTGGCGGTCATTCACGGCACCGGTGGTGTGGGGCGCGGCGAGAGTGGTTTCAGCGCCCTGTTCGGGAATGTCTTCATGGGCTCGGACACGGTCACTCGGGCCTTCACGGATGCCATCGATGACGACAAGGTCAAGGCCATCCTGTTCCGGGTGGACAGCCCAGGCGGTTCTTATGTGGCTTCGGATGCCATCCTGCACAAGGTACGCATGGCCCGCGAGGCCGGCAAGCCAGTGGTGGTGAGCATGGGCAATGTGGCAGCCTCCGGTGGCTACTTCGTAGCCATGGATGCCGACCGCATCATCGCGCAGCCGGGCACCATCACCGGTTCCATCGGGGTGCTGGGCGGCAAGGTGCTGACCAGTGACTACTGGGAAGAGCGCTTCGGCATTCGCTGGGGGTCACTCACCACCAGTGACAATGCCACCATGTACAGCACCGGGCATGACTACAGCGAGCATGGCTGGCAGCGCCACCAGGACTGGCTCGACCGGGTCTATGAGGATTTCGTGGGCCAGGCTGCGGCCGGTCGCGACATGAGTTATGAGGAACTGGAAGCCTTCGCCAAGGGCCGCATCTGGACCGGTCAGCAGGCCCTTGAGCGGGGCCTCATCGACGGCGTTGGTGGTTACGGTGAGAGTATGGCCGCCATTCGTGAGCTGCTGGAGCTGGAGGCGGATGCACCGCTCAAGCTCAAGGCCTTCCCGCAGCCGAAGGGCTGGCTGGAGCTGATCTCCGGCGGGGGTGCCCAGCCGGTGGCTACTTCGGCGGCCGTTCAGGCGCTGGAAAGTATCCAGCCACTGATGCGCCAGCTTCACCGAGCGGGCATCGTAGGTGAGAAGCAGGTTCTCGAGGCCACGCCACCCGAGGTAAGATAGACGCGGACGGGTTCACAGCCCGGGAATGATAAGCTTGTTTGCAGCCAGCCTCGGTCCTGTGACCGGGGCTGGCGCGCTTTCGGTAATGACATTTGTCGCTTCACCATGACAGCGGTAGCCAGGAAAAACTTTTTCCCATGACAAGCGTAAAACGCCTATCCCTGCTGGCCCGCCTGCGCGGCGTTCAGGGCCTCGTCGGTTTTGGCGACAGAAGCGTGACCGAAACCCGGGGCACGCTGCCGGGCGGTTTCCTGGCCGCTTGCCGGGACATTGCCCGCCTTCAAGGTCTGGAGGATGGTTGGGTGGAGCTGGTGGGGAAGGGAAAGCATCAGCACTTGCGTTTCAGCCGGACGTTGCCGCCGTCGGCCCGCCAGGCCATCAGCAACTGCTGGACACCTCCGTCTACGCCCGGCGGTGGCGGGGCACGCAAATCGGCCTAGCGTGCCAGCCCTCGGCGCTTGTAATACTGTTCCTTGTGTTCGTACATGCGAGCGTCGGCGGTGGGTAGAACCTTGACGGCCTCATGGCAATCTGACCCGGCCACACCCACACTGATTTCAATGGGGATCTCCGATTCTCTTCCATCTGTCATGTGCACAAGACTGGCACTGGCTTCCCGGGAGGGCGTCAGGCGTTGTACGGCACGACGCGCATTGGCCTCCTTGCAGTCGAGACAGAGCACCACAAACTCGTCCCCGCCGAAGCGGGCCACCACGTCGCTGGTGCGCGCATTCTCCTGGAGGTGCTCGGCGATGGCACAGATCAATTGATCACCGGCTTCATGACCCAGTTCGTCATTGGCGCGCTTCAGGCCCACCACATCCAGCATGATGATGGAGAAATCCCGCGTATGGTGGGCCTCCTTTCCGGCGATGGCGGCAGCCAATTGCTCTTCCAGGTAGGCCCTGTTGTACAGTCCGGTCAGACCGTCGGTTTCGGCGGCCTTGCGGAGTTCCTCATTGAGCAGCTTGTTCTGCAGGGCGGCGGTCAGCTGTTCCTCGAAAAGATCCACGGCATCGATAAGTTCTTCATTCAGCACCTGATCCACGAGCAAATAGCCGGTGGCCCGATCCAGGTGACGACCGAGGGGAATCAGTTGATAGCTTCGCCCCCCGTGTTCCAGCACCAGCTTCGTCCGTCGGCGTTCGCTGTTGTTGTGTTCCACCACTTGTTCGAGAATCTTGTGTTGCTGGATATCGTCAATTCCGCGAAAACCACCCTGGATCAACAGTTTCGGCCGTTGTGGATCAAAAAGCAGCAGGCCGAAGGCGAACTCCGGTCGCATGCGCCGGAAGTGATCCAGTAATTTATTCACCAGGTCGGAGACACCTTCGGCTTCATTGCTCACCGCGCCCAGTTCCAGCAATGAGCGAAATACATCCGTATTGCGGGCAATGTCCTTGTGCGCCCGGGCCAACTGGGTGTTCTGGCGGAAATGGGTCACACCGACACCCAGCACATAGAGCAGACAGGAAAGGGCCATCCACAGGGTCAGCACCATGCTGGAATCCGGACGGAATTCCAGACCCATCACCAGCACCCAGAGCAGGCTGCCGGCGGCAAAGCAGAGAGCGGCCAGGGCCAGACGCGGAATACCGCCATTCACTGCGTTATTCAGCAATGTGGCGACCATCAGGACGAAGGTTATCCAGATATTGAAACCGAGCGCCGCCGCCCAGGTGCCGAGAAGGACACTGTCCATCATCAGATTGAATTGCTCGGCGCCCTTTGAGTTGCGTGCGAAACGGGCGTGCAGATAGACCAGGTGAGGATAGAGAATGAAACTGAACACGCCCATCAGCAGACCGACGGTGCCCAGCTTGCCTTGCACACTCAGCAGAAGCAGGGCGATGAAAACGCCGCCAAAGCCAAGCGCTCTTGGCAGGTAATTGACCCGCGCAATCCGGTGGGCGCGCCGGGCCTGTTCCGGTTTGTTCATCCCCGACCTCGCGGTGTTGAAGCCAACCGTCGCAGCCGCAAGGCCCGGTCCCTGGACAGGCCCGGATTCGGGCTGCCGCTACGTTCATTGTAGCCGCGACCGACCGGGTCTGCCCATCGGACGCTAGCTTTGCTCAGGTCAGCATGGTCAGCAGGCCGGCCGGCTGCTTGGAAAAGGCAATGGCCATGGTCTGGAAAAAGAGCAGCACGGCCAGCAGGAACAGTCCCCAGCGAGGCGCACCGGCGGGCGCTTTGAAGGCCGCTATCCCGGCGCCAATGTAGAAGATCACGAACAGGAGCTTCACCCACATCCAGGATTGGCCGAGAAAGGCCCAGCCGTAAAGGCCGAG
>SL_3KL_010_SEDDRAFT_10004050_pt1 | contig 13284 bp, 12 predicted proteins | sample SodLakKL_010_SED_2_FD_10381 | JGI IMG/M metagenome (IMG submission 10381)
GTCTGTTCATTGCAACCACCGTACATCGAGCAAGTATGGCACGATACTCTCTCCAGTGATGAAAGGTAACAAGATTATCAAAGCCGACAACAAGATATAACGTTGCATCCTTATAGCTATCTTCTAAAGCAGTGATAGTCTCTATCGTGTACGATGTCCCCCCCCTTTTGATTTCGAGATCCGAAACGGAAAACCGATCGTTATCCGCAATCGCCAGATTCACTAATCTGAGCCGATCTGCCGGATCGAGTAACGTATCGTTTTGTTTATGCGGAGGGGTTGACGACGGCATAAACAATACTGTATCAAGAGATAAATTTTCGTAGAGGGATTCAGCAAGAATGAGATGAGCAATATGCGGAGGATTAAAAGATCCGCCGAAAATACCGATTTTCATGACGTAACCATAGTTATTCGTTCGTTTGATGGTATCGTTTTACTTTGATTTTTTCAATCCGTCTTTCGCTTTTTCGTATAATCGTAAAGCTGATATTCCCGAATTGGATCTCTTCCTTTTTGTCGGGAATTCTGCCGGTCAGTTTATGCAGAAATCCGTTCACCGTTTCATAGTCGACATCCTCGGGGATCTGCGCGGAGAATGTTTCGTTGAAATCGGATATGTTCATGCCTCCGTCGATAATCCACGTTCCGTCGGTTTCTTTTGTATAGCTCAGTTTAATTTCATCGTATTCATCGTGTATCTCACCGACTATCTCTTCAATTATGTCCTCCAGAGTGATAATGCCTTCGGTCCCCCCAAACTCATCGATAACAATCGCGAGATGTATTTTTTGCTGCTGGAATTCACGTAAAAGTTGGCTGATCTTTTTTGTTTCAGGAACAAACGCCGCCGGACGTGTAATATTTTCCAAAACAATCGTATCTTCATATTCGATCATACTGATCAGATCCTTCGCAAAAACGATTCCCACGATGTTGTCAATCGTTTCATTGTAAACCGGTACCCGCGAAAAACCTTCTTCCGTTACGACTTTTATAATTTCGCTTCGTTTCGTATTTAACTCGAGAGCAACCACATCCGGACGCGGTATCATGACCTCTTTTGCCGTTGTTTCGGTAAATTCAAGGACACGATGAATGATCTCATACTCGGCGGTATCGATAATTCCCGAATTCTTACCCTCTTCGATAAAATACAGCAATTCCGCTTTCGAGATACTCGCTCCATATCCTTTAACAGATGAGCGGGAGAACAAACGGCCGATACTTGCCGTCAGGTAGAGTATCGGGTACGTCAGGACCATACCCCAGCGCTGTATCGGAGCGAAAATGAGTGCAATCCGGAGAGAAAAACGCTGACCGACTATCCGCGGTAACTGATATACAAAAATTTGTATCACAAGAACAAGCACTATGCCGGCAATGAACACCGAAACAGGATAGCTTAACGATTGCAACCATACACTCGATAAGTTGCGGATATGAGGTTCGAAGAAACGCGCGATAAACAATCCCGAGATCGCGGCAGCGATGAGAAGGAAAAAAAGTGTTGCCAATTTTGATGCATAAACAAAATCTTCTATCGATTTGTATAGGTAAAGCAACGATTGAGCGCCTTTTCGTTTCTCTGCCGCAAAACGTTGTACGGTTCGTCTGGAGAGACTGATCACCGCACTCTCGGCACACACAATCAACGCTGCGATCATTATGAACAAGAGAGTAATGAGCATTTCATGCATGTGAGTACAAGACCTCCTCCAGGATCAATCCAACGGGCGGTGCGGTCGGACCTGAGTATTTCCGATCGCCCGATGTAAGCGCGGTACAAAATTCTTCCCGTGAGTAGTAACCCCGTCCTACTTCAACCATAGTGCCGACCAGCGCTCTTACCATGTTATGTAAAAACCTGTTCGCATGGATTCGGAATATGAGTTTAGTTTCCTGTTGTTCCCAGAACGCCGCGGTAACGGTACACCTGTAATGGTGTACTTCCGCCTGACTGCTTGTAAAGGCACGGAAATCATGTTCCCCGATTATATGTTTGCAACATTCATTCATCGATACCACATTCAGCGAGTAACGAACATACCATGCAACTCTTCTGTCGATTGCACATGGGACGTTACTGATAGTATAAGAATATCTCCTCTCAATAGCACTATATCGGGCGTGAAAATTATTGTCCGTATCGGTAACGCTCAGAATTGCAATATCGTGGGGGAGAATACCGTTGAGAGCTTTTAAAATATTCTCGCAGTCAAGTCCGGTTTGGACAATTGCATGGGCAACCTGGCCGCGCGCGTGCACTCCCGAATCGGTCCGCCCCGAACCGACAACCTGTGCATCAGAACCGGTGAATGTCTGAAAAGCTTCCTGGATTGTCTGCTGAACTGTCCGTCCTGCTCCGGCAGCCTGCATCTGCCAACCGACAAAATCGGTTCCGTCATACTCGATGATAAGTTTTAATCTTCGTGAAGATTCTTGTGCGGGATCATCCATAAGTAGTGTTTAAAAGGTATGTTGTACTCCGGCAACAAATCCGTTCTGAAGGGGCAATATGCCGAAAGACCAGCGTGCCTGAGCAGCATCCTTCATGTGTTCGTTGTATCGTTGTGCGGAATATCCTGCGAGTACGGCACTCGCGATATGATTTGCCACAATGGCAACACCGACAAATTTAATAGCGTTGAACATTTTATCGCTGCGAACACGTAAATCGCGGAACTCCCTCCGCATTTCATCCGATTCCCATGTCCATTCGTATAACGGATCGGTGTACAATGCTCCTATATCACGATCACGCATCTTCTTCTCGTTGTATTCATGACGGGACATAAAGTTGCCGACATTCACAAAGAACTGATCGTCTTTATCAGCCCATTCGACACCGGCATGAACCCGGGCAAATGCACGGGCATCGTTTTTCAGCCAATTCCCGTAAGAATGAAAGCCGTACACCGACAACCATAGTGTTATTTCACTTGCGATTAAATATTTACCCGTTGAGATATTACCTGCGTACCATTCACCTGTACCGGGAATAATCAACGAAAACAAAACGGCAAGGCCGGGATTTTTTCTTTCAGGTTGATAATCATTTTGGAGCATTATACCCATATGTGCATGACGTTCGTTAAAAAAATTATTTTCGGATATGAATGGGACCGTTTCCTGGGCACGTACGTTTTGATGACACGTCGATGCAATGGAAAGTAGTATAGTGATGCCGATTATTCTGATGTAATTCACTGTCTCTACGCCTTCACTACAGGTAACGAAAATGAAGATCGTTTTTCCTGTGTATGCCTGGTTTTATAATTCCCGGTAAGTAGTTCTCCGTATGCAACCTCACCGTTCAGGGATACTATCCGAACCCGCTCTTCGGAGTTTTCAAGTCCCTCCCGATAAGGCACCGCAACACGAATATATTCCGGTGTTAATCCTCTAATGTAACCATTTTTAACCGATTCTTCAAATAGAACGAGCACCTCATTCCCGATGAATTTTTCCATGAACGCCCGTTTTTTCTTTTCACTTAAAATACGCAGCATTTTTGTTCGCCGTGAACGCTCAGCAGGATTGATACGCTGTGCAGATTCGGCGGCGGGCGTATTTTCCCGCTCAGAATAAGTAAACACGTGCAGATAGCTTACCGTTAAATCGACAAGCATCAGATATGTTTCATCAAAAAGTTCTTCGGTTTCGCCGGGGAATCCGACAATGACATCAACTCCTATACCGGCATACGGTAACCGGTCTCTGATTTTTGAGATCAATGTTCGGTAATGATCACTCGTGTATCTTCGCCGCATAAGGCGTAAAACTTCATCGCTGCCGCTCTGTAACGGTATATGAAAATGGGGGGCTAAAATATCCGACGATGCCCAAAAATCGAGCAACGTATCGGTCAGGAGGTTAGGCTCAATTGAACTGATACGCAGACGCTTCAATCCATCCAGACCCGTAAGCTTTTTAACAAGTTCAAGTAATGATGTATCGTTTTTTCGTCCGAAATCTCCCACATTCACACCGGTGAGCACAATCTCTTTAAATCCTTCCTCGATCAGTTTTTCCGCATGCCTTACCGATTCAGTAACAGACTGACTTCTGCTTTCTCCGCGGGCGAGCGGGATAGTACAGAAAGAACACGTGTAATCACATCCGTCCTGGATTTTTAAAAACGCCCGGGTTCGACCCGCAATATCGAACGAATATGCCGGACCGAATCCGGTTGCCTCATCGATCGGCGAGGTATGTATACGCGGGGTTGTCTCTTTTATATATCCCGGGTTCGCGTACTCGAAAATTGAAAATTTTTCGGAATTACCGAGCACCAGATCAACACCTTCTATAGATGCAATTTCTTCCGGCGTTAATTGAGCATAGCAGCCAACGATGATAATATAGGCATGCGGTGAATGCCGTCGCGCACGGCGTACAATCTGCCTGCACTCACGATCGGCTTTTTCCGTTACCGTACAGGTGTTAATGACACACACATCCGCCTGCTCGTCTATTGAGTCGGAAACGCTAAATCCCCTTTCGCTAAACTGGCGCATAAAAGAGGATGTCTCCGCAAAATTCAATTTACATCCGAGTGTATGGAAAACCGCTTTTTTCATAGGTTATAAAAAAAGAGTTGCCGTCGTGTGTTTTGAAAACACCGACGGTCAACTCTTGTTGTAAGGTTTACATATTTTTACTGATCAGACTGTTTTTTCTCTTCGCTGTCCGTTTCTTCGCTCTTTGTCTGCTCATCAGTTTCACTTTCCGTCTTCTCGTCGTCTACGACAGGTCCCGGATCCTCAGCCTCAACGGCTTTCTCCTCATCCTTTGGTTTCTCTTCATCCGTTTCAGGGGTATCCGTTTGATCCTGTGTTTCCTCTTTTTTGCTCTCTTCAGCTTCGGGTTGCACGGTATCCTGTTTTTTCCCTTCATCCGGGTCTTCGGCTAAGCGTGCCTCAAGTTCCGCCTTTGTATCATCGGTTTCCTCAGCGGGAGGTTGTTCTTTTGATAATTCTCCGACCGTTATCGCTTTCGAAGCCAGATCTTTGGTATATTTATCTACTTCTTCTTTTTCTTTCCCTTTCAGATATTCCAAGAGGGACAGAACGATCTTTTTGCTCTCTTTATCGAATTCGATAACCTTGAGCGGAATTTTAATTCCGGGCTCAAATGTTGCCTGCAGATTTTTAATCGGTTCGTGTGAGAGCTGCGAGCCGGGGACAAAAGCGTCGACACCGAGCGGCAGTTCAACGATCAATCCCTTTTCGATGATCCGTACGACGACACCTTCGGTCTCGATACCGTGTTTGTAAGCATCTTCAAAATGATCCCACGGATTATCTTCTATCTGTTTATGACCGAGAGAAATGCGGCGTTGTTGAACGTCGATATTAAGGATGACTACATCTATCTGGTCGCCTTTTTTTACGACCTCACCAGGATGTCGTATTTTCTTGGTCCAGGAAAGATCCGAGATATGAATCAATCCGTCAACGCCCTCTTCGAGTTCAACGAACACACCGAAATTCGTGAGATTCCGGACGGTACCGGTATGTTTGGAACCAACCGGGTATTTCTGGAGCAGATCGTGCCATGGATCCGGTTCGAGCTGTTTGATACCAAGTGATATCTTTTTCTCATTCACATCGAGATTTAATATCACTGCCTCGATCATTTGTCCCATTGAAACTACCTGCGAAGGATGCTTGATATGCTGTGTCCAGCTCATTTCCGAGATATGGATGAGTCCCTCGATTCCTTTTTCAATTTCTATAAATGCACCATAGTCGGTGAGGGATACGACCTTACCGGTAACTTTTGTACCGATCGGATATCTTTCGTCGATTTTTTCCCAGGGATGCGATTGCAATTGTTTGTAGCCGAGGGAGATACGTTTCTTTTCTTCGTCGAAATCAAGAACGACAACATTAATGGTCTCGTCGAGTTTTACAACTTCGGATGGATGATTAATTCTTCCCCAGGACAGGTCGGTGATATGAATAAGTCCGTCTACACCGCCTAGATCGACAAATACACCGAAATCGGTAACGGCTTTTACGTGTCCTTCGAGGATCTGACCCTTTTCGAGTCCTTCGAGAATCGCTTTTCGCTGATCCGCGACTTCTTCTTCAATTAATACCTTATGTGATACAACCACGTTCTCGAATGGATGGTTAACCTTGACCAGTTTAAAATCCATTGATTTTCCGATATAGACATCAAAATCCCGAACCGGGCGGATATCTATTTGTGATCCGGGAAGGAACGCATCGATACCGTAGAGATCCACCACGATCCCGCCTTTGATTCTACGGACACATTTACCCTGCAATACTTCACCTTTGTCGTATGCCTGCAGTACCCGCTCCCAGGCTCTGATGTAATCGGCACGTTTTCTGGATAACACAAGTTGCCCGTCCGGATCCTCGACGTTTTCGAGCACAACCTCGACTTCATCGCCTATGCCGAGTTCATCGATATTGCTGAATTCTGATTTAGGAACAATTCCTTCGGATTTAAAACCGATATCGATAGCTATGCTATCATCTCTGATAGTTACAATTTTCCCTCTAATGATTTCACCTTCCGTAATCCGGTTAAGGGTGCTATCGTACATCTCTTCGAGTTGTTTAAATTCCTCCGCTGTATAATCTGAATCGTTCACATTATTTAGGGAATTTGTCTTTGAGTCTTCGACCATTAACAATCCTCCTGCTACGCATATTCCGCATGGGTCGGAATATTTTTAGTTTTATTAGGGTTATTGATGTAGTGAATTAAAATTAAAATTATATGTTTCTATGTTCTTACACTTCAACCGTTGTTACATGTTGTTTCACTTTTTCCATAAGCCATTGCGGTGTCGATGTAGCTCCCGTGATGCCGACTGTTTCGGCACCGTCGAACCATGAGAAATCAATTTCGCTTTCATGTTCGACAAAATGGGTACGCTCATTCACTTCTTTACAGATGGAATACAACACCTTTCCGTTCGAACTTTTTCGGCCCGCGACAAAAACGACGACGTCATTATCGGAGGCGAATTGCTTTAATTTTTTATCTCTTCCCGACACCTGGCCGCAGATAGTATCTTTAGCGTGAAAATCGACTGCTTCATCCTCCATCGTTGCGACGATCAGTTCGTCGATTTTTCCCTTAAGAGCATCCTTGAGCCGGTGAAATGCCGGTTTGTCCATTGTTGTCTGCGAGAAAAGAACGGTTTTACGACTGAGGTCTACTTTATCGATCTCATCGATTGTTCGTATAACAACGGCCTCTCCGTTTGTTTGGCCGACCAGTCCCATCACTTCCGCGTGTTCTTTTTTACCGAAGATGACTATCTGGTACCCGTCATCGTAAAATTTTCTGATGCGCTCCTGTACTTTAGTAACGACCGGGCATGTTGCATCGATTATTTCGATATTATTTTCGCGGGCGATCTGATACGTCGATGCGGGTTCACCATGTGCCCGGATTAAAACGCGCGTGTTTTTTAAAGCTTTTAATTCATCGACGGAAATTGCCCTGAGCCCTTTTTGCCCGAGACGTTCAATTTCCATCGGATTATGAATAATATCACCGAGTGAATATAAATCGCCGTTGGTACCTAACTCATGCTCCGCCATCTCGATCGTACGTATAACGCCCCAGCAAAATCCCGAATTCTGATCTATCGTCACCTTAAACATACTCACTCTTTCACTGATTGTTGAAGCTTTTTTTTATCCGATACAATGGACAACGCACGTTCTACCTGCTCATCGATCGATAAATCGGTTGTGTCGATCGTGATGGCATCGTCGGCTTTTTTCAGCGGACTGATTTTCCGTGTCGAATCCGCGTGATCCCGAAAGGCCAGGTCGGCTATCATAGTATCGTAATCGACCTCTTCACCTCTATCCGCCATCTCATGCAACCGGCGTCTCGCCCGCTCTTCGATATCGGCCGTGAAAAATAATTTTACATCGGCATCGGGGAAAATAACCGTTCCGATATCCCGGCCTTCAAGCACTACGCCTCCGTTTTTACCCATTTCTCTCTGTTCATCCGCCAGTTTATCCCGAACGCCTCCATACGAACTTACCTTACTGGCTATTGCAGTAACCTCGCTGTTTCGTATCAGATCGGTAATATTCGCGTCATTGAGTAAAACCTCAATTCCATTTGATTGACGCAGTCTGATTTTTAGATTACGCGTCAATTCTTCGACGGCACTTCTATCCTCCGGGTTGATATTATTTTGAAGTACAGCAAGGGCGACGGCCCTGTACATCGCACCGGTATCAATATGTAAGTAATGTAACCGACGGGCGACCAGTTTTGCCGTGGTACTTTTCCCTGATCCGGCAGTCCCGTCTATCGCAATAATCATTTTATTCAAGTTATAATCACATTTTTGACAGATTTAAAATATACGATTTTTTTATTATATTTACAATAATGAACAGATTAAGAAAATTATCACATTCCGAGATATCCAAAAGCCGGNTAAACCATGANNCNNTCGGNACCGCTTCGAGNACGCCTCTATATGCGTTATTGGACAATATACGCAGTATGTATAATGTCGGTTCCATTTTCCGGTCTTCGGACGGCGCTTTTTTAAAAAAATTGTATCTCACCGGTTACACCGCCACACCTGAAAAAAGCGAAGTCCGGAAAACCGCTCTGGGAGCTGTTGAAACTATTCCCTGGGAATATTCACCGGATCCCTTACCTGTAATACAACAACTGAAAAGAGAAAATGTTTCCATCGTCACACTGGAACATACTTCCGGAAGCATACCTTACTATGAACTCACCCCGGATATCTTTCCGGCATGTATTATCGTCGGGAACGAAATAACCGGGATTTCCGAAAATATTCTCCGGCATACCGATTACGCAGTTGAAATACCGATGTACGGTACCAAACAATCTCTGAATGTCGCAGTTGCATATGGAATAGTATTATTTGATCTTGTGAGGCTCTACCACGGGAAGTAACCGTTCACCCGTCCATCGTATAATAATCTTCGTGCTCATCGGTGTGTATCTGCAACGTTCCGGCCCGGACGAGATTTACCAGTATCCTTGACGCCCGTCGTTCGGAAATATTCACAAGTTGTACAAATGATTTTAATGTAATACGATCGTTTGTTTCGAGATAGTCGAACAACCTGCGTTCATGGTTACCTATTGCAATCGTCATCGGATCGGCATCCGGATTCTGTGCGTTTAAAATATGTACCATCTCTTTGCTTGCAACAACCGATCGGTCTTTTACCCGGATATACACGCGTTCGCTTTCCTGCTCCGTGCCGTTCCCGCCGTCTTTGTAGTAGTGAGGTTTCTCTCTGCTTTCTTCAATAATAGCAGCAACGATATCCTTACCCCGGTACGGTATTATCTCGATAGTCGGTTCGATCGGGGGGTCGGCATATATTTTACCTGCTGTTCTTATGAGTTCGATTTCGGTCTTTTCACTCTCCACACCGACTATTGTCCCGTCGTCGTCGACGCCGAATAGTATGATNCCTCCGCCGCTGTTTGCGAAGGAAATCATCGTGCGGGCAATTTTATTCGGTGAAGAGATTTTTCTTTTGAATTCCGTGCCGGATCCCTCCCCTTGTTCGATCATCGAGTCAACGTCTTTGTAATTCACTCTATATCCTCCCGTATTTATCTGTTTTTTTCTCCGTCGAGATATGCCTGCAGGATAATAGCCGCGGCTATTTCATCGATCTTTCCTTTCTGCCGCCTCTGCTTCTGCGTTGTGTTCATTGAAATCATCGTTGCCATCGCATTTTTCGATGTGAACCGTTCATCCTGAAAGATAACGGGCACATCGACCTTTTTTTGTAAATCTGAAGAGAAGCTTCGGACTTCCTTTGTTTTTTGGGATTCACCCCCTTTAAGTGTTATCGGCAGACCTATAACAATCCTACCGATTTCTTTCTCAATAATTATCTCTGCAATTCGCGAATACGTCATTTCATCGTTTTGTATGGTCATATAACCCACGGCAATAGTCCCGGACGGATCGCTCAGAGCCAGGCCGATTCTTTTATTGCCGAAATCAATACCGAGCAATCTTTTTGGCTGATCGTGGTTCACAATATTTTTTCGTGCCCCTCGCTTCCGGGAGGAGTATCGGGTTCGGTATCAGTCCGTTGAATATCATTATTGAATTCTCCGGCATCGACCGGCTGTTGTAAAAAGTTTTTAAGTAGTTTGCTGGGTTTAAAATGTGTTTTACGACGCGGCGGGACATATATCGTTTCCCCTGTTCTCGGGTTTCGTGCCTTCGGTTTCGACTTGGTAAGTTTCACTTCAAAGACACCGAAGTCGCGAACCTCTATACGCAATTCAGGATCGGCTTTCATCATGATGTCGCGTAAGGCTGAAAACACCGCCTCTGTCCATTGCTCCGCAACGTATACTTTTTCATCACGCAATTCAGCAACCCTTTTTGCGACGTCTTTTTTGGTGTATGTTTTTGATTTCACATTCAGATTCTGCATCGTTCGACGCTCCTGCGATATTCGTGCTTATTATTATTCTTCGAATCGTTGAACGGATTTGACACTACGCACTTTCTTTAACTTTTCGATCAAAGCGTTCAGATGATCAAGGTCGTGTACTTCCAGTATCACCACTCCTTCAAATTCCCGTTCATTCGAATCGATATTAACACTTCGTATATTTGTTTGTTTTAGATTAAAAATTGACTGCGTAATTTCCGTGATGAGACCCGGACGGTCATCGCCGGTTATTTTTAAACCGACGACAAAACGTTTGCTGCCGGTTGCCGGCCAATCTACCTGGATAATCCGGTCTTCGTTACGAAGATATAATTGCGCCACATTCTTGCAATCTTTGCGGTGTATTTTGATACCACTCCCGGTCGTGATATATCCGGTGATAGGATCGCCCGGTATCGGGTTACAGCACTTGGCATAGGTATGCATCAGGCTGTCCTCTTTACCGGATACCAGGATACCGTCAAGTGTATCACGTGCCGATTTCACAAACCGGTTGAAAAGGTTTTCCGGAATTTCGTGTTTATCATCCTGATCAGGACTTTGCGTGTGCTTGATTCTGTCATACATCCACTCCGCGTGCTCGTCGATCAGTTCCGCATTATTTGTTAAGTCAAGATAGAATTGCTGCAGATTGTGATACTTTAACGCCTGGACATGTTTAAGCAGATCGTCTTCATTGAGGTGTAATTTAATTTTCTTTAGTTTTTTCTGCCAGAGATCTTTGCCATACGCTATAGTTTTTCGCTCTTCTTCATTCTTCCATCTGCGAATATGTGATTTTGCTTTGTGCGTAACGACAAATTGTTCCCAGTCAACATTGGGTGTTTGATTTTTGGATGTAATTATTTCTATTTGATCGCCGCTCTGTAATACGGTACTCAGCGGTACAATTCTGCCGTTGACTTTTGCTCCGATGCAATGTAAACCTACTTTTGTGTGAATATCAAAAGCGAAATCAACGGGTGTGGATCCTTTCGGTAGTATACGTAACTCCCCTTTCGGTGTAAATACATAAATCTCATTTTGATACAGATTCAGTTTGAAACTTTCCATCAACTGTTGCGCCGGAGCGTCCGCTTCGGTCGAGGTTTCGAATATTTCCCGGACCCAACTTACCCATTGCTCCATTTCCTGATCGATTACCGATACATGATCCTTATACTTCCAATGCGCAGCGACTCCTTTTTCGGCTATTTCATGCATGTTCCGTGTGCGAATTTGAACCTCGACCATTCTGCCTTCAGGACCGACAACCGTGGTATGTATTGATTGGTACCCGTTTTTTTTGGGGACGGATATATAGTTTTTGAATCGCTCGGGAATAGGGATATATATTTCGGAAACGATACCATACACCTGAAAGCAATCATTATTATTTTCCGTGTCGACGATAACACGGACAGCGAAGAGATCGTACAGCTCATCGAGGGATTTACCCCGTCTGCGCAACTTATTGAATATACTCCATAAATGTTTGGCACGACCGTTGATCTCAAAATGAAAGCCGTTTTCTTTCAGCCGTTTATCTATCGGTGAAGTAAATTTATTGATGTACTGTTCACGTTCACGGCGCTTCTCTTTTAATTGCCCGGCCAGAGTTTCGTATTCTGCCGGATATAAATATTTGAATGAGAGATCTTCGAGCTCCCATTTAATTTTGGCAAGACCGAAACGATGTGCAAACGGTGCATAGATGTCAAGCGTTTCTTTTGCTATTCTTTTTTGTTTTTCCGGGGAGACATGGTTCAGCGTGCGCATATTGTGCAACCGATCGGCGAATTTAAGGAGGATAACCCGTATGTCATTCACCATCGAGAGAAGAAGTTTCCGGTAATTTTCCGCCTGTGTTATTTCGTGACTTTTAAAAATATCACTGATCTTGGTCGCGCCGTCGACGATATCTGCAATGGTATCGCCAAATTCTTCACGGATATGTTTGAGATCGTACTCGGTATCTTCGACGACATCGTGTAATAATGCACTCGCAATGCTGATATCATCAAGCGGAATTTCACGTGCAAGGATCATCGCGACTTCGATAGCGTGATAAAAGTACGGTTCACCTGATTCACGAAGGTCTTTGATGTGCGCATCAAGTCCGAATAAAAAAGCCCTTTTAATCAGATCTTCATCGCAAGTCGGCAGATTTTTTCTGCACATTGCCAGAAGATTTTTGAAGCGATTTTCAAACCCTTCCGGTTTATGCGCAACACCCGCCCATTGCAGTGCGCTATTTATTGTTTTGCTTACCATATCTGATCTATAATTTTAACAGTCCCTGACCGTTAAAAGTTCTGTTTATCATGCCATAAATCATTAATAAACTTGCACATATGATAATATACAGGTTATATGACAAATGTCAAGATATATCATTCGGTCCCGAATACTCTGTCCCCGGCGTCACCAAGTCCGGGTAAAATAAATCCGTTTTCATTCAAACCTCGATCGAGATGTGCGGCAAATATCGCCACGTCATCATGCTCCCGTGACACCTTATCCACTCCTTCGGGAGCAGCTACAAGGTTCACAAGACGTACTTTTCGTCCGCCTTTTTGTTTTATGAACGAGATCGCCGCACTTGCACTTCCGCCCGTTGCAAGCATCGGATCAAGCAGGAAAACGAGGCTGTCTTTCAAATTGCGCGGAAATTTTGAATAATAGTCCACCGGTTCCAAAGTCTCTTCATTCCTGTACAATCCGACATGACCGACTTTCGCATCGGGCAGCAAATCGAGAAAACCGTCCGCCATCCCAAGTCCGGCACGAAGGATAGGTACTAATATTATATCCT
>SL_3KL_010_SEDDRAFT_10004052_pt1 | contig 13283 bp, 8 predicted proteins | sample SodLakKL_010_SED_2_FD_10381 | JGI IMG/M metagenome (IMG submission 10381)
TATCCTCCTCCACCCTTTTTCCACTTGAGTGCAGTAAAGAATGGTGCAAACATATCTTCTTCAAGAGGAACTTCGAATGAAGAGAATTCTTTACTTGTATCATATTTTGAAGTGTCAAATATCTCCGCCGAAAGATCACTTACAATAGCAAAAGGTTTAATCTCATCACACTCTCCCATTTCAAGAACAGCAGAAGAAGAGAGAGCATCGGCAATATTGGCTTGGCTCCACTTTATCTCCCGACCGAAAATGTCGCTTTTTCCTCTATAGTCTTTGAGAGGATTAAAACCGGAAAAAGCCAGAGTTGTACCCAAAGCCCCCCTGTGGAGAGGAGATGAAATGGAATCGGTTATGATAACTCCTAAATTTTTATGTATGGTTCTATCTTTTACAAAAGAAAGGAGTTCTTCTGCAGACTTGTGTGGCTCTTTGGGAAGCAAGATATAGTATCCGTCGGCATTGCTTTCATCCACTCCGGAACTTCTAATGAGACGGCCATCTTTTATGGTATGCATTGCGGTTCCGTAAGGAGTTCTATCTCTTGGGATGTAGAAATCGGATTCAAGAATAATGAGTTCGTCTTTTTTCGGAAATTCCTCCACCGGAACGCACCTTCCTTCGTTTATGGCAATAACCTTGGAAGTTACAACCAAAACCGAATTCTCTTTTAATTCAGGAAGTATTTTTTCTAATTCCGGAAATATATCGTCTTTGGGTGTATTAAACGGTCGTGTTTTGATTGCTTCTATTTTCATTTTATTTTCTTTCAAATAGAGCTTTTGGTTTTTTGTTCTTTTTTATAGCTTCTTGTATATTCTCGGCAGTACTTGGCAATATTGGCTTAAGCATTACTGAAATAATCCAGAGGTTCTTGACTAAAGAAGTTATAGACCTTTTTGCTTCTTCGCCCTGAAGGGTGAAAGGTTTCTCTTTCTGAATCCTTTGGTCAAGTTCAGATATTTTCTTCCATACATAGTCTGTTGCTTTATTTATATCAAAATTATCCATATACTTGGAGAATTCTTGGGGTAATTCATAAGAGAAATCTACTGGAAATTCCTCTAAATTAGACTCGGACATTTTCATTATCCTTGAAGTCAAGTTTCCAAGCCCGTTTGCCAAATTGGCATTGTATGCCTCTTTGAATCTCTCGGAAGTAAGGTCGCTATCTTCAAAATTGGAAAGTTCGCGAGCTATGAAATACCTTAAAGCATCAACTCCGTATTCGCTGATGAGTTCCACCGGGTCAATAACATTACCGATACTTTTGCTCATCTTTACCCCTCCGCTTATAACAAATCCGTTTATCACTATCTTTTCGGAAGGTGGAAGATCAACCGATAAAAGCATTGCCTGCCACATAGCTGATTGTTGGCGAAGATTATCCTTTCCGGCATACTGAACGACCGGCCAATATTTATTGAATTTATCCATATCGGAAGGCCAGCCAATTGCAGAGATATAATTGACTAAGGCATCAAACCAAACATACATAACATGCTCATCGTCATCGGGAACCGGCACTCCCCACGGCATTTTATTCTTCAATCTTGAAATACTGAAATCTTCCAAGCCCCTCTCAGTAAATTTCTTTACTTCATTCAGACGAAAGTTCGGGATTACAAATCCGGGATTCTTTTCGTACAATTCAAGAAGAGGTTTTTGGAATTCCGAGAATTTAAAGAAATAATTCTCTTCTTCAATTGTCTCTATTTCATCATTGGGATGCTCCGGACATTTGCCGTCTACAAGGTCGGAATTTGCCTTTTCCAATTCGCAACCCACGCAATAATTTATTTTATAATTCTTTTTATAAATATATCCGTTATCCCGACATTTTCTCCAAAATTCTTGAGCCCCCGCCATATGTTCGGGATCTGTAGTACGGATAAAATTTATATCTTCTTTTAGATCCAGTAATTTGGTGAGTTTCTTGAATTCCTCCGACTGCTTGTCAGCATACTTCTGCGGATCCATATTTTCTTCTTTTGCTTTTTTGTATATCTTCAAACCGTGCTCGTCAACTCCGGTATTAAAAAAAACATTATTACCCTTTAATTCATTAAACCTTGCAATAATATCGGCGCGTACAAACTCTACCGCATGTCCTACATGGGGCTTTGCATTTATATACGGCAATGTGGTTGTTATGTAGAAATGATCTTTTTTAGGCATTTGAACTTTTGGTTTCTTGGGAAATAGTCCGCATTCTTTTCCCGACTTGCATATCTTTCATAAATTCAAGAAGAATAGCAGCTATTGGAACAGAGAGTATTAATCCCAAGAATCCCGCAAGTTGAAAACCGGCAATAATGGCAATTATGACAACAATAGGAGAAAGACCTATGACTTTCCGAACCACCAGGGGGTATATAAGCTGGCTTTCAAATTGCTGGATGACTATGTAAAGTCCGGTGACTACAAGAGCGGAAGCTAATCCGGGACCCAGATCCATTATATTCCCCCCTTCAACGAAAGCTATAATTATTGCGGGGATAGCAGCCAAAATGGGGCCAAAGATGGGGATGAGTTCAAAAATTCCGGCCAATGCAGCAAGAAGCAGGGCATGCGGAATACCAAGAAGCGTAAGTCCCAAATAGACCAAAACTGCGACTATAACGGCCAGTATTACCTGACCTTGAAGCCAAAGTCCCATTTTTACTTCAGCTCTTCTCCAAAGGTCGGCTATATAATTCCTGAATTTCATAGGAGTTATCATATTCAAGAATTTGCCGACTCCGTTTTCTTGAACGGCAAGATAGAAAGATAGAACTATTATTAAAACAACGTTCAAAACACCTCCGAATATTACAAGCAACATACCGAGAAATCCTTGGGCAAATCCGGCAAGAGCTTCGTTTATCTGGGAAATTATCTCTTGGACTGTCAGTCCTCCGGTTATGTCTTGAAAAAGAGGAATATCAATAAAGAAAGCTTCCGGAGTCCACCCTTCAAGTTGTTCCAAGTAATTCGGTAATTCTCTAACAAAAGAGTGAGTTTCAGAGACAAGCGGAATTAGAAGAAAGTAAAAAGCGGCGGCAAGAAATATCAAAAATCCGGCATATATTATAACTACGGCGGGAATTCTTGGAATGCGATATGCTTGAAACCATCTGGCGATTGGAGAGATGGCAGATGCTATCAAGACAGACATAAGTATAACCAAGACAAGATCTTTTAGGAGATAGAGTCCATAGAATATGGTTAATATTACAACCGTCCATATAACCGTCTGAGGAGTTATTGAGATATTTATATTTTTACCGGTTTCCTTTGCCATTACTCAATATTATCACTAGATGATAAAGATTAAAAGGAAAGCGTCTTTTTCAGAAAATCGGCACTTTTTCTGCTACTTATGAGAGCTATATTGAGAGACTCGTTTTTCACTATCTTTCTCGCTACTCTCTGAATATCATCTGCTTTCACTTTTCTTATCTTGGAACTCAGGGTTCTTGGATTTATAGGGTTCCCCGTTAGAAATTCCTGATCAACATAGAATTCCGCCAAGGAATCAGAGGTGTCCAGATTGATGTAAGTGGACCCGATAAGATGATCTTTGGCTTTTTTCAGCTCCTCTTTTGATATCGGCTCATCTCTTAATTTTTTAAATTCATCAAGAATCACGGAAATTACTTCTTGAAGACGACTTTTGGTAACTCCGGCATGAACAGCTAAAAAGCCATGATCCGTGAATACATCATGTATAGCCCTTACATAATAGGCAACACCCATTTCATCACGAAGTTTCTGAAAAAGTCTACCACTCATACCTCCACTTAATATTGATCTCATAACCATTACAGTCGGTATGTCCTTATGAGATGCCTCAAAAGTTCTGACTCCGAGCATTAAGTGGTCCTGATCGGTCTTCTTGTTTTTTAATTTAAAATTTGGAGACTTTTGGGATTCTTTAACTTTTTTCTTTTTGGGTTTTTTGGAATTTGGAATGCTCTCCATTGCTTTTTCAACCTCCCTCTTTACATTCCCCTTCAAACGCCCGGCAACAACTACAATAGTCCCTTCGGCAACATAGTGCTTTTTGTGATAGTTTGTGAAATCCGACGTCTTCAATGATCTTACAACTTCTTTTCTTCCCGCTATTCCCCATCCGGCCGGTTCATCCCCATAGAGAACTTCCATAAAAAGATCCCCAACATACCTCTGAGGCATATCTTCATACATATTTATCTCTTCCAATATTACCCCTCGTTCTTTTTCCAACTCTTCTTTTGGAATAAGGGGATTGATATACATATCAGAAATTATATTTAATATATTTGAGAAATATTCCGGATGGGCTTTGGCATAATATCCGGTAAATTCTTGTCCGGTAAAAGCATTGTAAACTGCTCCCATAGAATCAAATTCCGAACTTATAGCAGAAGAACTTGGTCTTTTTTTCGTACCCTTAAAGCACATATGCTCAAGGAAGTGTGAGATACCGTTTATGCGTCGGGATTCGTGTTTTGATCCGGTCTCGGTCAATATCATAACGGTTGTAGTCAAACTCTCGGGAATCGGAACGGTAATGAGACGAACTCCGTTCTTTAATTTATATTTTTTGAAATTCATAAGAGGGAAGTATAACAGAGAAATCTTATATCTCAAAAATTAAATCTCAAAGATTTAAAGATGAGCAAGAATGGACATTGCGTCTCAAAATAAATAGTAGATGAAAAATGCCCATTCTGAATTACTTGAATGTGTTGGATATATGGGTATTTTACAGTGTTTTAGATAGCTTTTTAGTACGACGCCGATATTCATTATGTGACAATTTATCGATATAATATACTTATGACTAAAATCCCTGAACACATAATAAATCTCTTTTGGGAATGGGATAAATCTACTATTGATATAAATTTACATAAACGATCAATTATCGAAAAGGTTATAAATTACGGATCTCTTTCTGATTGGAAATGGCTTGTATCCTTGTATGGATTATCAGATGTACGCAAAACAGCTCTTCAAACAAACAACCTCGCCAGAGGAAATATTAATTTCAAAACGAAAAAATTAGCCGAGTTAATTTTGAAGTCAAAATAAATAAACTGAATATAATTTAACAAAAGTTCATCAAGGGAAACTTGTGCCGGAAAGTTAAATTTACTCGTTGTTTTTAAAGTAATTCTCCAATTCTTCTATTTTTACCCTTTCTTGCTCGCCGGAGTCTCTGTTTCTGACAGTAACCGCACCGTCTTCTAAAGTTTCAAAATCCACAGTCACGCAATGAGGAGTTCCTATCTCGTCTTGCCTTCTGTATCTCTTTCCAATACTTCCCCCTTCGTCATAATAAGTATTCGGATATTTATTTTTTATCATTTTATATATCTCTTTGGCTTTATCTGTTATTTCCGGCTTATTTTTCACCAATGGAAATACCGCAACCCTAACAGGTGCAATAGAAGCAGGTAATGAAAGGAATACTCTCTTCTCTCCGCCAAGATCATCTTCCTTATAGCCATTCAAGAGAACTGCAAGAATGGTTCTGTCCACTCCAAGAGAGGGTTCTATGATATGAGGTATGAATCTTTCATTCCCCTCTTGATCAATATATTCTAAATCAACTCCGGATGCCTCGGAGTGCTTTTTCAAGTCATAGTCAGTTCTGTAAGCCAGCCCGTAAAGCTCTTTTCTGCCAAAAGGGTAATCAAATTCAAAATCAATCGTTCTTTTTGAATAATGCGCCCTGTCTTCTTCGGGAACTTCTAATTCATGAACTGCATCTTCAGAGAGTCCGAGAGCTTTGATCCACCTCCACATTTCTTTTCTGAAATTCTCAAAGTGTTCCTTCCATTCGCTTTCCCTTACAAAATATTCTATTTCCATTTGTTCAAATTCACGCGCACGAAAGATAAAATCGCGAGGTGATATTTCATTCCTAAAGGCCTTACCGATTTGAGCAATTCCAAATGGTAATTTTGGATGCATTGAATCATATACATTTTTGAAATTAGCAAATATTCCCTGTGCTGTTTCTGGTCTTAAATACGATTTATTTTCTTCACTAAATACAGCTCCGATGGAAGTTTCAAACATCATATTGAAACTTTTGACTTCAGATAAATTATTATTATCAGGACTTTTTATATCATTATCCGCTATAGCGCTATTCATCTCTTCAATATTCATTTTTGAAGCTTCAAATCCAGCATTTTCTAGTAAATGATCGGCTCTGAATCTTTTTCCGGTTTTTAAATCTTCTACTAATGGATCTGCAAAATTTTCAGTGTGTCCACTAGTACGCCAAACATCGGATCTCATTAAAATAGCTGAGTCTAAACCGTATATATCATCCCGCTCTTCAACAAACATTCTCCACCAAAGACGCTTTATATTCTCTTTTAAGGTTACTCCAAAAGGACCGTAATCCCACATTCCGGAGAAACCGCCGTATATCTCCGAACCAGAAAATATAAATCCCCTCCTTTTGGCCAAAGAGATCACCTTCTCCATTTTATCCGCTTCATCTTTTGAGCTTTTTTTCATATTTTATATTATCTATTCTTCAACATATTCATCCCCGGATGAATATGTTGGATCATTATTTATTCTGCTTGTAATATCAATTGCCTCTATACTTACTCCCATTTCGCTTGCTTCATCCACCCCTTCTAGAACAATATCATAAAGTATAGTCAAAATTTCATCCAAATGCTCACTTTCAGGAATAACCTCAATTTGAAAAGAACTCTCCAGGGGAGAAGTAATAAATCCCACTCCTTCATTAACTCGTCCTATATTCCACAATAAAATATTCTCATCATTAACACTAACATTGCCTTGATCTGTAGAATGGTTTATCAATTCCGCATAAGATGGAATAGTGGCGCTCAATCTGGCATTGGATAAAGACCCTCCTCTTGCTGTTATGAAAAAAGAAGCGGTGTAGGAAGTTGCCTGCCCCACCCTAGGAGGAATACTCCCATAATTTGTAAAATTTCCCGTACTGAAAAGACCTTCGGTATTTAAAGATATATCTCCGGATAGAATGAATTCATATTCCATAGAAGATGATAATCTTGAATTATCTTCAGATTTTGCATTGAATTCCACATTCACTAACGCTTTGTCTCCTTCATCTTCTTTGAATTGAAAAGAAAGGGGGATGGCAATTTCTTCTCCGGATTCAATGTTTTTAAGTAATTCATAATCCTCATAGTTCCAAGATATTGTCTGCGAAGATGAATTTACATCAGCGCCATCTGCAGAAACCGAGTCACTGTTGAAACCGGATTTTGAAAAATAAAGAGTTAATTCTCCATTGGTTATTTCGCTATTATTATTTGAGATGATTATATCCGCAAACACCTCTTCTCCTTGAGAAATTAAATTATCACTATGAGGGTCAAAAGGATTCATAACCACTAAAACAGTCGGTTCTTTTACTAAAATCTCTTTAGAAACCGCTGCTAGAGGAGTAAAATCACTCCCACCCAAACCGGATAAAAAAGAGATAGTCTCTTCATCCTCCTCATCTAAATTCTCAGAAAATATACCGTTCACCTTGAGCTCTTTTCCTTCCCCTTCCAATAGAGATTCAAAAAACCAGGTAGATTTATTTTGATAAAAGTCCGGATCTGAATTTGTTATGGAAAATCCGCGAGGATAATCGGCTCTGATAAAAACATTTTTAAGATTTTCTTTGGAGACTATTTTCAAAAAAAAAGACGTTTCTTTCCCAACAGTGATATTATTTAATGAATCAAGAACTAAAGAAAGGGGTGAAGAATCTATTTTTATCCTGAATTCACCGGAACTTGAAAAACGAGTATTTGATCCCTCAATACTGTACTCTATCTCAACCGAAAATACCTTCTCTGAATCTTTCTCTCCGGACAATATGAAAGAAGTTTTTACTTCTTGGATTCCCTTTGACGATATATCTCCTATATTTTCCCTATGTCTTATAATCGGCTTTTTCCCATCTTCTGGATCAAAAGACCCCTCGGGATACCTTAGAAATACCTCTACATTTTCCAAGGGAACCGGATTCCTATTCTTTATTTCTATAATAAGAGAAACCTTATCACCGGCATCTATCTTATCATCTCCGTCAATTTCAATAGAAACATTGCCGGGACCTATAAAAACATCACCCGAGAGAAAAACGTAAGCTGCCATCCCGACAGAGAAAATGAAAAAAGCTACCGCTCCTATAATGAGTGCCATAAGAGCTTTTGATGTTTTGAATTTCTTTTTATTTTTAGGCATTTTATTTTCAATTTTCTCCTCACTCCAGCCATAATTTCTATTAAAGCTCTCTTTGCTTTTCTTATTGCCACTTTCATCTTCAATGTTTTTTGAATAATTCAACCTCTCAAAAGCCCTCTCCATTCCCTTTTTGTCGTTATTTCGTTTCTTCATTGTATAAATTATAGCATTGCAAAAATCTCTTTCAATAAAATATTAAATATGGTTAGTATTTAAAGCATTATTTATTTCTTTTGTTATTTTCCTTTTGTCTTTATTTGTTCTTTCAAATACATATTTACTTCGTATATCCTCTTTCATAAACATTTCGGTTTCCGGAGTCCTTTTAAGATATCCGAGGAGATGTAATATTTTGGCAACAGCTATTTTCTCGGCAATATTTACATCAGGAGTCTCTTTTAGAAAAGATGCAGAATTCAAGACCTCTTCAAAAAAACCGTCATTTTCCGACGACTCATCTGTCAGCTTATCACATAAGAAAAATATTCCGCATATGGCTCTTCTGGCTTTTTTATCATCTGAGAAATATCCGTAAAAATTTTCTATAGGAGAAGCATAAGTTACCCTCCAGCCGGCATTACCTCTGATAATACCAATTTCGGAACGTGACCCATCGGTTAAGGCAAATCTTGTTTTTGAAGTTATTTTTCTTGCACCCTCGGCATAGGCCTCAATTCTACCCAATTCTTTGGTAAGCAAAGTAAGTTTTTTTCCGGATTCACCTGAATTTCTAGTTTTCAGAACAATTGATTCTGTTTTGTATAAATGATACATATTTTTAGCGTGCTCTCTCAGCACCCTAGTGACTATACCCTAAACCCTAATCTTAGCTTTGATTTCAATCTCCCCTAAAGATAATGGATTTCCATCCTCTATATTGTCCACGAACTCTAAATTGACCACTCTTGCCACTCTCTTCAATTCACTTTTAGCATTCTCTAACATATCTCTCCCCTCATCAGTAGTTTTAACGATTAAAGTTATCTCTTTGTCAGGAGTAAGCTTTTCATTCTTTCGCATATTCTGAACAAAACGAATAATTTCTCTTACATCTCCCTCTTTTTTCAATTCAGCAGTTATATTGGTATCTAATTTTAATTCATCACTCAATGAAGAATCAAAAGAAACCTCTTTCACATTCAACTCATCTTTTATTATCTCCAACAAATCAATATCGTTTTTGAGCGAATCATCTTTAAGAGTTATAGAAGAAAGTGGCTGGCGGACCTTTATCCCGCTCTTTGCTCTCGCTTCCAATCCCAAAGAAGATATTTCTCTGACTTTTCTCATATTCTCCAATAAATTTTCTCCATCTCCCACACTTTCAAATTGAGACCATTGTTCCAAATGGACACTCTCTTTCCAATCGTAATTATTGCTGGAATTCCTCTTTAATTGCTGATAGATATTCTCGGAGAGAAATGGAATAAACGGAGCGCAAATTTTTGAGAATTCCCTAAGGACAAAATGTGTTGTATCAAGAGAAGTTCTTCTCTCTTTCTCATCTTCACTTTTTACCGCTTCTCTTGATCGTCTGATATACCATTGAGAAAAATCGCTTACGAATTCTCCGAGAGGTCTTGATGCTCTGTCTAATTCATACATATCAAGCTTCTCTGTAGTGGTTTTTAATACTTCTGCCAAGCGAGCAATTATCCATTTATCAAGTATTGGTAAATTATTTATCTCTTTTTGGCTTAAATTACCATCAGAAGGAGTTGAGTATAATTTATAAAAACTCATAGCGTTCTTAAACCGTCCCAATGTCTTCTTATTTATCTCATCAACTCCCCTCTCGGAGAAATTAAGATCCTGAGACCTAACAACCGGAGATGACAGCATATACAAGCGAAGCGCATCAGCTCCGTATTTATCAACTATCATATTTGGATCCGGATAATTTTTAAGTTTCTTGGACATCTTTTGTCCATTTTCGGCCAGAATAAGTCCATTAACCACAACGGATTTATAGGCGGATCGTTTGAATAATAAGTATGAGAGTATAAGCATTGAGTAGAACCATCCTCTTGTCTGATCCAATCCTTCGGCAATAAAATCTGCCGGAAATTCTTTATTTTCTTGAGGATTAAAGGTTTCTTTATTTTTTGGGTAGCCCGCTTGGGCAAAAGGCATTGAACCGGACTCAAACCAGCAGTCAAAGACATCTTCTATTCTTTTCATTTCCCCTCCGCAAGAGCATTTGAATTTAACCTCATCAATATACGGCTTGTGAAGGTCTGGTGCATATTCCTTATTCCTGGGAAGAGGTAAAATGGGAAGATCCATTATTTCTGCTGTTTTTAGATAATCACTCTCTTTCCCGCGAATCTTGTCGGCATCTTCATCGGGCGAGCCGAGGGCAAGTGTTTTTAATATCCAGGCCGGAGTTTCGTGAGTTACAAGAAGTATTTTCTTTCCTGAGTACTTCTCTTCAAGTTCATTTATCAATTCTCCCAAACGCTTCCTTATATCTGCATAACTTTCTCCATTCGGAGTAGCTTTTTCAAACCCTTCGGCGTAAGTTTTGTAATATACTCTAAAATCAGAAACACTTTTACCATCTAAGTCTCCGAAATCTACTTCCCTTAGTCTTTTGTCTGTCTCATAAGAAATATCAAGTACTTCTGAAACTCTTTTTGCCGTTTCTTTGGTTCTAATTATGTCTGATGAAATTATAATACCTATTTCTTTTTCTTTTAATTTCTTAATAGTTTCATCTATTTGAGATATTCCGCGCTCCGTTAAGTGGTGGGGATTATCGGGATTTGAGCTCAATATTTCGGAGACATTTTGTTCGGCTTCGCCATGCCTCATAACAATATATTCATTATTACTTCCCCAGGGAGAAATTTGATTTTCCAGAAGATCTTCCATATTCCCGACAACTTTGACCTCTTGGCAAGAATTACATTTCCAAACAGGTAGTGGAGCCCCCCAAAAGCGCGATCTGGATATTGCCCAATCTCTTGCTTCAGACAGCCAATTACCGAATCTGTATTTACCAATCTCTTCCGGCACCCATTTTATTTTCTCATTCTCTTTTACTAATTTATTTTTTATATCAGAAACCTTAACAAACCATGAAGAAGTTCCATAATTCAAAAGGGGAGTATCACATCTCCAACAGTGGGGATATGAGTGGGCAACTTTCTCCTTTGCAAAAAGTAATTCTCTGTGCGATAAATACTTTATTATTTCAATATCCGTTGATTGATGATCTTCTTTGGGCTTGGCTTGGAGGTCTTTGAAGTCTGAAACTTCCGGCTTCATCTCTCCCCTTGAATTTATATGTTGGACAAAAGGTAGTTTATGAGTGATTGATAAATTGTAGTCATCTTCGCCGAATGCCGGTGCGATATGTACTATGCCGGATCCTTCATCCGTCGCAACAAAATCAGCACTATATATTTTCCATCCATTCTCTTTATTCGCTAGATCCGTCATTGATGAGTAATACGGAAAGAGGGGCTCATAAGAAAGATCTGTCAATTCTTCTCCCTTGAACTCTTCAATGATTTCAGGATTACTATTTTTAAATTTATCCTTATATTTTTCAAATAAATCTTTTGCTAAGATATAATAAACTGTTTTTTTCAGAGAAGGAGGAGGAGTTTCTTTATTTAAAGGATTAGTGTTGTCATAATTATTGTGTATCCATGAATCTTTTATTTTGACATAATTAATATCTAATCCAACAGCCAAAGCGACATTGCCTGGCAATGTCCAGGGAGTAGTTGTCCAAGCTAGTAAATAAGTATTGTCTTTTATTTCTTTCTGGAGTAATTTCTGTCCTTTTTTTATCTTGAATTTAACAAAAACAGATATATCTGTTATATCCTTATATCCCTGGCTTACTTCAAAATTGGATAGAGTTGTCTCACATCGGGGACATAAATGCATTGATTTAAAACCTTCATATATCATCTCTTTATTGAAGAGCTCTTTGAATGCCCACCAAACAGACTCGGTGTAGTGTCCATCCATTGTCTTATAGCTCTCTTCCATATCAACCCATCTTCCAACTCTCGGGATGAATTTCTTCCATTCATCCGCATAGCGAAAAACAGCTTTTCTTGATGCTTCATTGAATTTCTCTATTCCGAATTCTTGAATATCTTTTTTGGTTTTAAGTCCAAGTTCTTTTTCAATAATATTTTCAAGCGGTAATCCGTGGCAGTCCCAACCCCATCTTCTGGGAACATAATATCCTCGCATCGTCTTATATCTTGGAATGACGTCTTTTATAGTACTTGCCAAAATATGACCGTAATGAGGAGTACCCGTTGCAAAAGGCGGACCGTCATAGAAAATGAATTCTCCTTCAGTGGAATCTTTTTTTAGACTTTTGCCAAAAATATTATTTTTATTCCAAAATTCCAGCACTTCTTCTTCCTGAAGAGAGCTTTCAGACCTCTCCGGCTTTTTGTTTTCTTTATTATCGCTATTTTTATCCATATACAAGAATAATACTACCATTTTTCAGGGTTTTTATACAAAAAAACCGCCCTCCGAGAAAAAAGTCCTTGAACTTTTTCTCGGAGGGCGGATTGATGTGCTACCTTTGGATTAGAGAAGCTTGCTCGAAGCTCTCAACTCTCAGATTTATAATCATCCCGATCTTTTCGTCGGGAAGAATAATTCCTTCAGGAACCTCTTCGGCGATGAATATCTGAGACCCTTCCAGAAATGTCATACTCTTTCTAGATGAGATTAACTCGGGTCCATCCTCTCCCTCTATCCATAATTCTATCTCTTCAAACTCTGATTTATATGGAGGAGATGAGTACACATACCCATCCGTGTGTCCCCCTTCATCAATCATTTCCTGAAGGACTAAACTGGTCCGTACTGCCTCCCACGCAGGGACAGTAACAATGGTTACCAGATCACTTTTCCTTGCAAAGAGGAAATTGATCTTTTCCTCTTCTGCTTTCACCATAAGAGGCAGAAAAAGAACAACAGCTATCAATATCATCATCTTCATTGTTATTCGGGGTTTGGGGTTGATTTTAAATGAACTTACTTTAAAAAAAGTATACATATTTGTGAAAAATATGCCA
>SL_3KL_010_SEDDRAFT_10004053_pt1 | contig 13281 bp, 13 predicted proteins | sample SodLakKL_010_SED_2_FD_10381 | JGI IMG/M metagenome (IMG submission 10381)
AAATTACTTTCAGCCCTTTTGTTGAGTAGACGATGGGATACTTGCTTTCCCACGTCCCTTAAGCGCATTCATGAAGATGACCCGAAAAAGTTTCCGGATGATCTCTATGAGTCTTGTTGTCATGAGAAATATCGGACAAAATACCGAATCAATTTCATTGCCAGTCACCTTGTAGAAAAAGACTTTGGCATATCTATTGCTTTAGAAAATAAGCGGATACACGAAACTATAAATACCGGGAAATACCTCATAGCCCGGATATTCTCTCCTTAAAGTTCTGTATCCGCTCGTTTCAAGGCCGGAGGCTTTTCCCACCAAAAATCCCCTCCTCCCCTTTAGATGACAAAATCCGGCCTTGAAACATTTTTATTTGGAAAGTCACTTCCTTAATTTTTTTTATTCAGGGGATACTTGTCCCTTAAAATGTTTTTTGCTTTGGTCCAATCCTTTTTATGATGAAACATATATTTCGCAAAAGAAAGGGTTTCCTTACCTCTTATTAGTGTGATGATTCCATCTGTTTCGATAGCTTGCTCAAAATATTTCCAGGGAATATCGGTCGTTGCTTTATTCTTTCTTATGGTTATTTTATCAGGAGTAAACGTTCCATTTCTTTTGGTACAGGCTTTTGCATATATATTTTTCTGTGTTTTCCGTGCAATCGTTTTCATAAACCGAAAACCGCCATACATTAATATACACATGAATAGAAGCAGGAAGCCGGCCAGAAGAACATCTGCCTGCATTTTATAAATAATAAACCCGGTTACTCCCAGAGTTATTATGGTAATAATTGCATAAGTTGAGAGCCACTTTTTATTTTCCAATGCCTTTTGAACCTTGAGGCTATCTTCAAATGTTAAATAGCCACTGAATTTGATCTTGTTATCCATAAAATTTTATAATATCCGTTAGACTTTTCAATTCCCGGTTGAGAGCGATTTCCCATCAGCTGTCCTTCATACCACTCCCGGCGAAACAATATCGGTAGGTATTTTCAACCCGATCTTAAACTAATTTTCATCACCCCGGTTGACCTGCACGCCTTTCTCGGAAATGGTGTTTGGTGCTTTTCCGAAACGACATCGCTCAATTTGAGTTTATGTTATTTCCCATATTTACCTTACGTTTTTACAAACGAATACCATCTTCTGTCAAGCTGACATATTTTTATTCCATGTTAATCACAGAATTTGAAAGGGTTTATGTTCCATTACGGGGCACTAAAGAAAAATTATAATTTACCGATATAACAAGTATTGTGCATGAGGCTTTTAGAATGTTTTTAAATACAAGGAGGTAAAACGTGACGGGGCTTATCGTATTATTTGTGATCATTGCGTGTTTAATTTTCGCCATCTTTGTTTATAATCAACTGGTTACCCACCGAAACCGATACAAGAATGCCTTTTCCCAGATCGATGTACAGCTCAAACGCCGTCATGACCTGATCCCCAACCTGGTGGAAACGGTAAGGGGCTACATGAAGCATGAGCGTGAAACCCTGGAAGCAGTCATCACAGCGCGCAACATGGCTGTTGGAGCCACAAAGCAGGCTGCTGACAATCCAGGAGATCCGGCCTCCATGAAAAGTCTGGCTTCCGCCGAGTCAATGTTGACCGGGGCCTTGAGCCGTCTGTTTGCCCTATCAGAAGCCTACCCGGATCTTAAAGCCAATCAGAACATGGCCAGACTTCAGGAGGAACTTTCGTCCACGGAAAATCGGGTTGCCTTTTCGCGTCAGGCTTTTAACGATGCTGTTATGACCTACAACACAGCCAGGGAGAAGTTTCCCAATAACATTTTGGCAAATGCATTGAATTTCCAGGAAGCCCGACTGCTTGAATCTACCGAATCTGCCGAAGAGCGGAAGGCACCTAAAGTTTCCTTTTAATTTTTTAGACAAAAAAAAAAATTACCATGAATTTTTTTGAACAGCAGGATATAACAAGAAAAAAAACCATGAAGCTGCTATTTATTTTTGGGCTCGGGGTTTTGGGAATCATTTTGGCCGTTTATGCAGCAGCGACGCTGGTTTTTTATTATTCCGCTATGGAGTCTGGTAATCAGCGTTTCAACTGGTTTGAACTCGAACGCTTTTTATGGGTTATTGTGGCTACTCTGGTGGTAATCACTGGGGGAAGTCTGGCTAAAATCAGGGCCCTGCGGCAGGGGGGAAGGTATGTGGCTGAAAGCATGGGGGGACGGTTGGTAGAGCCGTCCACTTCCGATACCAGGGAGAGAATGCTGATAAATGTTGTGGAAGAAATGGCTATTGCCTCAGGTATCTGCGTGCCAATGGTTTATGTTATGGATAATGAATCGGGTATTAATGCCTTTGCTACNGGTTTTGGCATTGATGATGCGGTTGTGGCTGTGACCAGGGGGACTTTGGAGCAGCTTGACCGGGATGAACTTCAGGGGGTTATAGCACATGAGTTCAGCCATATTGTAAATGGTGATATGCGTCTTAATATACGCCTTATGGGCTTGATAAGCGGAATTCTGATTCTTGCTGTCATGGGCAGGCTCATTCTTCGATCCGTCAGAAAAAGCAGGAAAAGCAAGGGAAGTGGACCGGTGCTTATGATGGGGATGGCCCTGACCCTGATTGGTTATATCGGGGTTTTTTTCTCCCGGATAATACAGAGCGCGGTTTCACGGCAGCGTGAATATCTTGCTGATGCATCCGCAGTTCAATTTACCCGAAATCCTTCCGGTATTGCCAATGCTTTGAAAATAATTGGTGGGTTTTCCCCTGGAACCATTGTCAATTCGCCTTTGAGCGTTGAAACCGGTCATATGTTTTTTGGCAATGCATATAAATCTTTCTTTGCAACCCATCCGCCCATCATTGATCGCATAAAAGCCCTTGAGCCGACATTCTCCGGTGATTTCTCCGACAGGACCCCCCTCAAAAAATCATTTACAGGCGATGGCGTGCCCCTGGTAAGCGTGGATCGTTTTGGTATGGGAAGTTTTTTGAGTCCCAAAATGATCATAAACCGGGTCGGCACGGTTTCAACGGAAAACATTATTTGCAGCGCTAAAACCCTTGAGGTTTTGCCACCGCAGGTGCGTGATGACCTGCGGGATCCCTTTGGCGCATCTTGTGTTATCTATGCGATGCTCCTGGATGCTGACCGCAGGGAAAAAAACAAGCAGATTGCGGCTCTTAAACCCATTGCTTCCCAAGAAATAATGCAGCGAGTGGTCTGCCTGGACAAAACGGTTGGCCGTTTAGCACCTAAATTGAAACTTCCGGTTCTGGACCTGGCTATCCCTGCACTCCGCCGGCTGTCGTTGATTCAGTATACACGTTTCAAGGAGCATGTTGCTGCTCTGGTGGAATCTGACGGTAAGATCATGTTATTTGAGTTCATAATTCAGCAGATTATAACTCATAGACTGGATGTGGCATTCTATCCTGGAAAAGGAAAGGACTTGTACCGGAGCATCGAACCGCTCATGGACGATGCCGCCATGATAATTTCGAAGCTGGCTGTCCTGGGGCACGGGAATCCGGCAAAAGCCCAAAAGGCCTTTGCTGAGGCCATGAAACAAATTCCGGTTTCATACGTCTGTGGTGATTTCCAGCATTTAAAGGATACGTCCTTTGAAGATGTCGGACGGGCCCTATCAAAATTTGCTTCAGCCCGGCCTGGTGTTAAACGGGCTTTGCTGGATGCATGTGCCTGCTGCATGCTGTATGATCATGTGGTTACCATTGCCGAGGCTGAACTCTTGAGGGCCGTTGCCTATTGTATTGATTTGCCGCTTCCGCCATTTCCCGAAATGAACTAAAAAACCCGTGAAACCGGAGTGCGAAAGTTGTACTTTCGCATAACCGGCTGCAAGCCGGCAAGGTTATAAATATGAAAATTGCAATAGCTCAAATTGAATGTAAAGTTGGCGATGTTAAGGCAAATCTGGAAAAGATTTCGGGTATTGTTGAAAAATCTGCCGAAGCAGGATCGGAGGTCGTGCTGTTTCCGGAAATGGCGGATACGGGCTACGAGGTTTCCCGGATTTCTGCATATGCATCTTCATGGGATCCCGGACCTGTTGAACATATTCAAAAAGCAGCGAAAAAAAACCGCATTCATGTTATCTGCGGTCTTTCGGAGCTATCAAACGGGTGTATATACAACGTGCTTGCGGTGGTCGATCCGGATGGCCGCATTTCGGGCAAATATCGAAAAACTCATCTGGCGGCTTTTTCACCCCTTGAGGAAGATAAAACCTTTACGGCGGGCAATCGCCTTGAAATCGTTCAAATCGGTGACTTTAAAGCGGGGCTTATGATCTGTTATGACCTCAGGTTTCCGGAGGTGGCAAGATCTTTGGCACTGGCTGGAGCGGAAATGCTGCTTTTGTCAGCTGCATGGCCTTTTCCGCGGTTGAGGCACTGGGACATGCTGATTGCTGCCCGGGCCATTGAAAACCAGGTTTTTGTCGTGGCGGCCAATCATGTGGGGGCTAATTCCATTTCCACATTTTGCGGATCAAGCAGAATAGTTGATCCATACGGCGTAACAGTGACATCGGCATCCGAAGAAAGAGAGGCGCTCATGGTGGGAGACATTTCAAAAGCCGACTTGGAATATCTTCGCGATGCCATGCCGGTTTTTAAACACAGGCGTGAGAAGCTTTATCGGGACGCTTTCCGCAAGATCCTTTAACTCGATTTTCAAGTAATAATCTTCAACTTATACTCGTTCTAAGATTTGATTTGCTGATGCGATTGTGATACGTTCACCGCCGAATCTTGAAAATATTCAATAAAATAACATTCAAAGAAAGGGATATATTTATGATTATCGTTGGTGAATTGATCAATTCCAGCCGTAAAGTTATTGCTGATGCTGTCAAAGCCCAGGATAGCGAAACCATTCAAAAGATTGCAATCGATCAGTTCCAGGCTGGTGCCGATTATATTGATGTTAATGCCGGTGTGTTTGTGGATAAGGAAGCGGAATATCTTTCATGGTTGACCGAGACCGTACAATCTGCCGTTGATGTTCCCTGTGCATTGGACAGTCCGGATCCCAAGGCCCTGGAAGCCGCCCTTAAAGTTCATAAGGGCACTCCAATCATTAATTCCATTTCACTGGAAAAGGATCGTTTTGATGCGATTCTCCCTTTGCTGGAAGGTTCCGACCTGAAAGTGGTCGCCCTTTGCATGAGTGATGAGGGAATGCCCCAAACAGTCGATGACCGGATGAAAATCGCTGATAAACTGATCAACAGCCTGACAGCCAAAGATGTCGCCCTGGAAAATATCTTTGTGGATCCTTTGGTCCAGCCCTTGTCCGTCGATGGCACTTTTGGTATGGAGTTTATTAACACCATTGAGAAAATTGTAACCACCTGGCCGGGTATCCATACCATGTGCGGTTTGTCAAACATTTCCTACGGGCTGCCAGGACGTAAATTTTTAAACCGCACCTTTATGGTGATGGCCATTACCAAAGGACTTGATGGTGCCATTATCAATCCATTGGACCGAAAAATGAAAGCCAGCATAATTGCCGCCGAAGCCCTTGTGGGCAGGGACGATTATTGTGCAAACTATCTAAAGGCCTTCAGAGCCGGAGAATTAGAGTAATAGATGGTATCAAACGGAGTGCAAAAGCTGTGCTTTTGCGTATGACTCAAAAGCACAGCTTTTGCACTTTTTTTTCGGGGAAAATTCAGAAAACAATGAGTGAGAAAATCATTTTTCGCATTCTATCGTATGCTTCTGCAAAAGCACAGCTTTTGCACTTCTGAATATCATTTTTATCCTGGAGGTTAATTTTTCATGACCCCTGAAATTTTTCTGGTGCTATCCATATTGTTGGTCTCCGTAGTATTTCTGATTACAGAATGGATACCCATGGAGGTGACCGCACTTCTGGTTTTGGGGATCACAGCGTTGACCGGCCTGTTAACCCCGGTCGAATCCCTTGCCGGTTTCAGCAATCCGGCGGTTGTGACCATCTGGGCGGTTTTCATTCTCAGCGGTGGATTGACCCGCACGGGCGTGGCCAACGTAATTGGCAATTTCGTCATGAAAGTTGCGGGCACTGGTGAGATGAAAATGATCATTGTGATCATGGTCACTTCCGGGATCATGTCAGCGGTGATGAACAATGTGGCCGTAGCGGCGTTGATGCTTCCGGTGGTAATGGACATTGCCCGTCATACCGGAAACCCGCCATCCCGGCTTCTCATGCCCCTTGCCTACGGATCTTTGCTGGGAGGGCTGACTACCCAGATCGGAACCCCACCGAACATACTGGTCACTGATTTTTTGAGAGAAAGTGGATTTACCCCTTTCACTTTCTTTGATTTTGCACCGGTGGGACTTTTTGTGATGTTTTCCGGTGTTGCTTTTATGGCTTTAATCGGACGTCATTTACTGCCCAAGCGGGACATGGCCAGAGAGTCATCCCCCACAAAAAAAGCTGACTGGAAAAGCCAGTATAATATACAGGAGCGCCTTTTTCATGTTCGCGTACCTCCCGGATCGGTTTTGGTCAATAAAAGTCTGGGCGAAATTCGGATGGGCTCAATTCTGGGATGGAACGTTATTGGCATAACCCGGGGAAATCAAACCATGATTGCTCCCGGATCCAACGATATATTGCAGGAAGGAGATTCTCTAACGGTCGAAGGTCGTATTGATACCCTCAATGAACTAAAAAACTGGCATCAGATGAAAGTCGATGAGAGCAGGTTTGACATCAGGGATTTTTATTCGGAAAATATCAAATTCGGTGAAATCATGATACCTGAAACCTCGCCCTTTGTGGGAAGCACACTCAATTTTCTTGATTTCAGAAAGCGTTTTGGGGCCAACGTGCTTGCCGTTTGCCGAAATAATGATGTTAAAAGGGTCGGTCTGCAGGATCTTCCACTGGCAGGCGGTGACAGGCTTCTGTTGGGCGGTACCGAAGAACAACTGGAACCTTTTAAAAAATTAGCGGGCTTCGAACAGTTTCATTATGTTAATGCATCTGAGCTGGCAGATACTTATCATCTTCATGAACACCGGTTGCTCATGGAAATTCCGGAAGATTCGGCGCTGGTGGGAAAATCTCTCAGGGAAAGCCGTCTGAGCGAAGCATTGGGAAGTCACGTACTTGGAATTTTGAGAGACGATGAGTCGGTGTTTATGCCCGAACCCGATGAAATGCTTCAGGCAGGAGATCGTCTTGTGGTGGAAGGGCGTCTTTCGGATTTTGAAATACTTAAGGGACTTGAAGACCTGGTGTTGGATATGGAGAGTGAAGCTGCCGACATATCTGCACTGGTTTCCGGAGATATTGGCCTTATGGAGGCCATATTGGCACCAGGTACCACCTTGGAAGGAAAGACACTTCGCCAGCTTAACTTCCGTGAAAAATTCGGGTTGAACGTTATTGCATTGTGGCGTAAAGGCCACGCCTACCGATCCAATCTTAGGGATATGGAAATTCGTTTCGGGGATGCTCTGCTGCTTCTGGGGCCTCGCAATAAGCTGCAGATGCTGGGAAGTGAACCGGATTTTATTGTGCTTACCCAGACAGTTCAGGAAAAACTCCGAAGGGAAAAAATGAGGATATCGCTGTTGATTATGTTCGGTGTACTGTTTCCTGTTTTCATGGGATGGGTACCCATTTACATTGCAGGCGTGGTGGGAGCTGCTTTTATGGTGCTGAGCGGATGTCTTACCATGGAGGAAGCCTATCGACAGATTGAATGGAAAGCCGTATTTCTCATCGCGGGAATGCTTCCACTGGGCACCGCCCTGGACCAGACCGGCGCCGCCAGACTTATTGCCGAAAACGTGGTGGCTGTAGTGGGCCCTTTCGGTCCCAATGCGGTCATGTTCGGCCTTATTACACTAACCTTTCTGGCTACCTGCTTTGTGCCCACCGCCGCCCTGGTGGTGCTCATGGCTCCCATTGCCCTGAGCACTGCGATCAACATGGGGCTGTCTCCCTACGGCATGTTGATGGCCATTTCCATGTCGGCATCTGCCAGTTTTACCACCCCTATATCCCACCCGGCCAATATTCTTGTGATGGGTCCCGGCGGATATCGATTCCTGGATTACGTCAAAGTGGGCGGACTGATGACCCTTGTAACACTTGCGGTTTTAATGCTGGTGCTGCCAATTTTATGGCCCCTTTAGCAAAAGGATTAGAGCGTAACCTGTTTGCGTGAAATCCGATATTCTGTAGGTGCGAATTCATTCGCACTTAAAATCCGGCACGGATTTACAGAGGATTCTTTAAAACCATCCAGCAACTTTATTTCCGGGAAAACGGTTTTAGGTCCTATAGTTAACACCGAGGTTCACATTGTGCGAATGAATTCGCACCTACAATTGAGCACAAGTTTTTTCACACAAACAGGTTACAGACAAAGGATTACATATTCTTGAGTAGTAGTCCCAAAGTTTCTTTGGCATCCCCAAGGAGCAAGATCACGTTGGATTGATCATAGAGTGGATTTTCCACCCCTGAATATCCCGGGCGGGTATCCAGGTTGCATACAACGACTTGTTGGGCTTCGTGGGCATTCAATATGGGCATGCCCGAAATGGGAGAGTCGTCTTTGGTATTGGCTGCCGTATTGACCACGTCACAGGCTCCCACAATAAAGGCAATGTCTGTTGAAGGAAACTCCGGGTTGATCATCTCCATTTCATAAAGCTTGTCATAGTCGATTTCGGCTTCGGCGAGCAATACATTCATGTGGCCGGGCATGCGACCAGCTACCGGATGGATAGCAAATTTTACCCTTTTTCCTGATTGCTCCAAGCGGTTGCTCAATTGTGCCAGTTCAAACTGAGCAGAGGCCAGCGCCATTCCATAGCCAGGAATAATGATAATGTCCTGGGCAGAATTCAGTGCTTTCAAAGCAAGCTCCATTGGATCGGAAGGAGGCTGCTCCTTTACAGCTTGTATGTACTCAGGTTGCTCTTCAGCAGTAACCTCCAGATCCTGGGGGGAAGTAAAAAAGTTGTTTTTAGAATCGATAGTTGTAATAAGGGCTCTAGGTTTGTAGGCTTGGCCGGTGAACACATTTTTTAAATCCCGGTTCATGGCCAGGCACATTCGATGGGTGAGTATGTAGCCTGATGCGGCTACCATGGCCCCGCAGGCAATCAAAAGACGGCTTTCAACCACCATGCCGCAAAAGGCTGCCGCCAATCCGGTGGTGGCATTCAGAAAAGCAATCAGCACCGGCATATCGGCCCCTCCAATACGGATGGAAAAAAGAACACCCAGGCAAAGGGCAAAAAACACTACCATTATGGAAAGAGGTATTATTTTGGTGGATGCCATCAGCGCGATCCATAATCCTGAAAGACAAACCAGGGCTCCCACAGCCCCAAGCAATTGATTGTGCCGCGTCAAGACCCGGGGGGGACTTTTTAAAAGGCTGGAAAGTTTTCCTGCTGCCACCATACTTCCACTGAATGTTACAGCTCCGACGATAAGCCCCACAGCTCCGAAAAACTGATTTGTGGCTCCCAGCCCGCCGGCTGTTTTGGTCAGTTCAATAAAAGATACCAGCATGGCCGCGCAGCCTCCGGCTCCGTTTTGGAAAGCCACCATGGCCGGAATTTGAGTCATTTTGATTTTCATGGCCCAAAACCACCCACCGGCAGCCCCGATGACTAAGGCCAAAACGATGATATCCGGATAGAACAGCCGGTATCGGGTCAACAGGAGAATAAAGGCCGTTGCCAATGCAATGGCTGCTATCCGGTTACCGGTAAAGGCTCCGGGTGGGGTTCTGAAACTCTTGATTCCCCATATCAATACTGCGACGATAACAATCTCCCAAATGTGTTGAAGCAATAAATTCATACGGGTTCAATTCTCCTTAGGGATATGACATTATTGATCCTGTGGATAGTCTGGGCTGTCTTTTTTGAACATTTTCAACATACGTTCGGTAACTGTGAAGCCGCCCACCAAATTCAAAGCCGCCAGTGCAACCGCAAGCAATCCCATAAGGGAAAAAAGACCGACGGTTTCATGGCTGAAAATCAATAAGGCGGCAAGAACTGTAATACCGGAAATGGCATTGGTCATGGACATCAAAGGGGTATGAAGCATCGATGGAACTTTGGAAATCAGATGATATCCAATGACAAAGGTAACAACCAGAACTGTCAGCATTAAAGCAATATTTGTCATTGTTGGGCCTTTTATGAAAAAAAAAGTTTTAAGTTATTCATTGCTATCCATGGCTTTCAGGGTGCCGGCATGAACTATTTTACCCTGATGAGTGACCAGGGAATTGATGACAATGTCGTCGTTGAAATCCATATCTTTTTTGCCTTTTTTAAACAGGTTTTCCACGTAATAATACATATTGCTCGCATACAGCCAAGAGGCATGTACAGGGACCGAACCAGGAATATTTCTGATGCCGCAGATATAAATGTCGTTTTTAAACAATTCATCTCCGGCTTCTGTAAGAGCACAGTTGCCTCCCTGATCAATGGCTACATCAATAATGGCGGAACCAGGTTTAATGTTTTCAAACATGGTTTCAGTAATCAGCATGGGTGCGACTTCCCCGGGCACCATTGCGCTGAGAATGATCACATCCGCCTCCCTCAGCATCGGTTCCAGAGCATCTCTTTCCCTGTTCAACCAATCTTCGGGCAATGCAGCGGCATAACCGCCCTCCCCAAGAGCCAGATTTTCGGGCACTTCGAATCCCGTTATCTTTGCTCCCAGGGTAGTTGCTTCTTCACGGGCTGCTGCCCGAATATCTACCGCTTTTACCACTGCTCCCAAACGCTTGGCTGTGGCAATTGCCTGAAGACCGACAATGCCTGTTCCAACCACCAAAAAGTTGGCCGGCTTTACCATCCCAATTGAAGTTCCGATCATGGGAATAAAAATTGGAATGACATTGGCGGCGATCAAGACAGATTTGTACCCTGTGACTGTACTCATGGAGGTGAGTGCATCCATTCGCTGTGCTCTTGGAGTACGGGGAATACTGTCCATGGTAATTGCAGTGATACCTTTATCTCGTAATTTTCGGACCATTTCATGGTTTGCAGGGGCCGCAGGATGCAAAAATGTAATCAAAACCGAGCCGTCGTTCAACATATCCAATTCGTGGATCCCCAACTGATTATTGAAGCAGGGTTCTTTCACTTTTAGGATTATATCCGCCTGACGGTAGACTTCGGCGGCTTCAGAAATGATCTCAGCTCCTGCTTGGCGATAGGCGTCATCGTTTTCAAAAACGCCCTGCCCGGCAGATGCTTCCACCAATACTCTGAAACCCAGCTTGGTGTACCCTGAAACCGTTTTGGGTATTGCAGCGACTCGTCTTTCATTTTTCAAAATCTCTTTAGGAATGCCAATGATCATGGTCAACCTCCATGAGAGATGGATAAATCCTCACTGATTCAAGGCGCAAAACGGTGATTAAGAATATCATTTTTTCCGCATGGTTTCGCACTTCTGAACAATCCCCTTTTTCTCATTCAGGAACATGTGTAGGGATAAAAGTGGTAAAAGCAATATCCCCCTGGATCACCCCACATTTGTTCTGTCTCTGCCATACAGGTGCCGATCATTTTTCTGGAAATTTCTTCGTAATCCGGTCTTTTTTCTTCTTCTTTTTTACAATCCAGGCAAATCGGCTCATGGTCAATCACAGACAAAATTCTTTGTTCCTTGGCCAAAAAATCTTTTTCACATCGCGGACATTTGGTGGCACAAGAGATGACATTTTCCCAAGTATCTTTCATGTTTTTTGAACTCCTTCCCGGCATAAATGAATTTTTAACGAAAGTGTAAAATGTTAATTCTAAATAGTTTCTATAGCTTTCCAGAAAATGTTTTTGGCTGTGTTATCGGTCGGAGATATACGAAAAGTATAATCCCCTCCCTCTAGCCTTGCCAAAAACATTTTCTGAAAAGCTATATCATTTCCTTCCGGCGTTTGGAAGCCCTGAACCGGAAAAGGAACGCAAAAGTTGATTTCCCTGTCTGCAACCAAAAGCACACCTTTTGCACCCCTGTTCCTAATTTTTCATGATTCTTCATGATCGTGGTCATGAGGCTCCTCTGCATGTCCCGAGTGAGTATGAGCATGAACATTTCCCGTGGATGTGTGTGTATGCTGGGGATCTTTTGAATGCATGTGCTCATGTGAATGAACGTGAAGATGGAGATGAGCATGCGTTATATCGCCATGGGTATGCTCATGGTCATGTTCGTGGATGTGCTCGTGTCCATGAAGGTAAGTATGGTTATGTTGCTTGTCATGATGGCTCATAATTTTCTCCTTTAACTTTTTGACCGGACAATTCATTAAATTATCTATTACAATGACCAGGTGGTCAATGACAAACTCTACATGCAAAATCCGGCATGCATGTCCGAAAATTCATTTGATACATTAATCAGTGTGGCGGATAAGTCAAGTTGAGAAAGGTGAAAGCAAAAAACTTTGACTTGACTTATAAAAAATGTTAGAAAAGATGACATTATCTAAAACATCGCAGCCAAAGGTTATAAAGAGGTTATAAAATGTTTACATCAGTTGATATTCTCGACGTGGCCATTCAGTTGGAAAAAAACGGGGAAAAAATTTTCAGAGAAGCCGTTGAAAAAGTGAATCAGCGGGAGCTGGCAGAGCTTCTGGAATGGGTGGCTGATCAGGAAAAAGAACACATTCAATGGTTTATCGAATTAAAGGAAAAGATAAAAGAGCCTTTTGACGATCCGCTTATTCAGGAAATGGGGCGGGAGATTCTTCAAGATACGTTGAAAGGTGCCGGTTTTGATCTGAAAAATGTAGATTTTACCAAGATCGATGAAGTCAGGGAACTTTTAAACGTATCCCTGGAATTTGAAAATGATACCGTTATTTTCTATGAACTTCTTTTGGGGTTTGTGGAAGATCCCGAAACTCAGGAACTCATTGAAAAGATTATTGATGAAGAACACAATCATGCGAAACGCTTAAAAGAATATTTGGAGACTGAACAAATGGCTTGACAGCCTTAAGAATATTAGGGTAATAGACCATTTTTGTTTTTTAAAAAAATTCTTATCCAAAAAACAGCATGTAAACGGATTTTTTATTGTATGCACACAGCGACCTATTTTAGTCTTAAAGAAAACACAGGGTTTTTCTGGTTCTGGTTGTGGCAAACCGGCATGAAAAAATGTGCCGGCTGGTTCCGTTTATTATGATGTGAATAATAAAAATAAATAAACATTAAAGAACCGTGGGCGCATCGAGTACCCGCGGTTTTTTTTT
>SL_3KL_010_SEDDRAFT_10004054_pt1 | contig 13280 bp, 16 predicted proteins | sample SodLakKL_010_SED_2_FD_10381 | JGI IMG/M metagenome (IMG submission 10381)
CGCGCCGTCCGGCATGAGCAGATTGCCACACTGGAGCCACTTCGAGCACGGTGCCGACATCGGCGTCCGTGGCGAGGGCCGCACACTCGAGGAGTCCTTTGAGCAGGCGGCACTCGCGCTGGTGGCCGTGATCACGGACCCCCGGAGGGTCAATGGCGTGGAGACTGTTCGGATTCAGTGCGCCGCACCCGACCGGGAACTGCTGCTCGTCGACTGGCTCAATGCCCTGGTCTATGAAATGGCGGTACGTGACATGGTGTTCGGGGCGTTTTGCGTACGTATGGATAACGGCGGACTCACTGCCGATTGCGCAGGCGAACCGGTAGCAAGAAAGCGCCACCAGCCGATCGTGGAGGTGAAGGGTGCCACCAACACCGAGCTGCGTGTTGCGCGGGACAGTGGCAACTGGATCGCCCAGTGCGTGGTGGATGTATGACAAGCGTCTTCAAGCGTCCCGAACTGGTCCGTGAGGGCGGCGCCGCATGGCGCATGGAACCGCGTGGCGACATGCGCGTGCCGGTCCGGGTGTTCGCAACCGCTGACCTGGTCGAGGCGATGGACGACAAGGTGTTCGAGCAGGCAGCGAACGTGGCCACGCTGCCGGGCATCGTGGGCGCCTCGCTGGCGATGCCCGATGCGCACTGGGGCTACGGATTTCCCATTGGCGGGGTCGCCGCTTTCGATCCGGCCAGCGGGGGGATTGTCTGCGCCGGTGGTGTCGGTTTCGACATCTCCTGCGGCGTGCGCATGCTCCATACCGGCCTGACTGCCGATGTGGTGCGGGGTGTGCAGCCGTCACTGGCCGAGGCCTTGTACGAGCGGATCCCGGCGGGCCTGGGCCGACACGGACCACTGCATCTCTCGCTCGATGAAATGGATGCGATGCTCATCGGCGGCGGACGCTGGGCCGTCGAGCGTGGATACGGCGAATCGGCCGACCTGGAATTCGTCGAGGAAGCCGGCTGCATGGCCGGGGCCGATCCCGCCGCCGTTTCCGAGCGCGCGCGGCGGCGCCAGCAGCGTGAGGTCGGTACGCTCGGGTCGGGTAATCACTACCTGGAGGTACAGCGGGTTGCGGAGATTCACGATGCCGCCATCGCTGCGGCTTTCGGCCTGGTCCCGGACGGAGTACAGGTCAGCATTCACTGCGGATCACGCGGGCTCGGCCACCAGATCGGAACCGATTTCCTGCGCGAGATGACAATCGCGCTGGAGGCGGCAGGCGTGAGCCTGCCCGATCGCGAGCTCGCTCATGCACGGCTGGATTCGGCGCTCGGGGAGCGTTACCTGCGGGCCATGCGGGCCGGTATCAACTGCGCCCTGGCGAATCGCCAGGTACTGACGCACTTTGCGCGTGAGGCGTTCGCCAGCGTACTCCCGGGGGCGCAGTTGAGCATGCTCTACGACGTATCGCACAACACCTGCAAGGCGGAAACCCATGACGTGAATGGCGAACCGCGAGAGCTGTACGTGCACCGCAAGGGTGCCACGCGCGCCTGGGGTCCCGGGCATCCTGCCTTGCCGTCTGCGTACCGCGAGGTGGGTCAGCCGGTGATCATCGGTGGCACGATGGGGACCCGGTCGTGGGTGCTCGCCGGCACGAGCGAGGCGGAACGGCTGGCTTTCGGCTCCGCCTGTCACGGCGCCGGACGCGCCATGAGCCGGAATGCGGCGAAGCGGCGCTGGCGAGGGCGCGACATCGTCCGTGAGCTGGCTGAACAGGGTATCGTCGTGCGCAGTGATTCGATGCACGGCATCGCCGAGGAGGCCCCCGGCGCCTACAAGGATGTCGATGTCGTCGTTCGTGCGGCCGCCGAGGCCGGAATCGCGCGCCCCGTGGCGTGCCTGGAACCCCTGGTCTGCATCAAGGGCTGACCTTGCCCGGCATCGATTCTGCGGGTGTGTTGATCGCGATCAACGCCTCGCCGCAAGCTATGGCGTAAAAATGGGCCGTGCTGGCCGGGATCATGGCGGGGAGCCGCGCACCGGCCAGGCAGGAAGCCGCCCCCACATCGATATCCCGATCTTTCCCGGTACCGAGGTGCCGCGAGTGAAACGGGAAGGAGGTTCACAATGCCTACACTCGATGTCAATCCGGACGATATCTTCCGCCTGGCGCAGCTTGCGCGCGAGTTCCATGCACAGGATGCGGTGGCGATACCCGATGAACCGTCCAGCCCCCTCGACCGGTGGGTGATCGACACACTGGGTGGTCACGTCGGTGACAGCGCGCTTGAAGAATTCCGCAACATCATCAGCGACTTCGACCGCGACCAGCAGGTTCAGGCGGTTGCGGTGATGTGGCTCGGGCGCGGTGATTACGACCTCGACGAATGGGAAAGCGTGCTGCAGGATGCAGGCGATGCATGGACACCCTGGACGGCGGATTACCTGATGGCACACCCGATGCTGGCCGACCACCTGACTGATGGTCTCTACCTGCTCGGCCATAGGTGTGATTGACCGGACGCTTCCTCGCGGACCCGGGCGCCCGAGAAGGTCGTCAAGATACGGCGCAAGAGCGAGACGGCAAGGGTGCTGAAGGGGTTCCTGGCGGAGCGCAAGCGAGGCGGGCGCATGAAAGCGTCACGGATTTCTCGCCATTGGCCAGACGCAGGGCTGGCGGGCTGTGCCGGAATCAGATGATTGATACAAACACAGGTACCGGGGCATATCGTGCTCCGGTACCTGAGGGCTGGATCAGTCGCGTTCGTGCTCGGGTGCGTTGCGCAACGTCTCCTTGTCCATGTCCACATAAAACACGGATCGGTCATCTTCCATGACGCGCTCCAGGTGATCCCAGCCCAGACTGACGTCCTGTCCGCCGAGCCCGAGGAAGCCGCCAGTGGTGATCACGGCGCCGAGGACGCGGCCGTCGTCGCCGATGATCAGGTCCTTGATCTCGCCGACGTTATCGCCTGATTCGCGGTGCTTGACGGTCTTGCCGATCACGCCGTCGGTGTAGAGCGCCCCTGCGGGCTTGCGGCTCATGAACTGCTCATCGTCACGCTGCTCGCCTGCACGCAGCTCGTCGTCACGCAGCGCATCGTCACGCTGCTCATCGGCCTGTTCCTCGCCGATGCCCTCATGGTCGGCCGGCTCGCCGCCCTGTTCCTGCGCAAATGCGGCCGTGCCCAGTGCCAATGCCGGAACCAGGGCGGCGGCAAGGGTCAGCGCGGTTAGTTTCTTCATGATCAAAATCTCCTCTGATTGCCGACAGTCTGCCGGGTCCTCTTGAGTCGTCGGTGATGCTCCCGAGTCTCGGGAACGCCATTTCACAATGGGGCACCAGAGGATGTTTTGTCGGTGCGGCGGCGCACCCTGTGCGCCGGCCCGTGACGGAGTTCCCAGGGGGCTTCAGGCGCTCCTGCATGGGGGAATCCCATGCCCGAGTGTCACGGTCACGATACTACGGTGCGATCATGCACGTGTGTACGCCTTTTCAGGCGAGTGCCGGATACGCCTGTCGATACGAGGCGATGAGTCTCGATCATGCAGACAAATGCCGTGATATTGCGTCGGTGTGTGCGGTTTCCGGGCAGGATCTCTCAGCGCGAGACTGGTGTGCGAGGCGGCAGCGGCATTTCAGTGGCGCGGCCGGCCGGAGATATAGACTTGACAATAGAGGTGGTTGTCGGCAGCCTCCGGAGCCTTGAGCGCAGTTCTTTGGGCGCAAGAAACCCCTTTTTAGCATGGGCATGAGCGAATGTGTTGTCAGTGCGGTGGCGCACGTAGTCATCGACCTCTGACGCAGACGCAGTCCCGTGTACCAGCACAGCGCTCTTGCAGGTTCGATTCCAGTGCTAACCGGTATCTCTACAAGGAGACTGCGGTGCGATCTGTCAAGCGTGCACGTCTGTTCATGCGAGCGTTCGTAATAGGCGGCCTTCTGTCATTGCCGTTTTCACTGCCTGCAGATGATGGCGCAGATGGGTACCGGCTGCTCGAGCTGGACGGTTCCAAGGTCAAGTGGGGCAAGCAGGAGTTAGGGGTTGGGGCGAGGGTCAGCTACGCCTTCGCTGATGAGATGCTGCGGTTTGATGATGCGCGCAACTGTCGTGAGGTGGCGCCGATCAGCGCGCTTTCCGGGGAGGGCCTCTCGACGGAGAAGTTGGTGCATGAGGCCGAGGCGGCGTTTCGCGTTTGGGAGCGTGCCTCTGGTCTGTCATTCCATGAGGTCGCCGATGCCCGGGATGCGGACATCGTCGTCGGCGCGCAGGGCCGGCCACGCGGGTGGGCATTCGCAGACGTGTCCTACGCGTCCGCTCCGAAGCAGGGGGTGCGTGTCATCGATCAGGCCCTGGTGTGCCTGAATCCCCACCAGGAATGGAAAGTCGGTTTCGACGGCAACAAGGATGTCTACGATATCCGCTATACGCTGATCCATGAGATCGGTCACGCCATCGGCCTGGACCATCCCGGGCCATCCGGACAGGTGATGGGGTTTCGTTACACCGAGGCCTTTGGCGAGCTGCAGCCCGGCGATCTGCGCGGCGTCCAGCGGCTCTACGGGCCTGGCACGGACGACGATCACCCGGTCAATGGCTTCGACATCCAGCTGATCGAGGCATCGACCGACGCGTATCACGCCAGCAATCTGATCGGCAGTTCCGTGCTGAGCGCGGCTGCGGACGAGGAAATCGGCTCCATCAATGATCTCGTCCTCGATCAGGATGGCAACATCGTGGCCGTAGTCGTCGCGATCGGCGGCTACCTTGGCATTGGGGAGAAAAATGTCGCTCTGTCCTGGGAGAGTGTCGACCTGACACGCGAGGCTGACGAGGAGAAGGCGGTGGTCCGCGTTCACGCGGACAAGGGCACTCTGGACGGAGCGCCCGAGTACGAAGGTGTGAGCAGCCTCCGCGCATCACCGGATACTGGCGTCGACGGATAAACACCCTGCAGGGAGGGCTGATCAGTACGGGTTGAAGCCCGGGTGGTGATCAAGGATCGGGGGCACATCGTGCCCCCGATACACCTGTGCGGTCGGATCAGTCGCGCGCGTGCTCGGGCGCGTTCTGCAGCGTTTCCTCGTCCATGTCCACGTAGAACACGGAATCGTCATCTTCCATGGCGTGCTCCATGTGATCCCAGCCCACGCCGACGTCCTGCCCGCCGAGCCCGAGGAAACCACCCGTCGTGATCACGGCGCCGAGGATACGGCCGTCTTCACCGATCACCAGGTCCGCAATCTCGCCGATGTCCTCGCCTGACTGGCGCTGCTTGACGGTCTTGCCGATCACGTCGTCGCTGTACATCGCACCCGCGGGCGTATGGCTCAAGAACTGCTCGCCAGCACGCGGCTCGTCGGCCTGCTCCATACCATGCTCGTCGACCTGCTCGCCTTCTGAGACCTCGTCCGCAAATGCGACCGTGCCCAGTGCCAATACGGGGACAATGGCGGCGGACAGGGTTAGCGCTGTAAGTTTCTTCATCTTCATATCTCCATCTGAATGGTCGGCAGTCTGCCGGACTCTCTTTGGTCAGCAGTGCAGTTCCCGAGTCTCGGGAACGCCGGTTCAGGGTGGGTATGAGCGCACGCCTTGTCAGTACGATGGCGCACCGATCTGCCCTTTGGTGTGGCAATTTTCGTGTGACGAGTTCGTGTGCCATTGCGCACGAGTCGGGCATGCGCGATCGGTCATGACTCGATCAACGGAGGTCGGTGGCCAGGCAGTGGGCGAGTTGGCTGCACGGTACGGCCACTTTATGGATGCTGGCGCACAGACATGCGCTTCTGCCGGGAGGAGTCTTTATGTGGGCCATTCGGAACGGCGTGGAGGACAACATGAATTGGGATACTGTGAAAGGCAATTGGAAACAGGTGAAGGGCAAGGTCAAGGCCAAATGGGGCAAGTTGACCGATGACCAACTGGATGTCATCGCCGGCAATCGTGACGAGTTGGCCGGCAAGATCCAGGAGCATTATGGCGTCTCGAAGGATGAGGCGGAAAGGCAGGTCAAGAGCTTCGAGCAGGAACACAAGGATTGATTCCGATACTGCCCGGGCCATCGCCCATTCGCCACATCGATCTTCCGCGCGCCAGCCTTCCAGTAGAACTGATGGCAACGCGCTCCAGCGGTGGGAAGATGGACGCGTGCGACTGGTAATCCGTAGGGGCCATCGGGGTAAACGCATCCCCTCGTGATGCCCGAGCCGTCGGCAAGTGTGGGGTATGGAACGGAACGCAAGCTCGCGCACATGGTATTGAGTCTATCCGGGAAGATTGCGGCATGTGTGAGTGGCCTGAACCGGAGTCGGGTGCGCTGATGGAGATCCGGATTCTTCCGCTTCACAAGGAGAACGATCATGAACTGCACAAATGGAATGGGCTTTTCTCGGTATGCATGGAGGGCCGCGCTCATACTGGCGGTCGGTGTGCTTCTGGGGGCCTGCGCCACCACGGCAACGGCACCGACCCATGCCCTGGCCGAAGCACGTGAAGCTATCAGCGTCGCCGAAGAGTCCGGTGCCAGGCAGTACGCCCGTGGGGAACTTGCTGATGCCCAGGACTATCTTGAAATGGCCGAGGCGGCGGTTGCGGAGGAGAGCATGGTCGCAGCCGAGCGCTTGGCGGAGCGCGCCCGGGTGACCGCCGAACTGGCAGAAGCGAGAACCGAGGCCGCCAAGGCGACCGAGATCAATCGGGAAATAGAGCAGGCTGCCAAGGCACTGCGCGAAGAGATGCAGCGAACGGGAGAACAGGAATGAATACGTTGACCACCATCCAGGGGCGGCGCGGCGGCGTGTTCGCCTTGCTCGTGCTGATACCGTTTGTGCTCTCCGCCTGTGCCACGGGGCCGGATAGCCCACAGGCAGCGGCCGAGGTGCGCAGCAAGCTGACAGCTTTGCAGAATGAACCGGAACTGGCGAGCCGGGCGCGGGTTGAAATCCGCGAGGCGGAAGAGGCAGTGAGCCTTGCCGAAGAGCCCTTGTCGGCGCGTGATGCCGACCTCGAGGAGCACCGGGTGTACCTTGCGGAACAGAAAGTCGAGATTGCCCGGGCCAGGGCTACTGCCCGGTTCGCTGAATCCGAACGTCCACGCCTGGCACAGGAGCGCGATGACGCCCGTCTGGCCGCCCGCACGCGGGAAGCGGATGAGGCTCGGGGCGACGCTGGTCGGGCGCGAGCCGAACAGGCGGTATCTGCGGCTGATGCCGAGCGCGAGGCACGTGAACTGCAGGAGCAGATCGACGTTCTCAAGGCGGAAGCCACTGAACGCGGCATCGTATTGACCCTTGGCGATGTGCTGTTCGCGACGAACAGCGCGGATCTCCACGCGGGTGCCGGGCGCAACCTGGATCAGCTCGTGGACTTCCTGCGCCAGTATCCGGAGCGCACAGTCGTGATCGAGGGGCACACCGACAGCACGGGTAGTGCCGACTACAATCGTCGGCTGTCGCTGCAGCGTGCCGACAGCGTTCGCAACTACCTGGCCGGGCGCGGCATTGCCAGCAATCGGCTGGCCACGGAGGGCCTTGGNGAGGATCGGCCGATCGCGGACAACAATACGGCGGCCGGGCGGCAGCAGAATCGACGGGTGGAAATCGTGATCTCCCACGAACCGCGCGCAGAAGTCACTGAAGGACAGTAAGGAAGGCATAGCTTGAACGGGAGGGGGCCCTCCTGATCCACTCGACGTGCGAGGGAGGAGGGCCGCCTGCCATGGCGCGGCGAACAATGTGCGCTACCGCGCAGAGGCAGTGAAGCCCGCTCAGTACTATCGGTTTGCAAGGGAGATGTCGGGATCAATGGAATGCCAGGAAAAGGGAACTGCTGGCAAAGGATTGCTGGCTTCGGCAGGGATCAGGCCGCTAGCCATCCCGGCTCTCCCTCCTTTCAAGCAAATCGCACCGTGAACAACAACCCATAGACTTCGGCGGCACGCCTGTCAGCCCGGCGTCCGATTCGACATCGGCCCGCGCTACCGGTAGCGCTCTGGCCAGATCGTCTCGGGCTCAAGATCGAGCTCGCGGGCGATTGCCTCCTCCATCCTGGGGTAGGGCGCGGACAGAGCGCTGCGCACGGCCTGGCGCGTCACGCCGAGGCGCCGTGCAATGGCGGACATCGACGTCCCACGCATGCGCAGCTGGAACTTGATCCATTCATTGCGCTGCGCGGAATCCAGGGGAATGGCGCGGTATTCGGAGCGATTCGATATCAGTTTGCGGATATCGTGGGCGCTGTCCGTGGCTCTCCCGCCCAGGGTCTCGGATGGTTTCCTTAAATGGTTCACTTTGCCGCCTCGACCGGATTGCTGTTCATGAGTGGATCTCCCGATACTTGCTCCGTGCGGGTTCTGCCTCGCGCTACGAACTCATGTATAGGCAGGGCGATGCTCGCAAGATAGTGGAAGTGCGAGGTGCCTTCTGTGCGCTGCCTTACGTATACAGAGTCAGCGTGCCCGGTCGGGCGGGCTTCCCCAGTGGGGCGGGATGACGGCAGTGGCGCGATGACGGCGCGAAGTATCCTTGTCTGGCTGTCCATGATCAGCATGTTGATTCCCGGAGAGCCGGATCCGGAATGGTGGCGCAAGAGCCTCCCCCGCGGGACGTGACGATATGTACGTCAACGAACTGTCCCCCGATGCGCGCCTCTGTACTGTCAGTAGCCAAGGGAGATGCCGGGATCAAGGGACTGCTGGAATCGGCAAGGAGTCAGCCGCTGGCAATTCCGGCTCTCCCTACCTATAAAGGAGTATGTGCCATGAATAACATCATCTATATCGTAGGACTGGTTGTGGTCGTCGTGGTGATCCTGGGCTTCCTCGGACTGCGGTGACGCGGCAATGGTCACGCACTACTTCTTGCCGAGAAGATCCTTGAGGTTGGCGAACGGCGAATGCATTGCACATGTGCCGCGGTCCTCCGCGGTGCTGTGACCCTGGCGGGCCTCCAGGGTGCGCGGTAGCTCCGGTCCCGTTCCTCGCTGGCACGACGGGCCGCGGCGGTGAGTCGGTCGAGGCGTTCATTATCGATCTTTTTCAGGTTGTCCTCCGTGGCGTCACTATTTCAACAGGCTACCGAATGGAGGGTGAGGTTCCCGGCCACGCCGGATGGCCCGTGTCTGAACAGGGCAAGGATGACCTTCGTTCAGAGGGTCCCTAGAACCTGCGCTCGTCATCCGGGCCCGGGCGGTCGAAGAAGATCTCACCCCGGCTGTCCTCTGTTCCGTCGACGGGTTCTTCATCCTCCCAGTCGTAGCGCCTGCGCGTGGGCAGGGGATCGCGACGGCGGAGTAGAAAGGCGCACACGCTGCCGGCCAGTGCGCCGAAGAAGTGGTACTCGAAGGAGATGCCGGGCGCCAGCGGAAACACTCCCCAGATCATGCTGCCGTAAAGAAAAAACACGATGATCGCGAGCGCGATCGAGCGGCGATCGCGGCGCAGGATGCCAATGATGAAGACGAAGAACAGCATGCCGTAGGTCAGGCCGCTGGCACCGATGTGGACCGCTTCCCGCGCGAACAGCCAGACGGCGAGACCCGACGCCAGCCAGATGATCGGCAGTGCAATCCGTGCCGCACCGGGCGTGCCGTAGATCAGGGCGATACCGAGCACAAGTAGTGCTGGTGTGTTGCTGGCGAGGTGGCTCCATGAGCCGTGTATCAGCGGCGCGGTGACGACGCCGACCAATCCTGCGCCGCGTCCGGGCTGAACTCCCAGTGGTGCAGGATTCCAGCCACCCGCTACCAGCGCTGCGTGAATGATCCACAGCAGTGCGACGAATCCGGCGACCGCCAATGCGACGGCTCGGAAGCGGGTGACATCGTTACCGGGTTGCACGCTCATTCCGCCTCCGGGGCCCGGGTGGATACGTCGGGTACGACTCGACAGTGTAGAGCATGTCGTCAAGAGCGCGCCTTCACTGCGCACACCACCAGGTGCGTGGCCGTCCAGACTGCGGACGACCTCAATTCGCCGCGATGTCGCGGCATGCATCCTGCACTTCTATAATCGAACAGGACTGCACGTGCCTCCCGACCACCATTCACCCGCAGGTATGAGGGCAAGCGTGCGTGAGGCAGCGCGTGGTCATGTCTTCGCAAGCATCAGCGCCAACGACAGGGAAACCGGATCCGGGAGGTGGCGAATGCTCAAGTTCGTGAAGTTCGCGGAACTGGCGGTCCAGGATCAGGATCGTGCGATCGAATTCTATACGGAAAAGCTCGGCCTGGAAGTCGTGGAGGATTCCCCCTGCCAGGAAGGATGGCGGTGGGTTGAACTGGCCATCCCGGGCGCCGCAACCCGTCTGCGACTGACCCGGCAATCAAGGGACTACGAGAAGGGCTTGCCCCGTTTGGTGCTGGTGTCTGCCGACGTTCAGCAGGCCTATGAAGAACTCACCGCAAGAGGTGTTTGTTTCACGCAAGAACCGACTGAGGCGCCGTGGAGTCCAGGGGAACGTTTCGCCCAGTTCGAAGACAGTGAAGGCAATGGCGTGGTGGTTGGCTCGGAGTAGTTGTCACGTATTACCCCGTAAGCGCGCCGATCCCGGGTTGGCTGCTCCGAGGCCGCCAAGCGGGTGAAGCGAGAATGGCGCTTGACAAGACAAGGAGAGTCGGCTATGAGCCTTGAGGAGATGTACCGTAATCAGGGACCAGCCATGACTGCCATACATGGTGTGTACGGCACGGAGCCAACGCCTCGCGACAATCACTTGCTCGCGATACTGCCGGCGGAGACGTACAACTCGATCAAGGGTTCACTCAAGCTGGTTGAGATGCCCCTCGGGTATTCGTTGGGCGAACCCGGTGTCGAGTTGCAATATGCCTATTTTCCCGTTGATTCCATCGTCGCCCTGCTCTGCCTGACGGCGAACGGAGATTCGGCGGAGATCTCCGTGGTAGGTTTCGAAGGCATGTTCGGCGTGTCGTTGTTCATGGGGGGAAACACGACCACCAGCCGAGCCATTGTCGTGGCCAGCGGCCATGCGTACCGCCTGCCTGCGTCAGTGTTGAAGGCCGAGTTCCATCGCGGCGGGGCCATGCAGCGCCTGCTCCTGCGCTATACCATGGCCCTCTTGACCCAGATGTCGATGACGGCCGTCTGCAACCGCCATCACTCCGTTGACCAGCAGCTCTGCCGCTGGCTGTTGCTGAGTCATGACCGCTGGTTCTCCAGTGAACTCATCATGACGCAGGAATTGATCGCCAACCTGCTCGGCGTGCGGCGCGAAGGCATTTGCGAGGCAGCCAGAAAATTGCAGAAGGCCGGGTTGATCGAGTACCACCGCGGCCACGTCCACATCCGTGATCGTGCGGGGCTCGAGGCGCGATCCTGCGAATGCTACGGTGTCATTCAACAAGAATATGAACGCCTGCTGTCACACAAGGTGGTCGACTGACTCCAATGCTGTCTGGCGACTCGACAATGGTGACATTGTCATTAACTACTCAGACGGCAGCGATGCCATGATCGATTTCCTGCGCATCTGCCTTGACGACGTGCAGGCATTCTCGCCCGCGCCCGCCGCTCATTCACGCAGTGATGGCCGAGGACAGCGGCCAGACGGTGCTCGCCGCCCTGTTCGATCACATCCTGCCGCTGGCACCGGAACTGCCCGGCCGGCTGGAGTCCGGCATCAGCGTGCTCGACCTGGGGTGCGGCCGCGGCAAGGCCCTCCTGGCGCTGGCCGACCGCTATCCGCGCAGCGATCTGACGGATGATGGCGTCTATCTCGCCGAGGATACCCGCGCACACAGTCACCATCACGAGAACGTCGACCATCCGCTGGGCGGTTTTCTTTCCGCTCTCTCCGTGATGCACTGCATGACTGTGTCGCTCGCCCAGGGCGGCGAGGGCCTCGGCACGATGTGGGGCCGCGAGAAGGCGCTCGAATACATGCAGGCTGCGGGCTTCGCCGATGTCCAGGTCCACGAGCTTGCGCACGATCTGCAGAACGACTACTTTGTCTGCCGGCCCGGAAGCTGGCCCTGGTGTTGGAGCTTCAACCACGTGCCCGCTCGTGTGAGCGGGCACGGCACGCATCGACTTCGTCACCGCAAGCCCCACGGGCGCATGGCAGCACAGTCTTCGGTTCCCTCACGTCGTTGCGATGTCGCGGGAAACATCGAGCACTTCTATAATTGAACTGCATGGTCTTCGCGTCTGAGCTGTTGTTCGCCGGCGGAGCGCGAGACGATGAGCGCGCGAGGCTGCGCGTGTCCATGTCCATTGAAATATCCGCGTCCCGCGGATAATCCCAGGAGACCTGTCATGTTGCCAACCCGTATGCCGGTGGAAGAGTTCACTACCCCGGATCCGATTACCGCGACCGAAGATATGACGCTCGACGATCTGCGGACATTGCTGCAGAAATATGGTGTGCGCCATCTCCCCGTCACCCGCGGTGATGACGTAGTGGGTGTGATCAGTGATCGGGATGTACGCATCTTCGCGGGTTTGACTGCCGCGGAGAAGCTTCAGGTGCGGGCGGGCGACATCATGGTGCCCGATCCCTTGACCGTGAGCGCGGCTACACCCCTTGATGAAGTTGCGTACGCCATGTCCGACAATAAGGTCGGCAGTGCGATCGTCAATGATGAGAATGGCAGTTTTCTGGGCATTTTCACTGCCACCGACGCGTTGAATGCGCTGATCGAGATCATCCGCAGTGGCGGTNTGACGGAGCCATGATCCGGTTGGTGGCTAGTGTGAACCGGACTTCCTTGTCGACCGTGTAGTGTCCCGATGGTCGCCCCTGAGCATCTCCGAGCGGCGGCTGGCGGGACGGACACGCAACGAACTCAGTGAATATGCAGCACTATGATGGCCTGGTTCCGGTTGGCTCGGCGAGGCTGCGATTGAAGCCACTGAAAACCCCATCATTGCCCGGGTGGAGACCGTCTTCCCGATGATGTCCGTCGCTGCTGCCATCCTGCCGGTTTTTCTGCTGATCCTCGTCGGTTGGGCGATGAAGGCTCGTGGCTTTCCCGGCGATGGCTTCTGGGGCCCGGTGGAACGCCTGACCTATTACGCGCTGTTTCCGGCCCTGATCGTGGTCACGCTGGCGCGGGCTGATCTGGATGCGCTGGAGATCCTGCCTGTAGCGCTTGCGCTGATCGCGGCGCTGGCGACCGTGACGGTACTCCTGCTGCTCGTGCGGCCCTCGCTGAAGGTGGACGGACCGTCGTTCACGAGCCTGGTGCAGGGAGCCATCCGGATGAATACCTACATCTGTCTGGCGGTGGCCGGGGCGCTGTGGGGCACTGCCGGGCTCAGCCTGGCCGCCGTTGCCGTGGCGATCATCGTTCCTACAGTGAACGTGATTTCGGTGA
>SL_3KL_010_SEDDRAFT_10004055_pt1 | contig 13280 bp, 10 predicted proteins | sample SodLakKL_010_SED_2_FD_10381 | JGI IMG/M metagenome (IMG submission 10381)
ATGTTGATCAGCAATACACTGTGGACCACCGCATCCGATTCTATGGTGATCTTGCCTCGCGAAGGGTTGGGATAAACATTGATTCCGGATGGCAAGGTCGTTAGGCCTGTCTCATCAAAGATCAGAACAACTTCAGCATCCTTATCATCATCAAAAACAGAAATCTGACCTGCATAATCCAAATACCCACCCCTTTCAACAAGAAAATCATAAACACCCGGTTCAATATCCGGAAAAACATAATCCCCTGCCGCGTTTGTAATGGAGTTCAGCGTAACCATTGCATCTGATACTTCATCTCCTGCTGTATTTATGATGCTGAATGTCACCGTATATGTGTCAGGTTCAAAAACCAGGTGGTAGGGTTCTGACAGGTATTTACAGGCATTGAAATAGGTAACCTCCACCTGGTAGTCACCGCTTTCCACAGGTAAAATGCTTTGGCCGTTTGCACCCGGCAGGGGATCCCCGTCGAGCAACCACTGGTAAGTGCTTGCCGGTGTACTTACCAGGCTGTCATCAAGAAGGGAGATCTCCGGAATTGCAATCACATCCTCCTGCATGTATGTGATCCTGTCAGAATTCAACAGTGAGTCCTGCAGGATGCTCCATTTTTCACAATCATCTTTCAAAAAATAATCGAGCCAGAGATTGGCAAAGTCGCTGGTGGTTTCCTGTTGTTCTTCCCGGCTAACTGTAATGTTTCCCGAGCTGCCAAGTTCACCAATGTTGCAATTGAAGTTAAAGTTGGCAAAATAACAATGTCCGCCACCGGTAATGCTGATGTAGGTTTTGCTTTCTGAGGGAAGTGCCTGGTAAATCGGGATTTGATGCACCTCTTCCGGGGTCACGTCATCGGAGCTGCCCGCAAAGATCAGTGCAGGAACAGATACATTAGAAGCTGCGGCTATTGCCGAGGGATTTGTTTCAGCAGGGGCAAGGGCCAGCAGCGCATGTATGTCGGGATGCTGTGCCGCTGCCAGAACGGAAGCACCGCCACCCATGGAGTGCCCCATCAGGGCAGTTTTTCCGCTGAGCTTTTGATAAAGTTCAGATTCGGGGTCATCGTTCATCGCCTGGATGGCATTTACAAGAAAGGCAATGTCAAGTCCAAAGTCCTGATGACTTGGCGAGAAGCTGGTTTCAGTGCGCGGAAAGGCCATCACATAACCTCTCGGTACAAAATCGGTCCAAAGGTTTTCATAAGCGCTCCATACCATCACAAATCCGTGACCAAAAATCAGCAATGGATATCCTGATTCATTTTCAGGATCTGCCGATACTTGTGCGACCGGGTAATAGATTTCCGTCAGTATCGGCCTGTCGTTACGATCGGGGTCGGTAAATGTATGCTGAATGTTGGCAATATCGTAATTATCAACCGTTGCAGATACTGAGCCTGCAATCATTAACAAATTAAATGTAAAAAAAAGCTTGCCCATACGGATTGAGCAAGCTAAAAAGGTTTTCATAAACATCATTTTTTGATTATGCTCTTAAATCCATACAAGCATAACATATAAATGAAGCAATAGGTTTGAAAGATTCAAAAACTTTAATCGTCAAGTGCTTGTCTGACCTTTTTTGAAGCTTCGTTTGTTTTTGTCCGAACCTCCTGGTATCGCTTTGTGGTTTCCTTAATCACACTGTCCCAGGTTTCAAGAGTGGCATCTTTAATGTCCTCCACTTCTCTTTCAACAACCTCTTGTTGTTTTCTGAGATCTGCACGTACCTCCATCAGCTGTTCTTTCAACTCGCCGCTGGTTGCTTCTATCTGCTCGTCAACATATTTGATCCGCTCTCCAATGTCTTCGTGGAGTTGTTCAAGTTGTTGGGAGGTGTTCTCTTTTACCTCTTTAAGACGTTCTTCCTGAACTCTCTTTTGTGCACCCCCTCCGCCGCAGGATGCCAAAAAGAACATCAACATTACAATGGTGATTATTGTTGTTGACTTTGTTTGTTTTTTTAATGTGGTCTTCATATCAAAAATATTTTGGTTTGAGAAATAGAGCGTTATTTTTCCGAAAATTAAGAAAAATAATTGATATATGCACATTTTCTATGCATTTATGCCAAAATAAACACAAAAATCTTAATGGGCAGACGATTGGCGGTGTTTTTCCAGGTAATGCTCATAGAGGTGCAGGTGCTTATCAGTCATGTCAATCTTTCTGCCGCGTATGAAGACTTGTACCGTTTCTGATTTGATCTCAAGCAGGTTTCCGCTGGAGATAATCAGTGTGGCGTCTTTACCCACCTCAATGCTTCCGAGCATATCGTCGATTCCCAATATCTGCGCTGCATTAATTGTAATAGCCTTCAGTCCTTGTTTCTCGGGCAGGCCAAAAGCTACGGCTGCTGCTGCGTGGTGCGATAATCGATAGGCGCTGGCAGCTCCAGCGTCGCCGGCAATGCAAAAGTCGACTCCGGCCTCATATAGATATAGTGGTGTTTTATATCCTTCATCGTATCCTTCCCACTGGCGGGAGGGCCCTGAGATCACGCCACTGAGCATAACCGGAATCCCCTTAGCAGCAATCAGGTTAGCAGCAAGCCCGATATCCCTGCCGCCAACAAGAATGGGTTTCAGGTCCTCTTTTTCAGTCCAGGCAATGGCGGCTTTTATTTGCTTTAGGTCATTCACAGTGATGAATACTGGAATCTCTTGCCTCAGCACGGGTAGCATCGCCTCCCATCGGATGTCAAAGGGATGATGTGCTCCGGCCTGGCCGGCTTCCAATGCATTTCGGGCCTTTTTGTACCGCCGTGCATTGTCAAATGCATCCTGAAGTTGTTTCACCCGTTCTTCATACTCATTTTTGTTTCGATGAGATGGCCAGTAAATGGCTAGTCCGAGCCCTTCCCTGATCGTCATCTCCTCCCAGGTCCAGCCGTCGGTCATCATGGCCGCCGGCATCCCTGCAATCAATCCCCCCCTTGGTGTGGGAACAACTGTTGTAACGCCATGAACCGCAGCAACAGGCAGGTGTGCACTCGCCGGATGAAAGGCAGACTGGGCACGGATGTTCGGGTTGATCAAACCAATCTCTTCAAGGTCGGTGCTCACACCTATCCGGGCAACCTCCATCAGCCCAACTGTACTCCTGCCATGGATCATACCGGGATAAATATGCTTACCGGTAGCATCAATGATCAGTGCATTATCAGGAATATCAACCTGGGCCCCGACAGCAATGATTATTCCATCCTTAAACAAGACAGTACCCTGTTCAATCACACTTTGTGTTACAGTGTGAATGGTCCCCCCGGTAATTGCAATTGGCTCTGCCTGGGGTGGGGCAGGAGTGTGGCCCGCAAGGCTGTTCGCATAATTGAAGAAAAATACCAAAAACAGAAGGCTGCTTTTTATACTATTTGTATAACACATGTTTTTAATTGTTAATGGTTAATTGTTGATTATAAATAACTTATAATGAATAATTAATAATTAGTAATTTATGATAAATAATTTATAATTTATAATTAATAATTTATAATTAACAATTTATAATTAATAATTAATAATCATTTTGCAATAAGTAATCAATGATTCTGGCTCGTTCTGCCTTGACTTCTTTACGGCGTTGGATATCTTCCCCGCGGTCGAAATACTTTCTTCCGTCAACCCAGGTTTCCTGTGGAATTGAAAAGCTGGAGAGCGGATGACCGTTCCATAAAACAAAGTCTGCATCCTTCCCTGTTTCAAGTGACCCGACACGGTGGTCTATTCCCATGATGATTGCCGGGTGCAGTGTGATGAAGTTCATCGCGGTAATCTCATCGACGCCGGTTTTTACCGTTTTCGCGGCTTCCCAGTTCATTCGGGTAGAAAGCTGAGTGTTATCGGAGTGTAGAGAGGTAAGAACGCCGACCTCATGCAGCAGGCGCGCATTATGCAGGATGCCGTCCTGTGCTTCCACCTTGAAGGAAGACCAGTCTGTCCAAACCACTGCAGCAGCTCCATGGTCCCTGAGTTCATCGGCAATTTTGTATCCTTCTAGGGTATGTTCAAACGATCCGATTGTGAAACCAAAATCTTCCGCCACCCGCAACATCATCAGCATTTCATCCTGGCGGTATGCATGGACGTGTGCCCTTCTTTCACCCCTGATTACCTCAAGAATGCTTTCCAGTTGAAGATCACGTCTTAGAGGCATCCCTTTCCCTTGTTCGGCATGTTTTTCAAGTGCTTTCCCATACTCCAGGGCGGCCTGAAAAGCATCTTTGATAATCTGTTCGGTGCCCTGGCGGGTATTGGGATAGCGTGTATCCATCCCCTTTACGTTTTCACCGAGAGCCAATTTTAGGCCTGGTGCTGCGTCGTCAATCAGCAAGTGATCTGGCAAATCGCCCCACCTCATTTTAATAATGGCATTCTGACCTCCGATGGGGTTCGCCGATCCGTGAAAAAGGGTAGCGGAGGTGATCCCACCGGCAAGAAGCCTGTATATCCATACATTGTCGCCATGCATCACATCGGTGATGCGTGTTTCCGATGTGATCGCACTGCCCGTTTCATTCACTCCTCCAACGATGCTTGTATGTATATGTGGGTCTATCAAACCGGGTGTTGCATGCATGCCGGTAGCATCAATAACGTGTGCTCCTTGCGGTGTGTCCAGATCTTGTCCGATCCGGGTTATAATTCCACGCGTAACCAGCATGTCGTAACCCTCTAAGATGCCCGCTTCACCCTGGGTCCAAATGGTTGCATTTTTTATGTGAATATGGCGAGGTTGTTCCGGAAGTGCCGTCAAGCCATATTCCATCGAGGGGAAACGGGTTGGAAGTTCCATTGCCTGATGCCCATCCTGTTTTTCCTGGTTTTCATTTTCTGAGGGGTCCAGCTGCCTGGCAATCCAGGTAAAATGATCACCCGAAGCATCCATTCCGCTGCCAAGCATCTCCTTCAGTCCCAAATGTGCAGAAATCCTGATAAGGCCATTTAACCCTAACGAATCCCCGGAAAACTGAAATGTTAATCTGTCATTGTCTTGTTTCAGCTGTTTTAGGTTAACCTCTTCCTCTGCTTTGGTTATGGTGCCGCTCAGACGATTTTGCTGCCGTCGAATTTGTAGCAGGGTGCCATCAAGAGATGAATGTTCGGCGATGATCCATTTACCGGTTGGATCTGCCTCTTTCTTTTTTACTTCATACCTGACACCATCAACCCATGTAGCCTTAATTTTTGTGCGCGAATCAAAAATATCGCCATCAGCAATAAAGAAATTTGCCGCTTTTCCTTTTTCAAGACGGCCGTACTTGTTGTCAATTTGGAGCATTTGGGCAGGTAAGGTTGTTAACGCCGCAAGTGCTTCCTGTTCATCCAAACCCCTATTGACTGCTTTTCGGAGGTTTTTTAAAAAGTCGGTGTCACTTCCATAGGTGCTTAACGCAAACGAAATCCTTGCCTTTGAAAGGGCAAGCGGATTTTCGGGTGCAAAGTACCAATGCCTGAGCTCTTCCAGTGAAACGGACAAGGCCTCTTCCGGTGTGCCCACTTCAGGCGACTTGGGAAAATTCAGTGGAAGAATGACCGGCAGATTTGTTCCCCTGACCGCATCTATGCGGCGATACTCCTTGCCACTTCCCAATATCCAGGTGTTGAGACCAAACTCCCTGGTGATTTGGTTGGCACGAAAAAAATCATTTTCATCACGGGTATAAATGATGAAAGGTTGCTCTGAATCCATCGCCTTTGCGAGGCTCTCAAGTGCTTGATTTTGTTCAGGCCTGGGCATTCCGGGTGTGGTTTTGTATGCCAGATGGGCTGCATCATACCATTGTGCATCATAAAAGCTCTGACGCAGCAAGGCAATCACCCCCATTTGAGAAGTGGGGTAGTCTCTGCCTCTGCGATCTGTGAGGTTTAGTGAGATCGCCTGAGAAGCCTCTGGGATAATAATCTGACGATTGGCTGTTCCCTGACCGAGTGCAACAATTGCTGCAGATCCTTTCATCAATCCCTGACCGGGTATCGCTTGCACAACGGCAAAACCCTGTGACCTTAGTTTTGCAGCCATTTCAGGATCGGGTAAAAAATGCTTTGCAGCATTGAAATGACTTCTGATTTGTGGATTCCAGTGAATATGGTCATCCAAAACGATGCTGTCTGGCATTCCATAATGGGAATACAGGTCAATGAAAGCAGGATAGATCACCTTGCCTTCCATGTCATACACCCATGCGTCCTTCGGAACGTCAACTCTTCGTCCAATATCCTCAATGATACCATCACGGATCACCATGATGCCATTCCTGAGCTGGTTCCCCGGTGATAGAATAATTTCGGCATTGATGAAGGCGAAAACATTTGGCGTATTGTCTCTTAAACCTTCAATTCGTTCCGTTTGTGCTGATATCCGAATAGGAATCAAAATCAATAATAAAATGAGGATAATGAAAATTCGATTCATGATTTGATTTTTATAATGTCAGTATTTCTGGTAAAAATAAGGATATTTTTTTGCCTGACATTACTATAAACCTTGATAAACAATGTTTGCAGGATAAGCAGAATTGATGTATTTTTGAAAATTATTTTGAGTCAATCAAATTTTTCTTTTTGATAAGATTTTTGAACTGTTAATGCTTTAATTTTTTTTTATGGAAATAAGTGGAACTATTTTAAATATTCTTGAAGAACAAAAAGGAGAGGGACGCAATGGCCCCTGGCGTAAGCAGGAATTCATTGTTGAAACCGAGGGTATGTACCCACGCAAGGTGTGTATTGCCGTTTGGGGAGACAAGATCGATCAATTTGATCTGAAAGTTGGAGAGAAAGTAACGGCATCGGTTAATATTGAAAGTCGTGAGTTTAACGGACGGTGGTATACTGATGTGAAAGCATGGAAACTGGATAAAGTTTCGAATTCCCAATCCGATGCGGGTCAGGAGATGCCTCCGTTTTCAGATGTTCCCCCTCCTCCTGAAGCACCACCCATGCCATCGGAAGAGGATGACCTTCCATTTTGATTGAGATATCGATGAATTCGGACAAAGAAAAAAATGCCGACATAATAATTCTTAATGCCATGGTTGTTACCATGGATCAGGATTACAATGTTATTTCGGATGGCGCCGTTGTGATCCGCAATGATCAGATCGTTGATGTCGGGGAGTCGGATCAGCTTTCATCAGCTTATCAGGCAAGAAAGGTCATTGATGGTAACGGCAAGCTTGTTATGCCCGGTCTTGTGAATGTGCATACCCATTCACCTATGACCATTTACAGGGGATATGCAGATGATTTACCGCTGCTGGAGTGGCTTTATGAGCATATCTTTCCGGTTGAGGCAAAATTTGCCACCCCTGATAACGTGCGCACCGGAACCCACCTGGCTGTTGCTGAAATGCTTCTTTCTGGAACCACTTGCTTTAACGACACTTACTATTTTGTTGATCAGATGGCAGAGGTTGTTGATTCATGTGGCATCAGGGCGGTGCTTTCAGAAAGTGTTGTAGATTTTCCTGCACCCAATAGTCCTAATCCGGATGTTGGATTGAGCCATACACTGGATCTTATCCGCAAGTGGGAAAATCATCCCCTGATCCGAATAAGTGCCTCAGCACATACCCCTTTTACAGCATCAGCGGATTCAATCGTCAGGGCCAGACAGATGGCAGTTGACCATGGTCTGATTTTTAATATTCATCTTTCTGAAACACGCTGGGAGGTTGAAGAGTCGATCAAAAAACATGGTGTAAGCCCGGTAAAATTCCTTGATAATCTGGGTGTGTTAGACAGCCGAACCATTGCAGCCCACTGTGTGCATCTTGATGATGAGGATATTGAAATTTTTACAAAAAAGGATGTGGCAGTCGGACACAATCCGCAATGCAACATGAAGCTGGCGAATGGGGTAGCTCCCATCCAAAAATTTCTGGACCGCGGTCTTCGTGTTGGAATCGGCACGGATGGCGTTGCCAGCAATAACGACCTCGATATGTTTGATGAGATGCGATCTTCTGCACTTGCTCAAAAGCTAAGTGCCGGAGACCCTTCAGTGCTGAAGGCACAGTCTGTGGTTGAAATGGGTACCATTATGGGGGCACGTGCCATAGGGATGGGAGATATCATTGGGTCCATTGAACCTGGGAAAAAGGCGGATGTCATCCTTCTGGACCTGGGTCGTCCGCATGCGATACCGCATTTCAATGTGTATTCACTGATCGCATATAGCTTAAGGGGCTCGGATGTTGAAACGGTGATTGTAAATGGTCAAATGCTGGTGGACCAACGTAAACTTTTAACCGTTGACCTGGAAACGGTATATCAAAAGGTTAAGCGGCTGTCAAAGAAGCTTAAGGCATTTGCCGGTATGCCAAAAGTGATGGGCTGATCTTTTCTGGCATAAGGTTTGTGAGGGTATTCCGCGAGGCCGGTTCGTTAATTTCAGGATTCAAGTATTAACTTTTAAATAGCATAACTATGGGAAAGTCAAATATTCTTTTCAAAACAAAAGAGTTGAAAGCCCGTTCCGAGATAGCGGCATTTATGAAGCAATTGGCTGAAAAAATTGATCAGGGAAAAGTTACGCTGAAAGCCGGCAGTGAAGATGTAGCACTGGAATTGCCGGATGACCTGATGTTGGAAGTTGAGGTGGACGTAAAAGAGAAACAGGCCAAAGGGAAGCAGCACACACTTGAAGTGGAGATCAAATGGTACGAAAAGGGATTTGAACGCGGTAAACTGGAACTTGGTTAAAGGGAATCAGTAATCAATTCTTTGCTCCATTTCGATCCATGCATCAAAAGGCTTGCTGGCCGTATCCGATTCAATTTTTTTGATGGGTATGCTCCTTTTTTCAAGCGGCAAAGGTATCTCTTTGTAAATAAAAGAGTCATCAAATCCTGCTTTTGAAGCATCGGTGTTGTCGGCTGCAAAATAGATGGCACTGATGCGTGCCCAGTAAATGGCACTCAGGCACATCGGACAGGGCTCGCAACTCGCATATATTACAGCCCCCTCCAGTTTGAAATGATTCATGTTGCGGCAGGCATCACGAATGGCAACAACCTCTGCGTGGGCAGTAGGATCATTTGTTGAGGTCACACGATTAACGCCTTTACCTATTACTTCGCCATCCTTTACGATGATGGCACCAAATGGCCCGCCAATGCCACTTCCAGCGTTTTTTGCAGCCATTTCGATCGCTTCCCGGATATACTGAATATGCTTTTCGCTCATGATATAATGGATTATCAGTAACAAAACTATAAAAAATCAACGGGTTTGAAAGATAAAAAGGATTCTTTTCTGACTGATATAAAAGATTTTCTTGATGAGAAGGTTTTGCAATACAACAACCCCGATTTTATTGATTGCGATCCAATTTCTGTCCCCCACCGGTTTTCTGCAAAAGAGGATATTGAGATAGCCGGTTTTCTTGCTGCTACATTTGCCTGGGGACAGCGCATAACCACAATAAAAAAAGCGATTCACCTAATTTCGCTATTGGATGAAAGGCCATATGATTTTGTTTTAAACCATCAGGAATCTGACCTGAAAGTTTTGCAAAAGTTTACACACAGAACATTCAACGGACAGGATGCCATTTTTTTTATTCAGGCTTTGCAATCTGTTTACCGTAATCACGGAGGGATGGAAGCACTGTTTTCAAAATGGATTGAAGACAATTCCGTTTTTCCGGCCATTCAGCATTTGCATGATCTCTTCGCTTCCTTTCCGCACGAGAGAAGGAGCATGAAACATGTGGCGAACCCTTCAAAAGGTTCTGCTGCCAAGCGTATCAACATGTTTCTCAGGTGGATGGTTCGTAATGACAATAAAGGGGTTGATTTTGGCTTATGGAAATCAATATCCCCGTCGGTTTTGTCCTGTCCGCTTGACCTCCACTCAGGAAATGTCGCACGAAAGCTCGGATTGTTAACCCGAAAACAGAGTGACAGCAAAGCAGTGAATGAACTCGATGAAAAACTACGCATTCTGGACCCCGAAGATCCTGTAAAATATGATTTTGCTCTCTTTGGACTTGGCGTTTTTGAAAGGTTTGGATAACGGAAAACGATTACTTTTGTAAAAAAATAAACTAACCATGCGCATCGACATCCTGACCATCTTTCCCGAAATGTTTTCCGGCCCTTTCTCCCATTCTATTGTAAAAAGGGCATTGGATAAAGGACTGGCGGAAATTTACCTGCATAACATAAGGGATTATGCGACTGACAAGCATAGAAGGGTTGATGACTATCCTTTTGGCGGTGGTGCCGGCATGGTGATGATGATTGAACCCATAGCACGTTGCATTGAAAAGCTTACTTCTGAAAGGCCCTATGATGAGGTGATCTTTATGACTCCGGATGGTGACTTGCTTGATCAGCCTTTGGTTAACAAACTATCTGTTCATAAGAATTTGATAATCCTTTGCGGACACTACAAAGGAATTGATGAGCGGATCCGGGAACACCTCATTACAATGGAGCTGTCGGTGGGGAATTATGTACTTTCCGGAGGTGAACTGCCGGCGGCAATGCTTGCAGATGCCATCATTCGCTTGATCCCCGGTGTGCTTGGTGATGAAACATCAGCTTTGTCCGACTCCTACCAGGATGGCTTGCTGTCTCCACCGGTTTACACCAGGCCTTCAAATTATCAGGGATGGAGGGTACCAGAAGTGCTTTTGTCCGGACACGACAAAAAAATAGCCGAATGGCGACATGAAAAGGCTTTGAGCCGAACCCGGCAGAGGCGGCCAGGCCTGATGGACTAATATATTTAAAATACGGCAAAATTTTATTTAAGAAAAAAGCGACCCGAATGAAAGATCAACCTTACAACCCAACCGCAACACTTGAGATGGCTGAACAGTTGGGCCTTTCTCCCGAAGAATTTGACATGATCAAAAACTATCTGGGCAGGGAACCAAATTTTACTGAACTGAGTGTCTATTCGGTTATGTGGTCTGAACACTGTTCCTATAAAAATTCGATCAAGTGGCTGAAAACCTTACCCAGAAAGGGAGACCATCTCCTGGCAGAAGCTGGTGATGAGAATGCCGGCCTCGTTGATTTGGGTGACGGGTTGGCCTGTGCATTCAAAATTGAATCACATAACCATCCATCTGCTCTTGAACCCTATCAGGGTGCTGCAACCGGAGTTGGAGGAATCAACAGGGATATCTTCACAATGGGAGCACGACCGGTGGCACAGCTCAATTCACTTCGGTTTGGAAATCCAGATCTGGAACGAACAAAGTGGTTGCTTAAGGGGGTGGTGAAAGGCATCGGTGATTATGGAAACGCTTTCGGTGTTCCTGTTGTTGGTGGTGAGGTGTTCTTTGATGATTGTTATACAACCAATCCGTTGGTTAACGCTATGTCTGTAGGTATCGTCAAAAAAGGCAACACCATCTCTGCTACTTCTTATGGCAAGGGAAATCCTGTTTTTATAGTGGGTTCCTCTACCGGAAAAGATGGTATTCATGGCGCTACTTTTGCTTCTGAAGACATTACTGAAGCCTCTGCTGAAAAAATTCCTGCTGTGCAGGTGGGAGATCCTTTTCAGGAAAAACTGCTTCTTGAGGCTACCCTCGAGGTGATCAAAACCGGAGCCGTTATCGGGATGCAGGATATGGGTGCTGCCGGTATCACCTGTTCAACCTCCGAAATGTCGGCCAAAGGGAAGCATGGCATGATCATCTATCTCGACAAAGTGCCATTGCGTCAGGATGATATGCAGCCCTTCGAAATCCTTTTAAGTGAATCGCAAGAACGGATGCTGGTTGTGGTGCAAAAAGGCAGAGAAAAAGAGGTTGAAGCTGTTTTTGAAAAATGGGACCTGAATTGTGTTCAGATCGGAGAGGTGATAGAAGGGGATATACTGAAATATTACTTTAATGGATCCCTTGTTGCAGAAGTTCCTGCCGACTCTTTGGTTCTGGGTGGAGGTGCTCCAGTTTACGAACGTGCATATGAAGCACCATCCTATTTTAAAGACAAAGACAATTTCTCTTTTGAGTTGCTTAATGAACCGGAAAATCTTAAGGACGTGGCCCGTTTTTTACTGGGATCTCCCAATATCTCCTCGAAAAAATGGGTGATTGACCAGTATGATACGATGGTGGGCACCAAAAATATGTCTTACAATAATCCATCAGATGCCGGTATTGTTAATCTAAAAGGAACAAATAAAGCATTATCGCTTTCAGTCGATTGCAATGCCCGCTACGTGCACGCCGACCCGGAAACGGGATGTGCCATTGCCGTTGCCGAAAGTGCGCGCAACATCGTTTGCAGTGGAGGAGAACCACTGGCCATTACCAATTGCCTGAATTTCGGAAATCCATACAATCCCAATGTCTACTGGCAATTTGTCGGATCAATCAAAGGGATGTCCAAAGCGTGTGAAAAGTTTGGAACGCCTGTTACCGGAGGCAATGTCAGTTTTTATAACCAGGCCACCAAAAAAGACAAAACTGAACCGGTTTTTCCGACACCGGTAATTGGGATGTTGGGGCTGCTGCAGGATAAAAAGCACGCCACCGGGATCGGATTCAGAAAACAGGGTGATCGCATCTATCTGATCGGAAAATCACGCAACGATGTTGGATCATCAGAATACCTTTATCGCTATCACAAAGTAAAACTTTCTCCGCCACCCTATTTTGACCTGGATGAGGAGTATGCTTTGCAGCAAGCCGTTCTGCATTTGATTCGTGAAGGAATTGTTCAGTCTGCTCATGATGTTGCAGACGGCGGACTGTTTGTAACTCTTTTCGAATCCGCCAAAGCAGGAAATATCGGTTTTTCAGTATATTCTGATGAAGCAATCCGCAAGGATGCGTTCCTGTTCGGAGAGTCCCAAAGCCGAGTGGTGATCAGTGTGGCGCCCGAAGATGAAGGACACTTAGCTGAGTATCTCGCACAAACTGATGTGGATTGGTCTTTGCTGGGAGAAACAGAAGGATCGGATGCAGTGATCGATGGTGAAAGCTTTGGATCCATCAAAGAACTGGATACCATTTATGAATCGGTTCTCCCTGAGATGATGGATGGTAAAAGTGAAAAATGAAAGATGAAAAAAATGAAAAAAAAACCATGTCATCCTGATCGAAGCGAAGGTTCTGTTAGCTTCCTGGGGGATTCTTCGCTAGCGCTACTAATGACATCTTTGCGTGCTTAGCGTGATAATCTTTTGCGGCCTTTGCGTGGAATTATTTGTTCCACGCGAAGAACGCAAAGAAAAAACACGCAAAAAACGCAAAGAAACAGAAACAAAGAACAAAGAACAAAGAACAAAGAACAAAGAACAAAGAACA
>SL_3KL_010_SEDDRAFT_10004056_pt1 | contig 13279 bp, 12 predicted proteins | sample SodLakKL_010_SED_2_FD_10381 | JGI IMG/M metagenome (IMG submission 10381)
CTATATTTGCAAATTTTATACTTTCAGATGAGATAAATCGCGCTCCTGCAAAAGTTCAAAGTGCTTTATTGGAAGCTATGCAGGAAAGACAAGTGACTATAGGTGATAAAACTTTCCCCCTTGAAGAACCATTCTTAGTCCTTGCCACAGAAAATCCAATTGAACAAGAAGGCACATATCCCCTACCCGAAGCTCAGGTTGACAGATTCATGCTTAAAACTATAATTAATTATCCGGAAAAAGATGAAGAAAAACTCATAATGAGGCAAAATATAACCAAGGAATTTCCTCAAATTGAACCTGTTATCGAACCTAAAGAGATTCTAAAAGCTCGCAAAATTGTACGCGAAGTCTATATTGATGAAAAAATTGAGAATTATATTACTGATATAGTTTTTTCTACACGATACCCGTCTGACTACAAGCTTAAAAACCTTGAACCGCTTATTAGTTATGGTGGATCTCCGAGGGCAAGTATCTATCTTGCTCTTGCTTCCAAAGCTCTTGCTTTTATCAAAAGAAGAGGATATGTTATTCCTGAAGATGTTAGGGCTGTTTGCTATGATGTGTTAAGACATAGAATTGGATTAACTTATGAAGCAGAAGCAGAAAATATCACTACAGAGAGTATTATTAGTGAAATTTTGAACACTGTTGAAGTTCCTTAATATTCAAACCAATACTTATTCCTCAAAACGTTTTTAACAAATAAATATAATACACTTTGATTTCTAATGGAAACTAAAGAGCTTTTAAAAAAAGTAAGGAAAATAGAAATTAAAACAAATGGCTTGTCAAATCAAATATTTGCAGGTCACTATCATAGTGCTTTTAAAGGAATGGGAATAGCTTTTAATGAAGTAAGAGAATATCAATTTGGTGACGATATAAGAAACATTGATTGGAATGTAACTGCTCGTTTTAATCATCCTTATGTTAAAATATTTGAAGAAGAAAGAGAAATGACTGTTGTTTTGCTTGTTGATGTCAGTGGCTCTAATAATTTTGGAACATTTAACAAGCTTAAAAAAGAAATTATAACAGAAATTGCTGCTGTTTTGTCTTTTTCGGCTATTAATAATAATGATAAAGTAGGTGTAATTTTCTTCAGTGATAAAATTGAGAAATTTATTCCACCTAAAAAAGGTACAAAGCATATTTTAAGAATTATTAGAGAGATGATTGATTTTAAACCGGATAGCAATGGTACTAATATAGCTGAAGCTCTTAAATTTTTTAGAAATGCTATAAATAAACGATCAATAGCGTTTCTTATATCTGATTTTAATAATAAAAATTTTGAAGAATCTATAAAAATAGCTAACAAAAAACATGATATTGTTTGCTTAAGGATATTTGATAAAAGAGAAAGGTCTATTCCTGATGCCGGCTTGCTTAAAATAAGAGATTCGGAAACCGGCAATCTTTTATGGATTGATACTTCCAGTAAAAAAGTCAGGGAAAATTTTAATAAAAATATTATTGAACACGATGATTATCTTAATGATATTTTTACAAAAGCCGGAATTGACAAAGTTGATATTGCTATTGAAAAGGATTATGTGCCTGCTTTAACAAAACTTTTTAAAATGAGAAGCAAAAAGAAATAATTATAGTTTTTTTATTAATAATGTAATATATGATAATTAAGAATCATTCATTTTTAGTCACTTTTGTTCTACTTATTATATTGTCTTTTAACATTTTAGGGCAAAAAGCTAAAGTTGTACTTGAACCTGAATCTATTCTCATCGGCGAACACTGCAGAATGCTTCTAAATGTTGAAGCTCCGATGGATTCTCATGTGAAGTTTCCGGTTTTATCTGATACAGTTAATAAAAATATTGAAATAATAGAATATGGTATAATAGATACAACTTATAACAAAGAAAAAAATAATATAATTTTAAATAGAAGCTATACTATTACTTCTTATAATGAAGGTTATTTTCCTATAGAGCCTTTTGAATTTAAAATGATTTATGAGAAAGACACTGTGTTATTTGAATCAGATGCCCGTTTGCTAACTGTAGAAACTGTTGAAGTTGACTTGCAGTCTGCTCATAAAGATATTAAACCAATTATTGAATTACCATTGACTTTTTATGAAATATTACCTTATATCTTACTTGCTATACTGCTAATATCTTTAATATTATTTATAATTTACTATTTTAAATACAAAAAACAAAAAGCATCAAAGGTTTCTATTTGGGAAAATCCTGAAGTGCCTGCTTATGCGGCAGCTCTCAGTAAGCTTGAGGCTCTTCGTCAAAGTAACTATCTAAAACAAGAAAAATTTAAACAATTTCATATTGAGTTAACGGATATATTAAGATATTTTCTAGAAAAACGTTTTAATATTAATGCGCCGGAAATGACATCGGGAGAGATATTAAGTAAAACAAAAGATATTCTTGAAGAAACTGATAACAGCAAATTAACTGAGATATTCTCTTTGTCTGATTTGGTGAAATTTGCAAAACACAAACCAAATATTAACGAAAGTGAGAAAATGCTTAAATATGCTTTTGAAATAGTAAAAAACACTATTCCTGTTGAAGAAAAAGAAGATAATACTTTAAAAAACGAGTCATAGTAAGTTTAATAATAAATAAGATATATTATTGAGTTATTATAAAAAATAATTTCAACTATGTTTAATGAAATAACTTTTGCTTATCAATATTTTTTATACTTATTAATATTTATTCCTGGACTATCAGTGTTTTATATTTTTAGGCATAAAAAAATGAACACTGATATACGCTACTCGGACACTTCTTTTTTTGCCGGATATAAAAAGACTATACGTCAACGCTTAATACACCTTCCATTTATTTTGCGAATGATAGTTCTGTTTTTATTGATTTTAGCATTGTCTCGCCCTCAAACAATAAGCAAAACTCAGGATGTTGAAGTCGAAACTATTGATATAATGATTGCTTTAGATATTTCAGGTTCTATGCTAGCAGAGGATTTTAAGCCAAACCGTATGGAAGCTGCAAAAAGAACGGCTTTAGAATTTATTGATATGCGTCCGTTGGATCGTATAGGCATGACTGTCTTCAGCGGTGAAAGTTTTACAGTATGTCCGCTTACTACAGATCACGCGCTTATTAAAGAGCTGGGTCAAGGAGTACATACAGGCATGGTAAGAGATGGAACAGCTATTGGAGATGGTTTAGCTAACGCTATAAACAGATTAAGAGAAAGCCGGGCTATCAGTAAAGTTATAATATTATTAACTGATGGAATTAATAATACCGGTGTCATTGACCCTTTGACAGCCGCTGAAATTGCTACTATGTATGATATTAGGGTTTATACTATAGGTGTCGGTAGTGATGGTAAAGTCCCCTACCCTTTTCAAACTCCTTATGGTGTTCATTATCAAGATGTTGAAATACCTGTTGATGAAGAATTGCTTAAGCAAATTGCTGATATGACAGGAGGAAAATACTTTTGGGCTAATACACCGGATAAGCTTGAAAAAGTATATGAAGATATAGACAAGCTTGAAAGAACAAAAATTGAAGTTGAAGAATACACTAGAAGGACTGATAAGTATTATTATTTTGCATTATTGGCATTAGCTTTTTTTGTAATAGAATTAACTTTGAGATATACATTACTTAGGTCTATACCTTAATTTTTAATTAAAAACTCAATTGTTTTATAAAATGTTAATTTTTGAAAATACAGATTATTTTTGGCTATTTTGGTTTATTCCGGTTTTAATAATTATTTTCATTGTTGGCAGATACATATCCGGTTTAAATTTAAAAAAGTTTTGTAGTAAGGATTTATCAAGCTACATAATTCCGTCATTATCAAATTTCAGACCATGGTTAAAGCATATTTTATTGTTATTAGCTTTTTCTTCTATAATTATTGCAATAATTAATCCAAAAATTGGTAGTCGTACAGAAACTGCTACGCGCGAAGGCGTTGATATTATTGTCGCTTTAGATGTAAGTCGTAGTATGCTTGCTGAAGATGTACGTCCTAACAGGCTGGAGCGTTCCAAAATGGTTGTTTCCAGACTAATTGATAACGCAGAAGGTCATCGTATTGGCATAGTCGCTTTTGCAGGAAATGCCGTTATGCAAGTACCTTTGACAACAGATAAATTTGCCGCAAAAATGATATTACGTACAATCAATACAAACACTGTAAGTGTTCAAGGAACTGCAATAGGTTCAGCTATTGAAAGAGCTATTAAGTCATTTAGTGAAAGTAGTAACGGAACACAGGTTATTATTGTAATATCTGATGGTGAAAATCACTTAGATTGTCCTGTAACATCTGCAAAGAAAGCAAATGAAAAAGATATAGTAATACATACTATTGGTGTTGGCTCCGAAGAAGGAGCACCAATACCTTTATATAAAAACGGTGAAATGAAAGGATTTTTAAGAGATAATCAAGGTAATACTGTAATTACAAGATATGATGAGCTAACATTAAGACAAATTGCTGAAAACGCAAAAGGTATGTTTGTAAGAGGCAGTGGAGCTGATCTAGGCATTGATAGTGTATTAGAAAATATTAATGAAATGCAAAAACAAACTTTTGAAGAAATAAAATTTACTGAATATGAAAGCAAATATTACTTTTTTATAGCTCTTGCCCTACTATTTATATTTATTGAAATGCTTATTTATGAAAGAAAAAATAAATATCTTGAAAAATTTAAGCTTTTCTAATATTTTTTTAGCAATTAGTATATATGTAAAATTTATTCTTTCATACATCTAACAGAAGTTCCTATTCCTATATAGTATAAAAAGGCATCTCTCTCATATCCGTACAGATATAATCCCCAGGCATAATAAATACTATGTGATGAAGATGACCACCAATTACCATAGAACCCTTTACCAAAAAAACGCCCAAAACTACTACGCCAACCACCAAGTAATGGATTAAGTCCATTTTTACTTCCAATTACAAGAGCCTCATAAGAATCACTATTTATATCTTTAACATCTTCAAGCAACTTGTTTAAGTCTTCTCTATCAGGAAGCCTCCAACCGGGAGGACATGCTTCAACAGCAGAAAGATAGTTGTACAAAACTCCATAATTCTTATAATATTCCGTTTCTTTTGCTTCAGATAAGTCTGTGCCATAATAATCATAAACAGAATACTGTGGGTAATCATGGCTTCCCCATTCATTTTTAGGTGTTATCTCAGGTAAATAACGAAGATTTTCTGCCATCCAAATATTATCTCCAATCTTAACAGTTCTATAAACCTCATTATCTCTGGGATCTTTAAATTTATTTTTATCTTCTCCAACTTTAGAATAAAGTGTAGATGTAAAAATAAATAAGAGTAATAAAACAGTTATTTTTTTCATCGTAATTAAACTTTATATTATATAATTTAAGTTGTTTTAAGATATTTTTTAATATCAAATTTAATAATACTTATATTTAATGATTACTATCTTACAAAATATTAATTTTGCATATATCTTAAATATTGTTGCTTTTATTAAATAAAATTCTTGGGAAAGGTTTAAATAACAAAAATATTAAATATTAAATATTTTTTTATCAGTATTATTACTGTTTTTAAATAATAAAATATAACTTTATTATTTAAACATTAAAAAAATAATTATGATTATTATACAATATCTAATAAATATTTTTTAATATATATATATAACAGCATTTAACGAAAAATGTTTCAAAAAGCATAACAAATCTATTAAACTTAATGAATAACTAAAAATGAATTCCAAGAAAACAAACAGTAATCCAAAAATTATAGCTGTCATTCCTGTAATGAATGAAAAAGAATATATTCAATCTCTTTTAAATTCAATTAAAAGCCAAACATATAATAATTTTTATATAATAGCTTGTGTTAATCAGCCTGAAAGTTGGTGGCAAAATGATGAGAAGAAGGAAATATGCCAAAATAATATAAAAACATTAGATTTATTAAAACGTTATAATCATTTTTCAATTGAAGTTATTGATAGATGTTCTAAAGGATTGGGTTTTCTTAAAAACGAAAAGGGAGTTGGTCATGCAAGAAATTTATTATTTGATAGAGCTTTGGATATAGCTAATGATAGCGATATCATAATGAGTCTTGATGCTGATATAACATTTAAACCATCATATTTTCAATCAGTAGCCGATATTTTTTTAAGCAATCCTGATTCTGTTGCTCACTCTAATCCATATTATCATAAACTTACAGGCGGTGAACAAACAGATAGAGCTATTTTGAGATATGAGATTTATATGCGATTGTATGCTTTGAATTTATGGCGAATTAAAAGCCCCTACGCTTTTACACCGCTTGGTTCGGTTATATCTGTACGTGCAAAAAGCTTAAGATCAATAGGAAAATTAACTCCTAAATCAGCAGGAGAAGATTTTTATCTTTTGCAAAAACTAAGAAAACATGGTCGTATTACTCAATATAATGAACTTTTTGTTTATCCTGCTGCAAGAACTTCTAATAGAGTGCCTTTTGGCACAGGTCCTGCTATTACGGAATTTTTAAACAAAAATTACTCAAGATACCCTATTTATCCCACCGAACCATTTGATTTGATTCATGAAACTTATAAACTTCTTCCAATACTTTTTTCTAAAGATATATCAACACCGATGGATGATTTTTTTTATAAAACTTTTAATAAAAAAAATATTTTTTCTGAATTACGTTCAAATTTTAAAGAAAAAGACAAATTTATAAGGGCTTGCCATACAAAAATTGACGGATTAAGAATATTTCAATATGTAAAATATTATCAGGAAAAATTTAACAATAATAATGAAGAAAATATACTGAAACACCTAAATATTTTTTTTGGTGATAATGAAATAAATAGTGAATTGAAAAATAAACTAAAATCCTTAAATATTGAAAAAATATCTTTACCTTTATTGAACGAATTAAGAGATTTGCTTTTTATAAAAGAGCTTGAATACCAAAAGAATGATTTTCATGAGCCACAACTGCCCTTTTGATTTAATAGTTATTACCGGCCCCACAGCCACAGGCAAAACACGTTTGGCTGCTTTACTTGCAGATAAATATTATGGTGAGATAATAAGTGCCGATTCAAGGCAAGTATATAAAAATATGGATATTGGTACGGGAAAAGACCTTAATGACTATATTATTAATAATAAAAAAATCCCATATCATCTTATTGATATTAGAAACCCGGGTTATGAATATAATGTTTATGAGTATCAAAACGACTTTCTTAAAGCTTTCAATTTAGTAAAAAGCAATAATAAACAAGCAATCTTATGTGGAGGAACCGGATTTTATATTGAATCTGTATTGTCAGGAAAAAGGATTATAGAAGTTCCTGTTAATAAAGAACTTAGAAAAGAATTGGAAGAATACTCTTTTGAAAAACTAGTGAACATTTTAGCTTCTATGAAGAAATTGCATAACAAAACAGATATTACGGAGCGTAAAAGATTGATTAGAGCTATTGAAATTGAAAAACACAAAAACGATAACGAAGAAAATATCAAAAACTATCCGAAGTTTAATTATATAATTTTTGCAATTAATTTTGAAAGGAGAATTATAAGAGAAAGAATAACCTATAGATTAAAGAAAAGACTCGAAGAAGGAATGATTAATGAAGTAGAAAATTTGATGAAAGCCGGTTTATCTCCTGAAAAGTTAAAATATTATGGGCTTGAATACAAATATATTACTGAATATATTACAAGCGAGATAGACTATGATTCAATGTTTAAAAATCTAAATACCGGCATTCATCAATTTGCAAAAAGACAGATGACATGGTTCAGACGAATGGAAAAAAATGGTTATAAAATCCATTGGATAGATGGTAAACAATCTGACAATGATAAAATAGCAAAAATTGACAGCTTTTTTTAAAAACTATAAGCAAAACCTAATCCAAAAGTTTGCTTTACTTGCAGTTTCTCTTCTCCAATCTGAATTTCTTCTCCATTGACAGTTTCATAAACAGGAACGGATATATTGTGGTCATGAATCAGGTGAAACAAAAAATTTGCAGTTATATAATCCGTAAGTTTAAAGTTCAAAGTAGTTTCCCAGTTAATAACACTATTTTTCCAGCTTTCAGCTCCGGGGTCTTTATAACTGTTGAATAAGTCAACTTTGGATCTTAATCTTATATCTTCAAACAATCTTTTATTAAAAGATAAGGAAACCATCCCTCCTACTTCAGCTAACATTGATTTTGATTCTTCAACACCATAAGAATTAATATCAGCTATTTCTTGGTCTAACACAAAAGTAAATCTTCCGGCTACAGGTGAAAAAAATACAGATAAAAAATCCCATGGCTTATAATCTATACCAATGGAAGTTGTTAAAAAACCCGGAGCCATAAATTTTGAAACAGCTACACTATCATTTGGGTAATTATACCCCTTTGAAAACTGCGTTTTAAAATTCATCATTGCAGAATATTTAAAATTTTCAGCAAACTCCCTTCCAATTTTTGAGGTTAGGTCTATTCTGTCATCACTTTTTCGCAGAGATTGTTCTTCAGCTTTATGAAGCCCGTAGCGAAGATCTAAAACATTTTCAAATGAAAAATTTTCATTCTCATATTTAGCTTCCAATTCTGCCATAGTTGTTGAGTTAAAAGAACTCTCTCCTCCTGCTGCCCAGTTAGAAAATTTTATCTGATTAAAAGTTTGAGAAAAATTACCGGAGTACTTCCATTCTACTTCAGCATTATCAACATTAATAGTATCATTACTATATGTTTTAACTGATAACAATAGAATTAATAATGTGGGTGCTACTAAATACTTAAAAAAAATTGTCATTTTACTTTTTACTTTACTTTATAAATCCTACTTTTAATCGCACGCAAAAACCACAAAACAAAAGATATGGTAAGGCGGCGACAAATGAAAAAAAATCGATTATTATAAAATCCTTGCAATAAATAGATAATTAAAGTCTTTGCGAATTTTAGAATTTAATCATTTCGCGACCTCTGCGTGAACTTTTTTTTGCAAACTTACATTTTTTCATTTTGAAATACATGATTTTTTTTATATTATTGCAAAGTTTATAATTTTTTAATATAAATTCTTAATTATGAGCAAAAAGGTTATAGTAGTTACCGGAGGAAGTTCCGGCATTGGATTCCAAACCATTAAACAATTGTCTGCTAGTGGCATTGATGTGATTTCATTTTCAAGAAGTAAAGAAAAAATAGAAAAAGCAAAGAAAGAAATTGGAGAAAATCCAAATGTTAAATATTTTGAAGGAGATGTTGTAAAAGCTGTTGATTGTAAAAAATTAGCTGAATATATTGAAAGCGCTTACGGCAAGCTTCATGGTTTGGTTAATAATGCGGGTGTTTTAACAAAAGGCAGCATGGAGATGATAGATTATGAAACATGGAAATATAATTTGGATATAAATTTGAATGGGGTTTATTTGCTTACCCGTAATTTATTGCCCTTACTGAAGAAAGCAGAAGGAGCTTCTATTGTAAATGTTTCATCTATAGCCGGACTAAAGCCGGGCTCCAGTATAGCATATTCTGTTAGTAAAGCAGGACTTGATATGTTGACAGAGTTTTTAGCGGGTGATTTGGCTCCTTACAAAATTCGTGTTAATTCGGTAAATCCTGCGATAGTCAGAACAAATATTCATCTGGATAACAAAATAGTTGAAAATAAAGAGAAATATGAAGAGCTTCTCAAAAGTGTTATTGACAGATATCCTTTAAAAAGGATTGGTGATCCGGAAGATATTGCAAATATGATAGAATTCCTGTTGTCAGATAAATCTTCTTGGATAACAGGAAGTATTATAAAAATTGATGGAGGCGTAATGATACATAATGAGCTTATTCCTCCTAAGTAAAAATTTTGTAATTAACTATTATCTAACAGACATCTGACTGCAAAACCGCGTTCTCTGTTATAGCGCCATCTATAAACGGAATTTCTATCCCAATCTAAGCGACGTGTCCAAAACAAATCATCACTATGGTTTGTTGAAGTCCACATATAAGTACGCTCACCTAAGACCAAGCTGTTTCCGCTATTATCACTTCTATAACCGGTAGGAATAGCTTTAAATCCTGATTCATTAAAAGCAGTATTTTCTATTAAACTTCCCGAATCCCATAAATCTTCTCCACCAGCAAGTCTGCTCCCAACAGAAGGTCCTCTATATGAAGTATTATTAGCTGCAGTTTCTGACATTCCCAACTCCATTTCTAATATCTTCCAATCATCATCAGACGGGATATGCCATCCATCAGGGCAAATACCTTGACTGCCTTCAGTTGTTTCTCCACACATTGCTTGATCCCACTGATAAAAGCCTCCATAAATATCACAGTTGCTTTCTTCATCATCATAGCAGTATTTTTCAATATTATCACAGTCTGTACCTTGATTTTGGGGGTCATCCTCAGAATCTTTACTATCTATTCTTGAACCTACGTTAATGTTTTCGGCAAACCAGCATTGATCACCTATTTCAACGACTTCGTATGTTTGCCCTTCATATTCAACTCCCCCGTCAAAACCTTCACAAGGACCGGAGAAAGCACCCGGCTCATAACACCATAACTCGTGCCATTCTGCTTGTACATAAGTTTCAACACAACCGGTTTCTTCATTAAAAATTAATAATGATTCGGCAGGATCAGTAATATTATTTCTGTCATCAGATTCTAAACGTGGCAACAAAAAACCTTTGTCTTCTGATATTAAATCCAGAATTGCTGATTCATGTGGTTCTTGATTTTCTTTATCACTAATAACTACCCTGTTTTGTGAATCAGAAATACCAATATTAAATAAAATAAATAAAAAACTGAAAAGATAAATTTTTGTTTGCATATAGTATAAAATTAGCTGTTAAAAAATTATATTTTAAAAAATAAATTATTAGTTACAAAAATACTAAAAAAAATTAGTTTTTTAATCAAATCTATTATCAGATTTTGTATTTTTTAAATTATCAATTTTATTAGCAACCCAGCCATTTTTATCAGTAATGTGAACATCAAAATCAGGAATATATGGTTTTATATCCAATAACGGAGTTTCATTAATAATATCAACATTTTCAATATATATTATATTTTTTTCAATACTATTAATTCTGACTACAGATAATCCAATAGCATTAGGTCTTTTAGGGGCTCTTGTAGCAAACACGCCATGTTTCTTATCATCTAAAAAAGGTGTTGTTTTCAATTCATAACCGGAAGATTTATGGAAATGATAAATCAGAATAATATGCGAAAACCCCTGCAAATCATCTAAACCGGCTGTAAATTCTTCTTTTAACACTATTTTTCCTTTTATATTTTTTGCACCTTTAGGTTGAATTGGGACGCCTTCTTTTGATTTAAAAGGGGAATATATTAACCCAATAGGATTATAACTAATTGACATATGATTAAAATTTATAATAATTATGTTTTATTCAAGAAAAATTATTTTGTCTCAATGATAAAATTACCGGCTTTTTGGCAAATCATAATCTTCAATAGTTAAATGTTGTAATATCTCATTTCTTAATTTTGAAAAGCCAATAATTCCAGGGTTATCACTTCTTGGAGATTTATATTCGCTAAAAAATTTTTTATATATTTCGCTATCTGTACTAACCGGATTTTGATAACCGGTATCAACGAAAATTTCTTTTTTAGTATCCCAGATAAAGATAGCTTTTTTAAGTTTAAAATTTTCATCATAACCGGCATTATAAAGAAATATTATTTTATCATTATGTTCTGTAATTTTTCCATAACCAAGTGATGTTGATGGCGAACGTTTTATATCTAAATTTCCCAGTTTTTCTATTTTATCAATTTCTGGCTCATATCTGTATAGATTAACTTTACTAATAATAATTTTGTTAGGTAGCTTAAATGGTAAAATAAACCAAAATCTGCGACCTTCTTGCCAAACCCTGTAATCTAAAAGAAAGTATATGTGATTTTCATGTTGAAACCCATAAGAATGGGTTTTTCTTGTATGTACTGGTTTTTGAAAATTACAGGAATATAATAAGGCAACTATTAAAGTATAAGTAAGCAAATGGAAAGTAAAGGGTTTCATCTGTATATATTTTGTATACAATATCAGGATTTCAATTACTAATTATAATTGTAACTAAAAAATATTTCAGGCATAATCTTCGCCCTTATTAAGCTTTATATCATTAACAAATTTTCTTATTTGCTGTTCTTGAGATTTTTTACATACAAGTAAAGCATTGTTATATTCAGCTACAATAAAATCATCCAATCCTTGTAAAATAACAAGTTTGTCTTCCGGCATGTTTATAATACAATTCTTTGTGTCATACATCATAACATTTTTTCCAATAAGAGCATTTTGATTTTCATCTTTATCTCTAACATCATATAATGACCCCCATGTACCTAAATCTGACCAATCAAAATCTGAAACATAAACATAAACATTATCAGCCTTTTCCATTATAGCATAATCAATAGATATTGATTTGCAAGCAGTATATGCAGTCTCCATATATGCTTCTTCTTCAGGAGTATTATATTTGCCAATAGCCTCTTTAAAAATATAATTAATTTCATGTTGATATTGCTCAAAAGCCTCAACAATAGCTTTATATGACCATACAAATATTCCTGAATTCCATAAAAAATCACCGCTTTCTATAAAAGATTTTGCCAATTCCAGGTTTGGTTTCTCCGTAAATGTTTTTACTTTCTTCAGTCTTTCATCCTCTTGAGATTCGGAGTTATTAACATATTGAATATAGCCATATCCTGTATCGGGTCGGCTGGGCTTAATTCCAAGGGTATAAAGCCAGTCATTCTTGCTTGCGCTCTTTAAAGCTGATTTTATAATGTCAGTAAATGCTTTTTCCTTAAATATTATATGATCAGAAGGAGCTACAACTATTTTAGCATCCGGATTCAAATCTCCAATTTTATATGATGCATAAGCAATACAGGGAGCAGTATTCTTTCGTGTTGGTTCGCATATTATTTGATTTTCTGATATAACGGGAATTTGTTGACGCACAAGTTCCTTATATATTTTGTTTGTTACTATATAAATATTTTCAGGTAAGCAGATATCCAAAAATCTTTCATAAGTTTGCTGTATTAAGGTCTTTCCGGTACCAAGAATATCAATGAATTGTTTAGGGCGACTAATTCGACTAACCGGCCAAAACCTTTCCCCTACTCCTCCTGCCATTATTACTACATAATTATTTTTATCCATCTTTTCTTTTTTATTTTTTAATT
>SL_3KL_010_SEDDRAFT_10004057_pt1 | contig 13273 bp, 10 predicted proteins | sample SodLakKL_010_SED_2_FD_10381 | JGI IMG/M metagenome (IMG submission 10381)
GGCATGCCACTGCATGGCACGGTTTGCATAGTCAATCTGGTTTTCTCGCCGGCCGAGGCTGTGCCCCTCGCCTTCGTATACCAGCATCACAAACTCTTTGTGCATGCGGCGCATGGTGGTGTAAAGTTCTACACCCTGGCTGAACGGCACAGCGCCATCTTCGGTGCCAAACATCAGAAGCAGTGGTGTTTCACTGTTTTCAATCTGATGAAGAGGTGAGTTTTCCAGAAAACTCTCTTTGTCTTCCCACCACGGATAAGGAAACCGTCCCTGGGCAGTCTCAAAAATATATCCCTGATGATATCCCGAATTCCAGTAAATGGAATTGTACATACTGATCATATTCACCAGTGGTGCACCGGCAACGGCTGATGAAAACAGATCGGTTTGAGTAACGATAAAATTGGTTTGGTAGCCACCCCATGAATGGCCGGTCAGCCCAATCCGGCCGGGATCAATCATGCCGGTTTCCAAAACTTTTTCCACGGCTGGAACCACACTCTCCACAGCAGACATTCCCGGCCGGTTCAGTTCATAAGTGATATCTGGCATAAACACAAAATATCCCTCCGATGAGAACCTGCGCTGATTATAGGCACTGGTTCGCGACGGCAGCGAATATGAGTGCAACGATTGAGATAACTGCTCATAGATCAAAACCATCATCGGGTACTGTTCACCCGGTTCATAATTTGCCGGATAGATCAATCTGCCCTGAAGCTCCTCTCCCCGATTGTTTGTAAAATGTACCAGTTCATCCCCGGCCCAGTGAAACTGCTGCTGCTGTGGGTTAGTGCTGGTCAACTGAACCGGATTTTCAAATTCTCCATCAACCAGAAAAATATTGGGAGATTCCACCGCTGTCTGTCTCATGTAGGTATATTTTGATGCCTCTTCAGCTTTCGTCAGCCTTGAAAACTGAGCTGATTCAAAGATCAGAGTTTCGATTTCTCCGCCGGGATATACTCTGGCATATCCGCGGTCTTTGGTGAGTTCGCCAAATATGTTCAGGTAAAACGGCTCGTCCGGGTTGATGGCATCGGTCTCAAAATCAAGGCGCTGTTGACGATAACGGATATCATTTTCCCGACCGTGGGTGATTCGTTCAATATTTTCCCCGTCCGGATCGGCTCTGTACACATCAAACTCATCGTAAAGGAGCACCCACTCATCACCCTCTGCCCACTGGCCTCTTCCAAACGCAGGATCAAATTCCCGCCCGGTTATATTTTTGAAATTGTTGAATGGCTGATCCAGATTCTCAGTCAGATTTACATGACGATCATCTGAAATGCGATACGACCACCAGTGATTTTCCCGGAAATAGATCAAATACCCGCCGGCTGAAGATGAAAAAACCCATTCGTGGCGATCCAGAACCTGCTGCTGCTCACCGGTATTCACATCTACCAAATACACATCGTTCCACTGTTCGCGAACTCTGGGTTTGTAAGGTGTGGGATCATACAAAATGGCATGTTTCTGATCGCCGGCAAGCGTGATCATATGTTCATGATTGTCAGTTAGTTGCAAAAACCGATCATCCTCCAGGTGCCAGACCGACAAAAAGTTGGATTGCTCCAGTTGCTGTCTCAGAACTTTTTGCCGCGACTGCATGGGGTCATCCTGCCAGTGCCACACTTCCACATTCGTGGGATCGAGATGGGCATCAGGGTCTTCCTCAGTCTCTTCAATCTCTTCACTATCTGTTTCTTCAGTTTCTGAATCATCCTCATTTTCGGGAGCATCATCTTCTTTTCGGATTCGTTCTTTAATGCCGAAAAAAAGACGCTCACCATCGTCAGACCACTGTAAATTGCGATAATTCACAATGCGAAATTCATCCGGAAAATCTGAAAACTCTTCCGGATCAAACACTTTTTTTACGGGTGATTCATCAAGATTGCTAAACTGATAGATTTTAAAACTCTCTTCCTTAAAATCTTCATGTTCGGTTTTTTTCAGAAAAGCGAGTGACCTGCCGTTTTCGTGCCAGGTCAACATTTCATAATCGGCTTCATCGCTTTCCAGCACGCGAGTTGAGCGGGCTTCAAGATCCACCAAATGCACGCCATTCCCCAGTTTCTCATGAGAATCGATCAGATAGGCAAGCAAGGTTCCGTCTTCATTAAAATCGTATTGAGCTACGTTTCCAATAAGCTGGTTGGTGCCGGTTTCAAGATCCCGCAGAATAATATCGACACCACGGGTTCCGCTTCCTTCGGGCTGGTATTTTCGCATCAGCAGATGACTGCCACCCTCCGAAAATTCGTATCGGGAAATATTATTGAACGTATCAATTTCTGCGGTTGAAAGATTCTTCAGGCCAAAATCGTACCGTGGTGACTCCCCGCGGTCCTGCATACTCCGCCGTTCCTCTTCCGAAACACCGATCAAAAAACCGAACCAGTTGCTGTCATTCGAAAAAGAAGCCCGAAGCGCATGATCAAATTTGTAGCCCTCATCCGGGTCTTCTCCCGTTTTCTGGAGCATCAACCAGCCATCGCCCTCAACCAGATGAATATTCCAGAAAAACCAGTCTGCATCGGGAGAAAGTTCNGTTTCACCGATGCGCTGCCACTGAGCATAATCAGCCGGTGTCAGTTTCTTTTTCTGATTTTCATCTGATGCCGTTATTTCTTCGGTGAATTGCCCCTGGGTGATTGTGTAGGGCTGGGCTTGTGAAAAAACCGGGATCATCAATCCCAGGAAGAATAATACCAACACAGTAGAGTGGAAAGATTTTTTGATGTGATTCATCATCTGGCTTTTTTTATTGATTTATAGTTGATTTTATTGATCTGATACACGAATGCAGATTTAAAATATAGAAAATAACATCACTTCTGTGTAGATATTTTGAGAATCGAGTGATGGGTATAATTGGCGATGCCATAAAAATTTGGTTGTTGGTAATTAATAGTTGACAGTAGACAGTTGGCAAACTCAATTGAATAAATATGGACGGTTAATAATCTTTCCAAATTAATAAATAACAGGTGTTAAACTTCATATAAACCAAATTAAAAGTTGTCAACTGCCTACTGTCAACTCAAAAAAATCTATGCCCATGCCCTTTTTATAACCGCCCAAATGTGTTGAGGGCAGGCAGTGGGACGCAATGAACCGCAAAAAACACAAGTCATGTCCACGTACTTCACTTTTTCGGTTTCACTGTTACTCGGTTTATCGGTTCATCGGTTTTACCGTTTTTCACTCCTCTTTTTCCAGCTCAAGGTAGCTCGAAAGTGCAAAACCCTCACGATCTTCACCGATAGAGATGGCTGTAACAGAGCCATAAAACCGGTCGCCATCTGGTCGGGCGTTCAGGTAGAGCACATACAGTTTTTGGGAAGTATCCAGTGTACCGAGATCTCCGAAAAATATTCCGCGTAAAAATCCAAATTCGTCCACATACGGTCGGGCAAGCGGAACCGGATCGCTATCATCCATCTGTAAATCTATGTCACCGGTTTCTTCAACAACCATTCTCAGGCTGCGTTCTCCGGAGTAGGTTGTAATTTTTCCGGACCATGACCCTATTATACTGTTAAAATCGAATTCATTTTGCCTGATTCTTACCGGCTCACCGGTATCATATCGGCCGGGATGAAGTGTTCTTACGATCTGATCTGCAATCTCCAGCGGGCGGCTGCTGTTGGAATTATGAAGAACCACTACTGCGAGATCGGATTCCGGCACCAGTTTCAGTACGGTTCGCACACCGGCCATCCCGCCTGAATGCCAAACTTCTTTCAACCCTCTTTCGTGCTCGCTGAGGCTCCATCCCAGGCCATACCCCGAAAACTGGCTCATACCTGTAGATGTACTTTTTTCAACCATTTCAGAACGAATTGAATCTGGTAAAACATCCTTCGGAACATCTGTTTCATTTCCCAAAGCGAACATTCCAAACCTGAGCAGATCGTGTACACTGCTGAACACGGCTGAAGCCCCCCGGTGATCAAAGTCATAAAAGGGAAGCCGTTCCAGGTCGTTTCCGTAACGAACTGCGTAATGTTCAGGATCGGGTGTGGCCATCCCAACCGATGAATGTTTCATACCCAGGGGTTCAAAAATATCGTCACGCAAAAAAGATGTATAACTTTTACCCGAAACACTTCGGATCACATGATCGAGTACTCCATAGCCGATGTTGGAATAGAGGTAACGCTCTCCGGGCTGATGGGTAAGAATTCCATAACGGCGAATCGACTCCTCCATGGGCGGCGGATTGATTGGATAATCATCATAAAAAAAATGATAATGCAGCGGCATTCCGCTGGTATGGTTGAGTACCCGGCGAACAGTGGCTTCATCTGCATCTCCGGCAAAACCCCGGATGCGAGTATCTGTCAGGTAGCGATTTACGGGTTTGTCGAGATCAATCAAACCGCGGGAATACAACATCAAAATGGCCGTTGCAGTAATTGGTTTGGTGACCGATGCAACAGAATATTTTGTAAACGGTGTGGCTGGAATCTCGTTTTCCAGATCGGCATATCCAAATCCCTCCTGCCAGATAATTTCACCCTCCCGGGCAACACCAACTGCAATGGATGGAATGTCGGGATTTTTTGTGAGCTCATGAGCCTGATCACGTATATTCTGCAGGGGTTGAGGAGGAAAAATAACACTGCTGTCGGGATTCACTTCTGCAGGATCAACCTGTCCAGGTTCAACAGAGCCGATCAATACAGCATCATCAAATTTAATCAAACTGTTCTGTCCTGAAAACTTCAGGAGGAAAATGAAGATCACAAATAAGAAAATGAACCACTTTGACCCGAGAAATTTGAACGTTTTTGAATGACCCATAAAGCAGCAGCTTCCACTTTCAGATTGATTTCAAACTCACAATTTCTTTTTAAAACGGAAAAATCACCAGAACTGTATTCGTACTACCACGTCCACCGGTAGAGTTTCGGATTTTTCTGAACCCAGTGTGCTTTTCCGGGGTATTTGATGCGCATATCGACCAGCGGCCAGAAGATTTTACTGTATATACGGGAGGGATAGATATACTCGGAAATTCCGCCTGCACGCAGAATATTTCCGCCTTTGTTGATCAGCATTTGCCCCAGGTACCGCTGATAAAACGGGCCATCGTCCACCACATTTTCGAGCTGCAAGAACGCCTCAGTTCCCTCTCCTTTAAACTGCAGTGTGCGCGCCGGCTGAAGTGCAAATTTACTCAATCCCCGGTTCGACATTTCCACGTTTCCCTGCATCTCCAAAATCTGACCGTTATTTTCAATGAGCCAGGCTTTTTTTTGCCATTCGCCCTTTTCAAACATCAGGTAATAGACCAGTGTGGAATCTACCGTATGATAGCGCCCCCAGTACCACTCGTTGAAACTCTCTTTCATCGGTTCACTGCCCGTGTTATGATCGTGATAACCGGTTCCCCGAAAACGAATCTCTTTCTCACAATAACCCTTCAAAAAAATCTCTCCTTCCACCTCGCCCCGTGGCATCACAAGATTCCACGTGTGAAGCTTATGATCAGATGAACTTTGTTGAGAAATCGGGCTCAAATCAAACGGACGTGATGTAAAGATCAAGTTTGCCTTAATGCTATCCCCGTTTGGAACTGATTGATTCAGACTGACCCGGTATTTCAAAATATCTCCCTCCATTCGGCCGTAGAACTGATTCTCTCCCACTTTCCCTTCAGGCACCGTAGTTGAAAATTCTGCCTGCTCCGGCTGAAACTCTTCAAATGAGTAAAAAACGGGCTCACCATCTTTATACAGCGAAATGCTGATGGCCGGAAAATCAGAAGCCGTTACAGTATCTCTTTTATCGGATAATGCCTTTATATATTTTCGGGAAAAAGGATTTCCGTCATAAAAAATTATTACCAGCGCATAACCATCATCGGTACAGGCATCAAAATACCACCATTCATAACTCCCGGGATTGGGTTTATCCGATTGTGTATCTTTCTGAAAATCTGAAATTATTCGCATCTGTAATCTTGAATGGTTCCTGAACTTAAACTGTTTAGGATTGTATGGAATAAATTATAAACCTGCTGTTGATGTCTTTACTTTCTGTGATTAACGGGCTGCTTGTTTTTGCCATGATTTACCTGCTTGCCACTTCAGTTGTTCTGCTGCGCAACCGGTTTGAACTGACTGCACTTCGTGAACCAAACGGATACGAAAATCAGCCCAGAATTTCTATATGTATTCCCGCCCGTAATGAAGAACAAAATATTGAACGATTGCTGAAGTCACTGCTTCAGCAAGAATACAAAAATTTTGAGATTCTCGTTCTGGATGATCACTCCGAAGATAATACGGCTGCTATTGTTAAATCTCTGGCTACGGAACATCCGGACCTTTTGCAGTTTCATACCGGCGAAAAAAAACCGGAAGACTGGCTTGGAAAACCGTGGGCATGCCATCAGCTTGGGAAACTGGCATCCGGCGATCTGATACTCTTTCTGGATGCCGATACATCCCTTCATCCTGATACAGTGGCCAAAATATCTTCCTCCTTCCGGGAAGATCAGCTGCATATGCTCACAGTCTGGCCTCAGCAGCGGCTTAGAACATTCTGGGAAAAAACTGTTATTCCGCTTGTTTACTATGCCCTGGTAACACTCTTACCGGCCATTTATGTGTACAGAGATCCGAGATGGATGCCGAAACCCTTTCGAAATAAGTTCAGAACAGCTTTTTCGGCGGCCTGCGGACAGTGCCTTGCTTTCAAGCGGGAGGCGTATGAGGCAATTGGCGGTCACGAATCTGTAAAAGAGAACATTGTGGAAGATGTTGAACTGGCCAAACTGATAAAAAAAGCGGGATTCCGGATAAGAATGTATCACGGCGTGGAAACCGTACAGTGCAGAATGTATGAGAACGAAAAAGCGATGTTTAATGGATTCAGAAAAAACTTTCTGGCCGGCTTCGGATATTCTGTGCCCCTGTTTTTAATTGCGGCCCTGCTTCACCTGGTTGTATTTGTGTTGCCTTTTTTCGTGATCCCTTTTGCCTGGTATCACATCTATGAACAACTTTTCTTTCTCTCTGCAGCATCAGTTGGAATTATTTTATTGCACCGGCTCATTCTGTCGATATGGTTCCGCTGGGATCCGGTTCATGCTTTCACTCATCCTGTTGGTGTGCTTTGGTTTCAGCGGCTGGGCATTCGGGTACTATTCGATTATTTCTCCGGAACAAAACCGGATTGGAAAGGAAGAAAAGTATAAATACTGCTTCTTTAACTATTTGTTTTTTCATAAAGAGATTGCATATTGAATTAGATGACCGACTTGATTTCGAAATACCTGCAATACCTGAAAATTGAGCGAAATGCTTCGAATCATACCATCACTTCTTATGGAAATGATCTGAATCAGCTTTTTGATTTTGCTATTCAGTACAGCGGAAAAGAGAGTTCATCTTTCAGAATTGATGACATCGACCGCCTGACGATTCGCCTTTGGCTTGGTGAAATGTCTGAAAACGGCATGGCCCGAAATACCATAGCAAGGAAAGTGGCTTCTGTTCGTTCATACTTTAAATATTGCTACAAACGAGGATACATAGAAAAAAATCCTGCTCATTTGTTAATCGTACCGAAAAAAGAAGAACGTTTGCCCGGCACGGCACGGCTAAAAGACATTGAAGCGATGATGTCGGTTGCCGAGGGCGACGAACCCGAAAAACGGCAGGATCGGGCTATACTTGAGCTGTTTTATTCAACCGGAATGCGGCTCAGCGAACTGACCGGCCTGAACATGACTGACGTGAATTTTCCTCAAAAACAAATTACCGTCTTTGGCAAAGGCAGTAAACAGCGAACCATTCCCCTTGGCAAAAAAGCCTTGACGGCTTTAAACCGTCATTTGAAAACCCGGAAAAAATTGTTTACTTCAAATAGTGATTCCGATGCAAAAGCAGCCCTGTTTATCGCACCGTCGGGGGGAAGAATGTATCCGCGGAAAGTACAGCGCATCGTAAAAAATTATTTCCTGAAAGTTTCCGAAATTACACAGAAAAGTCCACACACACTTCGGCACAGTTTTGCAACTCATATGCTCGATGCCGGAGCCGATATCCGCATCATTAAAGAATTTCTTGGGCATGCAAATCTTGCATCTACCCAGGTTTATACACACACAAGTGTAGAGCGATTAAAAAAAGTTTACAGTCAAGCCCATCCACGGGCAGAAAATTAAATCCAAAAGGAGGAATTATGAAAACCACATTCACAGCAAGACATTTCCAGTCAAGCCCTGAACTGAAAGAGTTCTCTGAAAGTGCTGTTGAAAAACTGGATCAATTTTTTGACAAAATTATTGTATGTGACATTGTATTACGTCCCGGGCAGGATGATGATAATCCATCCATTGCAGAATTGAATGTTAAAGTGCCCAAAACACTGATTAACGTGTCTGAGGCGGCTCCCACCTACGAGCAGGCTATTGGGAATGCTGTTGACAATGCCGTGCGGCAGCTCAGAAAGTATAAAACCAAACACTACGCACACAACTAATTAAACCTGATGATACATCTCCGTCGGGCAGTCAACTCAACCGGTTTAAAAGATTACCGAAACTGCCAGACGGAGATTTTTTATATTACCCACAGCATTTGAATTGCAGAAATACCCAGTATGGTACATTTATTGATAATTAAAATATCCGGAGTTTTTTATGCCTTTCAGCGACCAGGAAGCCATCCCCACCCGTGATAATATACAGGTTTCGAACCTGGTGGAGAGGTTAAAAGAGCGCATAAAAATTGAACTTAAACCTGTTACCTCTGCCAATTTTGCTGATAAAAAGCTGGTTACCGAAGCCGATCTCCACAGGCCGGGGCTTGCCCTTGCCGGATATGTGGATCTGTTTACCTACCAGCGCATACAGGTGATTGGCAATACTGAATGCGATTTTCTGAGCCATCTGACTCCCGAGAAGCGCCTGAAAGCATTTGAAAAACTGGTTTCATTTGATCTTCCTGTCATTTTTCTCACAGACAACAACGTGCTTGAAGAGCCGCTTTTGAAAAGAGCTGAAGAGAAAAAAATTCCCATTTACAAAACCGGATATGAAACTACGAAGTTTATGTTCATGCTTCGCGATTTTCTTGAAGATTATTTTGCCCTGCAAACCATGCTGCACGGTACCATGGTTGATGTGTACGGAATCGGGATTTTAATCAGCGGTAAATCGGGCCTTGGGAAAAGTGAAGTAGCCCTCGATCTCGTGGAACGCGGCCACCGACTTGTATCTGATGATGTGGTTATGCTCACCAAAAAAGGAAATGTTCTGCTGGCTTCGGCCACAGAGATGAACAAGCATTTTATGGAAATCCGCGGGTTGGGGATTGTTGACGTGATGTCGATGTTCGGTATCCGCTCCATCCGCTATCAAAAACGGCTCGAAGTGGTTCTGGAACTCTCACTCTGGAAAGAAACGGAAAAAATAAACCGTACCGGCCTCGATCACGATAATGTGGAGATTCTGGGCACCCAGATTCCATTAATTCACCTGCCCATTACTCCCGGAAAAAATATCACCGTAATTGCAGAAGTTATTGCAATGAACTATCTGCTGAAACATTACGGTTATGATGCCGCAAAAGCATTTCAGAAAAAAATAAAAAAACATATATCCGACAAAAAAAGCCGCAGCGACATGCCCCGAAGGGCCATAGAGTATTTTGAAGGTGATTTTGAGTAGTATTAACCTGTTGGCATTTTTATGTTTTAAAATTTAAACTTAACTTTACCTGCTAAAGGATCTGCTCACAAAAATTTTTATGCCCAGTAAAAACCATTACATCTACGACTCAAACCGGTGTGAATTTGTTCCGGTCAAGTACGATATCAAAAAAAAGCTCATCAATTCACTCTCTTTTTGGTTAATCAATGGCCTCGTATTGGCTATTTTTGGTCTTGCGGTATTAACCAATTTTATCGGCACCCCTGCTGAAATTGCCCTGAAAGATGAGAACAGAATTCTTGTGGAGCATCTCAGGAATACAGAAACTACCCTGATTGAGCTTGAAAAGCAGCTCGAAGGTATAGCCGAACTGGATAATGAGATGTACCGCACCATTGTAGGCCTTGACCCCATGTCTGAAGATCTGCGAATGGCCGGAACCGGTGGTGCAAACATCTATTCCGATTTTGATTACCTAAACCGGGAAACGTCAGAAATTCTGCGCACCACAGCCACAAAACTCGACAGGCTTGAACGCCGGATTGGAATTCAAAGGCTCTCCTTCGACGAAATCAAAGGACATTATAATACCAATCAAAAACGTCTTCGGAATATTCCGGCTATAAAACCCGTAAATAGTATTATTTTGGATGGTTTCGGATTGAGAGTTCACCCAGTGCTTGGGTATAAACGTCAGCATGATGGTGTTGACTTCAGGGCAGAAATTAATTCCGAAGTTTTTGCTACGGGAGACGGTACGGTAATCAATGCATCACGCCAGGGCACCTATGGCAACCTTCTGGAAATTGACCACGGTTTCGGCATTGTTACACGTTATGCCCATCTGAACAGATTTGCTGAGGACATTAAGCCGGGTACAAAAATAAAAAGAGGCGACCTCGTTGCTTTTACCGGGAACACCGGGCTCTCCAATGGGCCCCATCTGCACTACGAGGTTTTGGTTGATGGTACACCAGTTGACCCGATAAACTACATGATTGCGGACATCACCCCTGAAGAGTACTTAATGTTTAAAGAGATGAATGAAAATCAGGATTCTGTATTTTCAAATTCTCTTTCTGATTGATCTGATTGAATCAATTCTTTATCGGGCAGTTTAGGCGGGGTGATTTTTACCAATATCCAAAGAAATCTCGAGAGCTTTCAGAACAGCAGATCAGGTAAAAAATATAATTTCTGGTTTTTACTGCTTAAGTGAATTGAAATTTTGTCCGGTTATAAAATCATTTATCACTTTCTGTGGTTGTAGCCGGTGAATCAATTCTTCGCTTCATCCTCACTGCAAACCACCATAAATCCTTTTTTTCGTACAGTTCGGATATATTCAAAATCAGTATGTTTGCGCATTTTTTTACGCAGATAGCTTACATACACATTGATGTAGTTGGTTTGTGTGTTAAACCCGATTCCCCAGACATTTTTGGCAAGTTCATCCTGAGAAACCACTCTTCCTTTATTTTTAACCAGGTAAGCAAGCAGGCCAAATTCACTATTCGTTAATTCAACTTCCGCTCCGTTGATATTCATGGTGCGCTCAAAAACATTAATGGTAAGTTCGTTACAGATCAGCTCCTCTTCCTTTGACCCACTCCGACGTTTAATGGCCTCTATCCGTGCAAGTAACTCCTCAATACTGAACGGCTTTGTCAGGTAATCATCAGCGCCGGCATTCAGGTTTTTTACTTTGATATCCGTTTCGTGGTCTGCCGAGAGGATCAAAACAGGGGTTTTTATACCGTTTTCCCTGATATTCTCACAAATATCATGACCATTGCCGTCTGGCAGGCGCAAATCCAGAACGATCATATCATATCTTCGTTCCATTGCCATTTTTTCCCCTTCTTCGGCAGTATCCGCCTCCGAAATAGTGCCACCGTGATGCTCAAGCGCCTTCTTTACAAGTAATCTGACGGTTGGGTCGTCTTCAATCACAAGTATTTTTAAATCGTCTAATTTTCCCATAAAACAATTATTGAATATCCTTTAATTAAATCGTTATAAAGTAAGAATATTATTTTGGTTATGATGAATTATTTTAAGATTTATAACCTTTTTCAATCAACCAATCTTTACTTTTTTTGAAATAGATATCATCCAAACCATGGCCTGTGTCCAATAATTCAATTTTTGATGATATTCCATTTTTCTGTAAATGATCAACCGCTTTTTGCTGTGGTTCAACATTCACTTTATCGTCTCTGATCCCGTGAAGGGCCAGCACATTCAGGTGCTTCAGATTTGTCCACGAAGATTGATTCACAATTTCTGTTTTAATTCGCGCATTAATCACAATCAAATCAGTGATATGCTTCCAGCGCGTTAAGGCAAAATATCCGGCCAGATACCCGCCCATTGAGTAACCAAAAATACAAATCCGGCTCACATCAATTAATTTGATCAGGTTATCAACCACCTCCTGAAGAAACTCCGCCGAAATTTCCAGCGATTTAATGAACTGCTGTTTATTGCCGTCATACAAATACCAGGCTCTTCCCCACTCCGAAACCGGTTTACTGCGCGACCGGCTGTAGAGCGGATAAGGCCCCTGAATAAAGAGGTGAAATGCATTCAAGGTGAGCATCGAATCACACCTTGCTTCAAACGATTTAAGATGATCTCCAAAACCGTGCAAATAGAGAATGAGCGGTTTTTTACCGTTTTTGCGGCCCGTTTCAACCAGTTTGTATGGCACTTCAAGTTTAAATGATGTTTTCCCCGAAATCAGTACCTCTGGTTTTTTCTCTAATGCCTGCATACAATAACATTAAAAATTGCACCTCTCTAAAACACAACATATGAAATTATTTTAACATTTAACATTAGCCAAAAAAAATAATTTGTGTTTATTAATAATGATTAAAATAATTCAGATATATGTGCAAACATACATACAAAAAAAAGAAAGTAATTCTGCTTGAATTCACCTTTCGGAACTATGCTCCAAAAACAATTGGCCTTATTTTAGAATGGTCAATTTCCGGGTAAACCTCTGCTCTCCCGCCGAAAGCCTGTAGATATACACACCGCTCGATAAATTGCTTGCATCGAACGTTACCTGGTGCGCTCCGGCATTTACACGCCCATCAACCAGCGTGGATATCTGCCTGCCGAGCATGTCGTACACTTCCAGCGTTACATCCACCGTTTGCGGCAGCTCGTAGCTAATGACTGTGGTAGGATTGAACGGGTTGGGGTAGTTTTGGTGAAGGGTGAATTGGCTGGGTAGCTGATCATCAAAATCATCATTTATTTTTCCCGGATAAATCACCAGACTATAAGAATTGACCAGGCTTTCAGAAGCCTTTGCAAGTTTAGGCCCGGTTACAGTCAAAAGATTTTTTTCAACTGAATTGGCTTTTGATTTTGGAAGTGTTATTTGAACATCTTCAGTTTGTAAATCCCATCGTTGATTCGTTTCATGGTTTAGCAGTTCAATATCCCAGCTATCTGAAATATTAAAACTTTCGGCTGATAGGGTTACATTACCATCATAAGTGGTTTGAAAATGAAGAGGCAAAATCAGGGATTCATCAATATTTTTTGGAAAATGCCCCCTTGCAATAGACCGGCCAC
>SL_3KL_010_SEDDRAFT_10004058_pt1 | contig 13272 bp, 8 predicted proteins | sample SodLakKL_010_SED_2_FD_10381 | JGI IMG/M metagenome (IMG submission 10381)
GTACACAACACAGGTGAGGATGGAGAACCCGAAGACGACACGATTGTCTATAACTACGAAGTATCTGACGACGGCAACACGCTCGAGGTGACAATCGATGGTTGGAATCCGGATGATCCAAATGCTACCTGGTATTTCAGATTTATCCAGTATGAAGAAGAGGCAGAAATTGATCCTGATCTTGTTGGAAGCTGGACACTTGATCCAACTGCGGGTTCTTTAGCTGTTGGCGAGTCACCTGATAATTTAAACTGGTGGTCAGTGACTGCCGACGATGTTGAAGAACGCCATTGCCAATATGATGACCTGTTCATTTTCCACTCCGATGGAACGTTTGAAAACGATCTTGGAGATGAGACCTGGTTAGAAGATTGGCAAACAGATGGTGAGCAAGGATGCGGCCCTCCGGCTGCACCTCATGACGGTTCAAACCCCGGTGAATGGACTGCAGATGGTGTATTAGTAACAGTAATGGGTGAAGGCATCTTCCTGGGGCTTCCCAAAGTTCACAATACAGCCGAGGATGGACAACCCGAAGATGATACGATCATTTATAACTACGAAATATCAGACAGAGATGATGACCGGATATTAGAGGTCACTATTGATGGCTGGCATCCTGATGTGGATGAAGCAACCTGGTATTTTAGATTCCTTTTCCAGGAATAATCAATAATAAAATTCCAGGAATAAGCGGCATTTAGTTGCCTGCAAATTTCTGCAATAATTATAAATGGAACCAGTTTCACTACTGGTTCCATTTTTTTTGCTCATTTCTTTTTTATCAAACATCACCAATAAACTGCCATTTCGTTTTATTGTTATCCGGATAAAAGTACAATTCAGGTAACGGCTGTTAAATAATATTGTCTGTGAATGATCCAGTGTAACTCCTCGTTTAAACTTTCATGAGTTTGAAAACAATTTTCCCTATCTTATGAAGCTGTAGAAATTGCCAATTTACGTACCAAACGAAGAATCTATGTCAGCCAAATCTTCCTCACAAATACGAAATGAATTCCTGAAATTTTTTGAGGAAAAAGAACATCTGATTGTCGATAGTGCACCAGTGGTGCCTAAAGACGATCCCACATTACTCTTTACAAATGCCGGGATGAACCAGTTCAAAGCCGTTTTTCTGGGTGAAAAGGAGGGACTTAAAGAGGATGGAAAGCTCTGGAAACGCGCTGCCGATACTCAAAAGTGTATTCGTGTAAGCGGAAAACATAACGACCTGGAAGAAGTTGGCCATGATACATATCATCACACACTTTTCGAAATGCTGGGCAACTGGTCGTTTGGAGATTATTTTAAGGCTGAGGCCATCGAATGGGCATGGGAGCTTTTAGTTGATCGATGGGGGCTTGATCCGGACCGACTTTATGCTACAGTCTTTGAAGGAAATGAAGAGGAAGGACTGCCCGTTGATCAGGAGTCGATCGACCTGTGGAAAGAAAAAACCGATATTGCCCACGACCACATCCTGAAATTTGACAAAAAAGATAATTTCTGGGAAATGGGGGAAACCGGCCCATGCGGCCCCTGTTCGGAAGTTCACATCGATTTGCGGCCAGATGATGAGAGAGAAAAAGAGCCGGGATCAAATATTGTGAACAAAGACGATCCCCGAGTGATGGAGATCTGGAATCTGGTATTTATTCAGTTTAATCGTCAGCCCGACGGCACACTGGAAAAACTGCCCGCTAACCATGTGGATACCGGGATGGGTTTTGAGCGAATGTGCGCCGTACTTCAGGGAAAAACCTCCAATTACGACACAGACATTTTTCAGCCGATTATCCAGGAAATTTCTAACATTTCCGGCAAAATTTATGGGGATGATGAGACAACAGACATTGCCATGAGAGTGATCTCAGATCACATTCGTGCCGTTAGTTTTGCCATTGCAGATGGTGCATCGCCCTCCAACGAAAGCCGCGGATATGTGATCAGAAGAATTTTGCGGCGTGCCGTGCGCTACGGTTGGGACACCCTGAACCTCAAGAAGCCTTTCATGAGCAGATTGGTGCCTGTTCTGGCAGACCAGTTCAACGAGGTGTTTCCCGAACTTGAAGCTCAGAAAAAATATGTTCAAAATGTGATTTTGGCCGAGGAAAAAAGTTTTCTGAACACCCTTGGCCAGGGGATTGATCTCTTTCATGAAATGATCGAAGGCAGTGATAAACTCTCCGGTGAGGATGCATTCAAACTTCACGACACATACGGTTTTCCGATAGATCTGACCGAGCTGATGGCCCGCGAAAAGGGCATCGAAGTGGATGTTGAGGAGTTTAACCGGCTGATGGAGGAGCAAAAAGAGAGAGCACGTGCAGCTGGAAAATTTCAGGCAAAACAAGGCGGTGAGTTGAACTGGAATATTCTGACTGAGGGTGAATTTACGTTTACCGGCTACGATGAGCTTGAAACAGAAGCCAGAATTCTGGCAACCAGTTCAAAAGAAGAACAGCAGTTAATCCTTTTGGATAAAAGCCCGTTTTATGCCGAGGCCGGCGGGCAAATTGCCGACACCGGAGTACTGGAGCAAAATGGCGTAACCATCCGTGTAACCGATGTGCAGCATACTGCAGACGGTCATGTTCACTTTGTGGATAAACTGCCGAAAAATCCGGAAGGCAAATGGGTAGCCAGGGTGGATGCTGAACGGCGCCGGGAGATCGAAAAACATCACACCGCTACCCATCTGATGCACGCCGCATTGCGGGATGTGCTTGGCGACCATGTGGGGCAGAAAGGCTCACTTGTTGCACCCGATCGTCTTCGGTTTGATTTTTCACATTTCGAAGCGGTAAAACCGGAAGAACTCGAAGCCGTAGAGCAGCAGGTGAATCAAAAAATCCAGGAAAACATCCCCCTGCTCGAAGAACGCTCGGTGCCGATCGAAGAAGCCAAAAACCGGGGAGCCATGATGCTGTTTGGTGAAAAGTATGGCGATTTTGTACGGATTGTGACCTTTGATTCCGATTATTCTGTTGAATTTTGTGGAGGTACCCATGTGGATGCAACCGGTAAAATCGGATATTTCAGATTTACAGGAGAAACATCAGTGGCAGCCGGAATCCGCAGGGTGGAAGCGGTAACCGGTCATCATGTGGTTGAGTATCTGAGGCAGGAGAAAAAATTGCTGGATCAGATTAAAAATAAACTTGGCACCCAGAATAATCCGGCGGAACGAATTGAAGAGCTGATTGAACAGAAAAAAAGGATTGAAAGAGAACTGAAAAAATTACAACAGCAGCAGGCACTCAACGAACTGGATTCATTTCTGAGCAATGGCCAACAGATTGGTGATGTCAGCCTCTATACCGGGGAAGTTAACGAAGGCGACATGGGCCGGCTGAAGCAGCTTGGGTATGATGCTCTTCAGAAAAAGAAAGAGAAGAGTGTGATAGTGCTGGCATCCTCTGATCAGGTGGAAGGCAAAGTGTACCTGATGGCTGCCATTACCGATGATCTTATTAGCGGAGGGCTTAAAGCAGGCGCTCTTGTTTCGGAACTCGGAAAAATTGTGGGTGGTGGAGGAGGCGGACAGCCAAACCTTGCCACAGCAGGCGGAAGGCATCCCGAAAAAATCAAAGATGCATTTGAAGCAGCAACCGAATGGATAGAAAAAATGAAATCATAATCAGAATAACCCTGTCTGTAAACTTCTGAAATTTTGGGTATATTCTGAGCAAAATTTAAATAGAAAAGATCGTACAAATTATTTGTTATGGCGAATAAAAAAACGGAAGCGGTATTCACCCCGATAGGATCATACAATGGTGAGAATAAAAAAGTTGAAAAATCGGTAGAACTACCCGACGCGACTGATAAAACACACAAAGATCTGGGGCTATCGGACGATGATGTCATCGAAATGTATAACCAGATGTATCTGCAGCGAAGGTTTGAAGAGCGAGCTATGCAGATGTATCAAAAAGGTAAATTTGGTGGTTTCCTGCACCTCTACATCGGCCAGGAAGCCATATCTACAGGTACTGTTTTTGCCCTGAACGATGATGATGATATTATCACAGCCTACCGCGATCACGGCTGGGGCCTGGTGCGTGGGGTGAGTCCCAGGGAAGGAATGGCCGAACTGTTTGGAAAAGCAACAGGCTGCTCGAAAGGAAAAGGCGGCTCCATGCACTTTGCGAATGTTGAACAGCATTTCTGGGGTGGTTACGGTATTGTAGGCGGCCATATTCCCATTGGAGGCGGATTGGCTTTTGCCAACAAATATCAGGATAACGGACGTATTTCTACCTGCTTCTTTGGTGATGGTGCTGTTGACCAGGGGGCACTTCATGAGACTTTGAACATGAGTCAGCTATGGAAATTGCCCTGCATTTATGTTGTGGAAAATAACGGCTACTCGATGGGAACCGCAGCAACCCGCCATACCGTAGGTGAAATTCATGAACGGGCAAAAGGTTACGGAATGAAAAGCGCCATGTTTAACGGAATGGACGCCTTTACTGTTTATGAAAACATGAAAAAGATTTCCGAGGAAGTGCGCAAAGAGAGTGTTCCATATTTTGTGGAAATTCGTACATATCGATACCGGGGGCACTCCATGTCTGATCCTCAAAAGTACCGAACGAAAGAAGAACTTCAGGAATATCAAAAGACCGATCCGGTTGAGCGGATGAAAAAATATATTCTTGATGAAAAAATTCTAAAAGAAAAGAAGATTGAAGAAATTGAACAAAATGTGGAAGATACAGTGCTCGATGCCATCGATTTTGCCGAAGAATCATCTTTCCCAGAGCCTGATGAACTCTACGAAGACATGTATGCGGGCACTCCACATTTTCACGACAAAAAGTAACCAATCTTAAAAATATAGCTAACTAAAAGAAATTTAACGAAGACTTAGAAAAATGGCTGAATTACAATTTCGAGAAGCACTGAATGAAGCAATCGACGAAGAGATGGGCCGTGATGAACGTGTGTTTATCATGGGAGAAGAAGTTGCTGAATATGATGGTGCCTACAAAGTTACCGAGGGTCTGCTCGATAAATACGGTTTTAAACGCGTCATTGACACTCCGATCTCCGAACTCGGTTTTGCCGGAATCGGGGTGGGAGCAGCGATGAACGGACTCAGGCCAATTGTTGAGTTTATGACGTTTAACTTTGCTGTTTTGGCAGCCGATCAAATCATCAATCACGCTTCCAAGGCCAGGTATATGCTTGGTGGGCAGCTGAGTGTGCCTATCGTTTTTCGCGGACCGAATGCGTCGGCCGGCCAGCTGGGTGCCACACACTCTGTAGCGTACGACTCAATGTATGCACATTTTCCGGGTTTGTCGGTGATCTATCCATCCGAACCTGAAGATGCCAAAGGATTGCTGAAATCGGCAATCCGCAGCGACGATCCTGTTATTTTTATGGAATCGGAGCAGATGTATGGAATGAAAGGTGAAGTTTCTGAAGAGGAAGATTTCATCATCCCGATTGGCAAGGCAAAAATAAAGCGTGAAGGCGAGGATGTGACGATTATTGCATCCGGTAAAATGTATCATATTGCCAAACAGGCAGCCTCACAGCTTGCAAAAGACGGTGTAGAGGCGGAAATCATCGATCCGAGAACCATCAAACCGCTGGATATTGAAACCATCGTTACATCTGTGAAAAAAACCAACCGGTGTGTGATTGTTGATGAAGCCCATCCGTTTGGAGGCCTTGCTTCTGAAAGCGGGTTTTTAATCCAGCGAGAAGCCTTCGACTACCTGGATGCCCCGGTGCAGAGAGTTACCCTGCCGGATGTAAACGCACCTTTTTCAAAGCCCCTGTTTGATCAATGGCTGCCCGATGCCAAACAGGTGATTGAAGCTGTGAATACAGTTACATACAGAAATTGATTACATTGAAATTGAAAGAAGATGAAGGGCTTAATTAAACGATTTGCAATATTAGATTTTGCCTTTTCAGATTTCACTTAGTAATCTTTTAAAGATATTTTAATCTAAATTGAATCAAATTTAACGTTGAAGAATTAAAAAATTATGGCAGAGAAAATTGAGATGCCCAAGCTGAGCGATACCATGGAAGAAGGGGTAATCGCCAAATGGAATGTGAAAGAAGGGGACAAGGTTGAATCCGGTGACGTGATTGCCGAAGTGGAAACCGATAAAGCTACCATGGAAGTGGAGGTTTTTGACGGCGGTACCGTACTGAAAATTCTTGTAGAAGAAGGCGATGCCGTGCCACTTGGCGGTGTAATGGCCGTGATTGGTGATGAGGGTGAGGATATCAGTGATCTTCTTGAAGGAATTGGAGGAGAGAGTGAACCGGCTGAGGAAAAGAAAGAAGAAAAGCCGGAAGAGAAGGAAAAGGCAGAAGAAGCTGAAGAGCCAAGTGTAGATACTGAGGAAACGCCTGAAGACGGACGCATCAAAGCCTCTCCGCTTGCCAGAAAAATGGCTGAGGATAAAGGAATTGAACTGAAAAACGTGAAAGGCTCCGGGCCGGAAGGGCGAATCATCAAACGTGATATCGAAGGTTATAAACCCGATGAAGCTGAAAAACCGGCTGCCGCTGCTGTTACATTTGAATCTGAAGAGGCTGAAGAGATCAAAGTATCTCAGATGCGTAAAGTAATTGCCAAGCGCCTGTCGGAAAGCAAATTCACCAATCCGCATTTTTATGAAACAGTGGACATCGACATGGAGCATGCCATAGCTGCACGCGGCAAGCTGAATGAAGTGAGCGAAATTAAAATCAGCTTTAATGATATTGTGGTGAAGGCATGTGCCGTTGCTCTACGCCGCCATCCTTTTGTAAATTCTTCCTGGATGGATGATACAATCCGGAAGCATGGTGATGTTAACATTGCCGTAGCCGTGGCTATTGATGAAGGATTGATGACACCGGTAATCAATCATGCCGATAAAAAGAATTTGCGGCAAATCTCTACCGAGACAAGAGAACTTGCCGGCCTGGCCCGTGACAGAAAATTGCAGCCGGAGCAGATGGAAGGTAGTACGTTTACAATCAGTAATCTGGGAATGTTTGGAATTGAAGAGTTTACGGCAATTATCAACCCGCCGAATGCATGTATCCTGGCAGTAGGTGCAATCCGCGACGTGCCTGTTGTTAAAAATGGAGAAGTGGTCCCCGGAAAACGAATGAAAGTGACCCTTTCCAGTGATCACAGAATTGTGGATGGCGCGAAGGCAGCTGAATTTCTGAACACACTTCGCCAGCTTCTGGAAAATCCGCTTGCGATGATGTTATAATCTTACAAATTGTTTTAACTTTTAAAAATGCCCGGTTATTTTCGACCGGGCATTTTTTTGGGCTGTAAATTCTTTAGGTTCGAACCTAAATTCATAAATAACTTTCCTTGCGCAAGCGTCTCGCTTGTGCCAGTGTAGGGATTAAATATACTTTGGCTGATACAGACATACCATATTTCATGCCTGTCTGTTAATCAAACAGTTTTGTAGTTGACTCTACAAGATCAAAAAAATCTCCGTGAACAGCAGTAAAACTACCGCTGATGCTGATGATGTGGTAACCGGGGTTTTCGGGAAATTCATCCGAGAAATAGAGAATGTCCATCGGAAAACCGAGATGTTTGGTGGAAAATTGACCTTCCAGAATTTCATCAGATACATTTTTAAGATTTACACTTCCTTCAAGTGGAAAGTATTGCATGCCGTTCTGTTCAATCCGTACACCATAACTGGTAGCGGTGGCAAAACCTGTTTCAGAATAATTAATTGATAATGATTGGCCTGAAGATTCAATGCTATTGGTATCGATTCCCGGGGTTTTTGTGGAAAAATCAGGCTTGTTATTTTGACGTGCCTGCCACAAGGTATGGATAGAGTTCAGCAGGTTTTCAACCGTATTTTCAGTGGTATGAAATTTACCGGTTTTCCACTGTTCTGGGGATGGGAGTGAAAATCTTAAAGTTGTAGAATTCAGATCAGTTTCATCATCTGTTTCTGCATGTAAATAAATTTCATGCTTTCTAAATTCATCCGGATCAACGCCTGTCTGTTCTGATATTCCTTCAAGCAGCCACGGAGGAAGAAATTCATTGCCAAACAAACCGGCGCTTGCTGTGATTTCGGATTCACCGATTTTTTCGTGGCTTATACTGGTAATCAGGGCTCCGTTATCGTCATAAATTTCATATTTGAACGAATGGATCAGGCCTGTTTTATCACTATCCGGGCCGCTTACATCATCGCAGCCCTTAACAAACAGAATTATTGCCGATACTGCCAGAATGGTTATGCAGATGTTCTTCATCATATATCCTCAGGTTATATGTGGAATAGTTTGTTATATGAATAGTGTGATTGTTTTTTTTCAACCCACATCAAAAAGTTATATAAACTTTTCCTTCTTAAGGCACAAAATTTTTAAGATTAAAAACATTATAACCAAAATTAAAAAGCCGGAAAGAAATATTCTCAATAATTGATTGAAAATGAAGGAATATTGAATTGATCAAATCCAGCCTTTACGTTTAAAAAAGTAAAGCATGCTGCCGGTCAAAAGTGCCATCAAAAGCAGAGAGAGCGGATATCCGTAATACCAATTCAGCTCTGGCATGTTGAAGGGGCTCACTTCCGGTTCAAAGTTCATGCCATAAATTCCAGCGATAAACGTCAGCGGAATAAAAATGGTGGCAATGATGGTTAAAACTTTCATCACCTCATTCATCCTGTTACTCAGCCCCGACATATAAATATCAAATAGCCCGTAGATCATCTCCCGGCCGGTTTCAATGCTGTCAATCACCTGCACAACATGATCGTACACATCTTTCAGAAAAACCTTTACCTCCATAGAGATCAGCGGAGAGTCATCTCTGATGAGCGAATTGATTCCATCCCGTAAAGACCAAACTGATTTTCTCAGAAATATCATATCGCGCCGGAGAGTATGAATTCGCTGCAAATGCTGTTGTCTGGGCTGAACAATGATCTGTTCTTCTACATTTTCGATAGATTCGCCGATTAAATCCAGTGCTTGGAAATAGTGATCCACCACAGTATCCATTAAAGCGTAGGTGAGGTAATCCAGGCCAAATTTTCTCAACCGTGAGGTTTCCAATTCCAGTCGTTTCCTTACCGGATTAAAAACGGGCTCATCACTTTCCTGAAATGAGAGTACAAAATGTTTTCCAAGTACAAGACTGATCTGTTCTGTTTGGAGTTTTACATGACCTTCCGAATTCTTTTTTGGTGTTATCATCCGGAGAACGATAAAAATGGTATCGGAGTAATATTCTACTTTCGGCCGCTGCGATATATTTACAATATCTTCCTGAATGAGCGGATGTAGTTCAAAATAGTTCCAGATCGCTCTCAACCGTTCAATATCGTGCAGGCCCTGAACCTGGATCCAGGTTTTGGATTTACTTTTCAGATAAGGAGCTGATTTTTCAATGGTCTTGATCGGAATTATATTGTAGTGTTCGGTATCAAAATCGTGAACGGTGATTGAAAGATTTTCTACTCGTCTTGCGCCGGTATGAACGGCGGTTCCGGGAATCTGTCCGGGAGTTTTTCTGTGGAGATGTTTTGTCTGGCTGGTTACAAAGAGGCTGTGTAAACTGTGGGTTACTTTTTGAGCCGTTTTTTTCATACCGGTAAATTTGTTGTGATCGATTTACTGACTACAATGTAAGCAAAAAAAACAGGTACGAGGAATTGGTAATATTAATGGATTGTGGCTAAGGCCTCAGAATACGGGTACTAACTGTATCGGTTGACATGCTGCCAAATATTCCGATTCCGCCTTCAATGTTGTAAATCAGGTTTGGAATTTCGCCGGGCGAAAGCGTAGAGCCGCCAAGCTGTACTTCCTGTGAACGAACCAGATCAGAGAGGTTTCTGTCCACCAGGCCGGTTATAATCCGGTTTTCGCCATAAAAAGCAACTCCGATCCATGGAAACCGCAGCGTAATGGTACCATCGGGGTTGATATCAAAATTTCCTTCATTTATCAAGCCTGATGAATTGACAAGCACATCGTCCAGCTCGATATTTTCATCCTCAAAATTGGCCAGGTAGAATGGCGTCAGATTTTCAGCAAACGGTTCATCCGAAATAATACTGAACACGTAAACCTGCTGTTGTGCATTGTTTTGAGGTTGCGGTATAACAATTTCAAGTTGTTCCTCGGATTGATAGACCACCGAATCGGCAATTTCATTTAACACAGTTAATTGATCCGGTATGGTGGTGTATGCACGTATTACTTCCGGCCGGTCATTAAAATCGATGTCCAGACGGTAGGTTCGGTTGGCTTGCATTCTGTGTGACCGGTTGCCGGCAATGTAAATTCCATTTCCTGCGGGAGAAAAGAAATAGTCAAAAACCTTTTCGCTCTGGTCCGATTCGTCCAGAAGAACAACCTGCACATTTGCACCAGTGATGGCAGTCTCAGATGGGTCAAAAAAATCCTCTGCCGGGGTTGTGGTATGAATGCGAACATCGGGCAGCCTGTCATTTGCGATGGCGTAGGCCTCAACGATAACCAGTTCCTCGTACTCTTCCTGATTGTACGTTTCGCATGAAATTACAGTGATCATTCCAGCCAAAACCAGCAGTATAATAAGAAATTTGTAAATGGATATATTTGGGTTCATCTGCATATTCCTAAAAATTGACGGTATATGAAATAGAGGGAATAATAGGAAGCAGGTTTACATCTTCCCGTTTTACCGGATTTTCATCAAAATCGTAATTATAAAACCACACATTCCGGCGAGAATAGACGTTGATTAACTGCAATTGCCATTCTGCATCACCCATATCAAAAAACGAACCTTGGCGACTGAGTGACAAATCAAGCCGGTGATAGGACGGCAGCCTGGATGCATTTACATTTCCCACAACAAATACATTTCTGGAAGCATTATCCCAGGGAACATTGGAAAATTGTGTACGTCCCAGCGGCCTGGTGTATGCCTGGCCGGTCGCGTAATTGAATACCGCATTTGCACTCCATCGGTTGTTTAGCCTGTAGCTTGTTACCACATTTACATCGTGGGTTCTGTCGTATTTGGGAGGATAAAAACGTGCATTGGTAGGATCATCCAGAATGGGCGCATTGAAACCGGGAAATTTTCTTCGTGTAATTCCATATGTGTAGCCCACAAAACCGGTGAGTGAGCCGGTCTGTTTTTCCAGGAAGAGTTCTACTCCGTAAGCGTAACCTTCGCCAAACCGGAACAACTCGTGATAATCCAGCCCGGCCGGGTCAGTCACAAATGGGTCAAGCTCAAACAGATCGCGCATTGTACGATAATAGAGTTCAATATCGAAACCATAGCCGGAAAATGGAATAGTTTTGGCTCCCAGTACAAACTGATCCCCATAGGCAGGTGGGACCCCCTCGTCACTGGTCAGCCAGATATCAAAGCCTGAAAAGGCTTCGTTTGTAATGAGTGAAAGATATTGATGATAGCGACCGTAGGCAGCCTGGAACCTGAGGGCTTCGGTTGGACGATATTCGGCAGAAAGCCGGGGATCAAACCTTGTATAATTTCCTTCAGAAAATGAATTGAACCGAACTCCACCAGTAAAAATCCATCTATCCGTGGGCTGCCAGCGGTTTTGTACATAAGCGGAGAGGTATTGAGAGCGAATTCTGCTGTTAAATGTCTGTTGATTGTCGAACCAGTCTCTGTATCGCAACGTGATATTACCACCCCAGATACCGGCAGAAATTGTATGATGTTCATTCGGAAGAAATTCCAGATCACCCTTAAACGAAAAGTCGTGAATATCGTTATCCCGTTCAAATGGGGTGCCTGCAATTTCGAATTCCGGACGATTGAAATATCGCGACCCGGTAAAAGTAAAAAATCCGAAAAGACGATCTGAAAAAATTCTGCGCCACTGTCCGCTCACAGTCTGATTGCCATAGCGCAGACGAATATTGGCATCTTCCTGAAAGGGGATGGAAACAAGATCATTGCCGGCATAAAATGCCAGTGACAGGCGGTCGTTTTCTGTGGCATCAAAATTCAGTTTACCGTTGATATCATAAAAATAGAATCGATCGGGCACTCCGTCGATACTTCTTCGGAGCACCGAAAGCACCGGCTCCAGGGTAGAACGGCGTACAGCCAGCATCCAGGATCCACGGTTTAGCGGCCCTTCAACAGAAGCTCTGGAAGCAAGCAGTCCAAGGCTAACCGTGCCCCGGTTTTCCATGCGGTTTCCGTCTTTGTTAAATACCGAGAGAACAGAACCGATTCGCCCGCCATACTCAGCCGGATAGCCGCCCTTGTAGAGGCGTACATCTTTTACGGCATCCGGATTGAAAGTAGAGAAAAAACCAAAAAAATGAGATGGATTATAAACCGTGGTTTCATCCAGCAAAATCAGGGTTTGATCGGGACTGCCTCCGCGAACATAGAGCCCGCTTGAGAAGTCGGAGGCAGCCTTCACGCCCGGTAAAAGCTGAACGGACCGAAATACATCCGGTTCAATGACCGAAGGAAGTTCTTTGATCAGTTGAGTGGTAACCTGTGCCCGGCCAATATCGCGCATCTCTTCACGGTCTGCGTCTGATGTAACTACAATAGCATCGAGTTGAGCACCTTCGGGGAGCAGTTCAATATTCAGCCTGAGATTCTGGCCGGGTTCGAGGGTAATTTCCGTTTCATGGCGCCGGTATCCGATGTAACTGGCTGCCAGGGTGTAAGTGCCCGGTTCAATATTGGTAATGGTATAATATCCTGATGTATTAGACGATGTGCCGCGGTTAATCTCAAGCAGAGCAATATTTGCCATAATCAGAGTTTCACCGGTGCGGCTGTCGGTGATATAACCGTTTACGGAGGCTGTTTCCTGTGCATTAATGGCAAATAGTGCGCCAAAAACAAAAATAAAGATGAACAGAAATGATGAGTGCTTCACAAAAATGGATGATATTTAGAAATTCAGGCTATTGGAAGATACACGTATTTCCCACAAAAAAGTTGTGGATACGTGGTTGATTTTACCGCTTTATTTTCTGGTGAACCATATTGAGAACAGAATTCATTCCCTGCAGTACGAAAGCCGATATATTTTCGTTATCTTCCTACAATCAAACAGAGTAGTACTGTTCTTTGATACATTGATGAACAATTTTGGGGGTGTACCGGATTCGACGGGTTGCGTACATTCACAGGTTGCATGCCGAGTTCGTCCGATGAATCTCGTAAAAAATCATCATGGATAAATGTAATTGACAACAATTACTCATACCGACTCGCAGCTTAAACTGACGAGTCCGTTCCATCGGGTG
>SL_3KL_010_SEDDRAFT_10004059_pt1 | contig 13272 bp, 9 predicted proteins | sample SodLakKL_010_SED_2_FD_10381 | JGI IMG/M metagenome (IMG submission 10381)
GAGCCGGTCCTGCATCGCCAGCAGCTCGTAGCGCAGCTGGTCGCGGACCTTGGCGTCGACGTTGGACAGCGGCTCGTCGAACAGGACGAGGTCGTCACCCTTGACGACGGCGCGCGCGAGCGCGACGCGCTGCTGCTGGCCACCGCTGATCTGGTTGGGGTACTGGTCCGCGAGCTCGGCGATGCCGACCTGCTGCAGGGCCGTGTTCACCTGCTCGCGGATCTCCGATCGCGAGGGACGGGGCCGGCCGTTGCGCAGCGGGTAGGCCACGTTGTTGAAGACGCTCATGTGCGGCCACAGCGCGTAGGACTGGAAGACCATGCTGAAGTTGCGGTGCTCCGGCCCCGCGTTGATCCCGCGCTCGCTGTCGAAGACGGTCTGACCACCGATGCTCACCTTGCCGGCGTCTGGGTGCTCGAGACCCGCCACCGAGCGCAGGAGGGTGGTCTTGCCGCAACCGCTCGGGCCGAGGAGCACGACGAACTCGCCCGGATCGACCCGCAGCGAGAGCTCGTCGACCGCCTTGACCACCGTCCCGCCCGCACGGCGGAAACGCTTCTGCAGGTTCACGACCTCCAGCGCCGCAACGCGTGCAGACGGTCCGCCGAGCGGATCCTCAGCCCCCGGAACGGAGGCCACGGCCTGGGCAGAACTCATGTCTCGACCGCCTTCCTGCGTGCTGTCGGCTATCGGCTCATGTCGGGGGCTAGCCACCTGCCACCCCCTGGCCGGTCAGGCGCGCGCTCGGTACGTGGGACCGTTTCGTCAGGAGCTTCATCAGCAGCAGGACGACCGTGAGGACGAGGATGGTGACCCCCGTGATGAAGATGCCGAGCCCGGCCATCACGCTGTACGAGCCGTAGGTGAAGACCTCGAGGATGCGGAACCCGACGACGTTATTGCGGGTTCCGGCCAGGATCGAGGCCGCCTCGACGTCGCCGACGACCCGGACGAAGAGCAGGGCCCACGCCGCCAGGAGCCCCGGGACCAGCAGCGGGAGGTGGATGCGGGTGAACGTGCGTCCGCTACGGGCGCCAGAGACCGCGGAGGCCTCGGTGAGCTCGTGGCCGATCTGGCTCACCGATGCATCGATGACCACGGTCGCCAGGGGCATCACGATGACCAGGTAGGCCAGGAACAGGATCCAGATCGTCGAACCGAGGTTGAACGGCTCGCCGCCGAATGCCAGCAGGGCCCCCAAAGCGAGGATCAACCCGGAGAACGCCGCTGGGAACTTGATGCCGACATCCACCGCGCCGGCCAGCGGACTGCGGTTACGTGCGGCCCAGAGCGAGACCACCGCCGCCACGATCACCCCGCTGAACGCGACCGAGGAGGCCAGGACCACGCTGTTGCGCATCGCGTCCACGGTGGCCCCGTCCGCCAACATCGACCGGAACCCATCGAGGCTCAGCTCCCCCCAGTCGATCGAGGTGCTCCAGAAGCCGTTCAGCGTCACCAGGAGCAGCGCACCGATCGGCAGCACGATGGTGACGATGCCGTACCCCAGGAAGAAGGCCCGGGCCACCGGCCGCCAGGCGCCGAGTTCGAGCTGCTTGGCCTTGGCGTTCTTGCCACCCATCGCACTGTGGCGTCCACGACCCGACATCCGCCGTTGCAGGTACCAGATCACCCCGAGCACGGGGATCATGATGCCGCCGAGCCCGACCGCGAGGTCCAGGCGCGGCGGGAACGTGAAGTTCACCTGTCGGGCGATCTGTACCGCCAGGATCTCGATATCGGCGGGCCCGGCGATGATCACCGGGATCGAGAAGCTGGCGAAGCCGACCCAGGCGACCAGAAACACCGCGGCCCCGACGCTGGGCAGCACGGCGGGCAGCGTCACGGTCGTCAGCACCTTCCGCGGGGAGGAGCCACAGACGCGGGCCTGCTCCTCCAGCGAGGAGTCCAGGTTGCGCAACCCGGCGGAGATCGCGAGGAAGGCCAAAGGCACCATCTGGAACGTGTAGACCATGATCAGGCCGTACCAGGAGTGGATCGCGAAGGGGCCCTCCTCGATCCCGATCCCTACCAGCCCGGCCGCCTCCCGGATAGCCCAGTTGAGGTAGCCCGAACGAGGCGACAGCAGGAGGATCCAGCCGATGCCCATCGCGATCGACGGCAGCAACAGCGGCACGACCGGCAACACGCCGCTGAGCAAACCCATGCGGGCGTCGGTGCGCTCGTTCAGCCAGGCGAGGAAGGAGCCCAGGATCAGGGCGCAGATGGCGCTGGCCCCGACGGCGAGGAACGTGTGGGAGAGCACGGTCCCCAGTCCCTCGAGGGCCAGGGCCTCACGGATCGGAGCCAGGGTGAAGCCGCCATCCCAGAACAGACGGCTCACCACACGGAAGAGCGTGAAGAGGGCGAGCAGCGCGAAGCCGACGGCCACGGCCGTACTCAGCAGCTCGAAGGGCCCCGACCGTTGGAGCCACGCCCACCGACGCCGGGTCGGTACCGCCGGTGTCGGCCCGTCCTCTGATGACGAGGGCTGCTGGGCGACCTCGGACCCTCTTGCGCGCACCACGGAGCCCACGTTCACCCTGCCTCCCGCAGCCGCGACATCCAGGCATCCTCCCGGTCCCACGAGTCGCCGCGTCGTCTACCTCTCCACGCGGTGCACTCACCGCACCCTGTGACGACCCAGCAGCACTCACATCCCGCACTTCTCTGATGCAAACTCACCATAGCAGGTTCGCGTCGACAGCAACCCTCCGGATGTAGCGGCAATGGCGGCGTCATCACCAAGTTCGGGTGAGCCCCTCCCTGATCGTCAGGCTCGCACGGACCCACCGCAGGAACGCCAAAATGGCAATAGAGCAGCTTTTCAGCCCCGATTCCGCTCTTCAGCGAGCTCACCAGCTTCTCACTTCGAGGTGCCGACGAGGCCACGTGCCCCTGGGACCAAAGACGGACCACAACGGATCACGAGCCGGTATCGGAGCTTGCGAGCCGGCATGGGAACCGCGACAAGCGGTGATTATGTATGTATAACTCAGAACGCTTGCGACCTCAACCGTGGGGGTCAGCGGCCAGCCCACGAGACCACCGTCGACGTCCCCGAGGAAGACGGCACTATCTCATCGCGGTACGTCCACCATCGACAACGAGACTCTGACCCGTAATGAAGGAAGAAGCGTCAGAGATGAGAAATCCGACCGCTTCCGCTACCTCCCATGGACTCCCGGCACGACCCAAGAGCACAGAGCTCGCATCCGGGCTCCTGCCCCGCATCTCATCAGTGGAATGTTGCAACGGCGTGTCGATCCACCCCGGCACGACGAGATTCGCCCGAACGACGGGGGCTCCTTCAGCGGCAACAGCACGACAGAGGGCGAATTGGGCCTGCTTCGAGGCATCGTATGCAGGCATCCCGGTATATCCACCGATGCCGGCGATCGAGCTCATGAAGACGATGGACGCACCGCCGCTCCTTGGGAAGAAACTCCCGATCGCAGCTCGTGCGAGAACGAAATGTGAGCGGACGTTGATGTCGAACGTTGTGACCCAATCTTCTAGATCTGTTCCATGCAGACCATCACCTCGAGCCACGCCGACATTGAGTACGAGGCCGTCAATGCCGCCAAGCATCTCCTTGCTCAACTCCAACATTTGAAGGCATGCGTCAGCATCTCTGACATCGACTTGCAGCGCGATCGCGTTACCGCCCTCTTCTTCGACCAACTCTGCCGTCTGCTGCGCAGCTCCGATGTCGATGTCAGCACAGGCGACGGAGGCCCCACCGCGCGCCAGATGGATCGAGACAGCCCGACCGATCCCAATATGATCAGAGGCCGTCCCGTCTTTCCGTTGAGTTCCTGCTCCCACGACCAAGACCTTGCGACCGTGCAGTCTGCTCATTGGTGCATCCTCTTCTGGTCTACGCCGAGCCTGCTTCCCAGGTCGAGCATGGTGGCGGCAGGTCCCCATTCCTGATCCCGTTCAGGAGAGCAAGGAGCTTCGGACCCGACCGGGATCCCGCCCGCAAAACCATTCCTTCGACGGCGGACCGTCTGTCACCACAGTGCGGGACCGCACGATCGCTGGCCAGCGGTCATCTCCCGTGCGACCCAGAACGCTTGCAACCTCAACCGTGGGGTGTCAGCGGCCAGCCGACGAAGCCACCGTCGACGTTGAGGACCTGACCGGTGATCATCCGGGCATCATCGGAGACGAGGAACCGCATCAATGCCACGACATCCCGTGCTTCGGCCGGGACGCCGAGCGCCGCCATGCTCCGCACCTGCTCACGACCTTCGTCGGTGGACCAGCGGTTGCCGTCGACCGCCGTCGGGCCCGGCGCGATGACATTGGCCCGGATGCCGTACCTCGCCCACTCGACGGCTTGGTGACGGGTCAGGTGGTGCATGGCCGCCTTCGACGCCGCGTACGGCGCGACGTTCGGATCGATCGCCCACCCGGCAGCCGAGCCGATGTTCACGATGCAGCCGGCCGCCGCATCACACAGCAGCGGGAAGACCCGATTGGACAACAGGAAGACGGCTTCGGTGTTGAGACGGAAGATGGCCCGCCACGCGTTCGCCGAGACCTCCTCGATCGGTGATGGGAACCCCCCACCGGCACTGTTCACGAGGCAGTCGAGGCCGCCGAAGACCTCAGCAGCTTCCGCGGCACGCTCGATGGTCTCCTGCTCACGGATGTCACCGTCGACGACCGCGACCTCGAGGTCGCGCCTGACCATCTCGTCGCGCAGCGACTCCAATGCCGGCCGTCGCCGCGCGACGATGACGACCGCGTCCCCCTCCTCAGGTGCGTCCCGAGCGATCGCTCGACCGATCCCCGAGCTCGCTCCGGTCACGATCCACCGACGTCGCCCCGTCATATGGCCCTCCTCGCAGCATCGTCGTGGCGACATCGCCCCGGCACTGGACGCCTCGTCGGCGCCGTTGTGGGATCGCCCACGGCCAAAGCGCCGTCCCTCAGTCGGCACCCGGCGCCAGGGCCTCCAGCACCGCCCAGCGTGCGTCCTCGTCGCCCGCCTCCACCACAGGCTGGAGGCACACGTGTGTGGCGCCCGCGTCGTAGTGGGCACGGATCCGTCCCCGCAGGTCATCTTCGGAGCCCCAGGCGACCAGGCCGTCGACCAGTCGATCGGACAGCTCCTCGATGTCCTCGTCGGTGAAGCCGAGGCGCGCCCAGCTCTTCCGGTAGTTCGGTAGTCGCGCGTACCGGGAGATCGAGACCCGTGCGAGATCTCGGGCACGGGCCGGCTCCGTCTCGAGGACGACCTTCTGCTCGACGGCCAGGATCTTGTCGGGTCCGAGCGCCTGACGCGCCTGCGCCGTGTGGTCGGCGGTCACGAAGTAGGTGTGCGCCCCGTCCGCCGCTTCTGCGGCGAGCTCGAGCATCCGAGGACCGAGGGCGGCGAGCACCCGGGCCGGAGGCCGCGGCGGTGGCGGGCCGGCATAGGGTGAGGCGTTCATCGCCTCCAGGTACTGCTGCATCTGGGCCCGGGGGCGTGAGTAGTCCAGTTTCCGGAGCCCCTCGACCATCGGTGCGTGGCTGACGCCCAGGCCGAGCAGGAAGCGCCCGTCCACCTGTTCCGCCAGGGTCTGGGACACCTGCTGCATCGAGCCGGGGTGCCGGTTGAAGATGCTGGCGATCCCGGTCGCAAGGACGAGCTTGGAGGTGTGTTCGCCGAGCGCCGCGAGGTGGGCGAAGGGGTCACGGCCGGTCGTCTCCGGGACGAACAGCGACGAGTAGCCCAGTGCCTCGAGCCGTGTGACGAGCGAGACGGCCTGATCCCTGTCCAGGTCGTCGGTGAACATCCACACCCCGGGGCGGGCATGGTCCCAGGCGGCGAACGACGGTGCTGCGATGCTCATGTGATAGCCAGTTCTTCGAGGACCTGTGCTCGTTTGAGTTTGCCGGTCGGGGTGTAGGGCAGCTCCGGGGCGACGTGGATCTCCTTCGGCGTCAGCGAGCTGCGCAGGGCGGCCCGCACCCACTCGCGGAGCTCCTCCTCCTCGACCGAGGCACCGTCCTCCGGCACGACGACCGCGACAATCTCCTGGCCCCACTCCGGGTCGGGCACCCCCACGACCGCCACGTCGCGGACGCTCGTGTGCCGCAACAGCACGTCCTCGATGACATCGGGACTGATGTTCTCGCCGCCGCGGATGATGATGTCGTCGGACCGCCCTTCGACGAACAGGAAGCCGTCGCCGTCGAACCTGGCGACATCGCCGGTCGCGAACCAGCCCTGCTCGTCCACCGCCGACCCTATGCCGCGGTACTCACCCGAGACCTGGGGACCGCGGACGTGGAGCTTGCCCGTCTCACCGGTCGCGACGGGCGCACCCGATCCGTCACGGATCTGGATCTCCACGCCGGGCAGCGGCCGGCCCACGGAGGCGAGTCGGTTGCGGACCTCGGGGTCGTCGGAGGCCATCGCCTTGCGGTGCGCGGCGCCGTCGAGCAGGGCGATCGTCGAACTCGTCTCGGTCAGCCCGTAGGCGTTGACGAACGCCACGTCGGGGAAGCGCTCGAGTGCGGCCTCGATCACGGGGCGGGGCATCCTCGCACCGCCGTAGGCGACGTGGCGCAGGCTCGGCGTCTCGGCCGGTCGGTCACCGAGGGCCTCGACGATGCGCGCCAGCATCGTCGGAACGACCATCGCCGAGGTGACCCCCTCCGAGCGCACGCCGTCCAACCATGCCTCGGCACTGAAGTTCGGCAGGTAGACCACACGCCGACCGGCGAAGGTGTTGCTGATAACCGCGCCCGCCCCCGCGATGTGGTAGGGAGGCACGCTCGTCAGCGTGGCCTCGTCGGGATGCGCGTTCCCGAACTCGATGGACTGCACCACGTAGCTCGTCAGGTGCGAGTGTCGCAACACCGCCTGCTTCGGCGCGCCACCGGTGCCACTGGTGAACAGGATCAGCGCCGGCTGCGCATCGTCGTCGATCGTGACATCGAGGGCCCGCGGCGGCGACGTACGTGCAGCGGAGCTCCAGTCGTGCGTGAGTTGGTGTGGTACCTGCAGGCCCTCGAGCACGTGGGTGTACTCGGGGTCGACGAGGAGCAGGGGTGCCTCCAGCAGCTGGAGCTGCTGGCGAAGCTGCTCATCGGAGAGCCGGTAGTTCAGGGGGATCAGCGGCATCCCGGCGTACGCGGCTGAGAACATCGCCAGCGGGAAGGCCACGCTGCTCTGCCCCAGGTACGCCAGCGTCTGGTACCGCTGCTCGCGCAGTTCCGTGGCGGCTGTCCTGGCCGCGGCGGCGAGTTGCTCGTAGCTGATCGATTCCGGCCCGCAGGTGAACGCGACGCGTTCCCCGAAGGAGCCAGCGGCCATGTCGGCAACGTCAGAGAGTCGCATGGAAGACCACCCAGGGTGCCGGTCCGACGTGGGAAGAGGTGCTGGCGCTCAATCGGAGCTCGGCAGCGGGGTCGCCTCCTTGATCTGCATATCCGCCGCGCAGCAGGTGAGCGGCCCGGTACCGGCCTTGGTCACGATGATCTCGCAACCACACGACGAGCAGGTGTAGCGCTTCCCGATGGCGATCGACATGGTTCCTCCGAACTGGGACTTGAGCGTGCGATTGGTGGTGCAGTGATGCCTCTTTGCGTACCTCATCGACGGGCTACTCGATGCTCCCGCGCATCCCTTCGACAGCTCCTTCGCCCAAAGACCGACCATCGCATCCAAGACGTGAACGCAGAGGTGGTCGAGTCCATGGCCATCAGTCGATGTCGTGGACAGCGCGGCCCACGATCTCGCGCTGGACCTCGGAGGAGCCCTCGAGCAGCTCGTACATCTTGGCATCGCGGAACATGCGCTCGATCGGGGTGTCCTCCGAGATGCCGTACACGCCGTGGACGTTGAGGCCCATGCGTACGACATCGACCGCGGTCTGCGTCACGAACAACTTCGTGGAAGAGACCTCGAAGATCGTGTCGGAGCCCCGCTCGTCCTTGCACGTCGCAGCCCAGTACAGCATCTGGCGTGAAGCCTCGATCCGACTGACCATCTCGGCGATGAGATGGCGGATGGCCTGGAACTCGATGATGGGGTGACCTTGCTGCTCGCGCTGACGGGCGTAACGCACCGCCTCCTCGAGAGCCGCCTGCATGATCCCGACCGACTGAGCAGCGAGAGCGAGCTTGCCGGTGGTCATGCTCCGCTTGAGCGTCTTGAACTGGCCTCCGCTCGTGCCGAGTAGATGGTCCTCAGGCACCTCCACGCCATCGAGGTGCAGGTCGGCCAGCCCCGTGCCCCTCAGGCCGAGCATCTTCGTCGGAGCCGCGGCGCTCACGCGTTCATCCGCGTTCGGCACGAGGAACAGGCTCACGTCGCCGTCTGGGTCCTTCGCGAAGACGACGCCGATGTCGGCGTACCTCGCATTGGTGATCCAAGCCTTGTGTCCGTCGATCCGCCAGCCCGAGGTGGTGCGGGTGGCTCGGGTGCGGAGCATGGACGGGTCCGATCCGGTGTCCGGCTCCGTGAAGGCGAAGAACCCGGTCACCTCGCCCCGCAGCAGTGGCGGCACCCACCGCTGCACCTGCTCTTCGGTACCTGCGTCGAGGATCGTTCCGGCAACGATGGTGTTGACCCCGGCATGGCCGACCACGGCCGGCAGCACGCGCGCCGACTCTTCGTGCGCGATCGCCCATGCCAACCAACTGGCGCCGGCGCCCCCGATCTCCACCGGGTAGGGCAACCCGTAGGCACCGAGCTCCGCCAGCACGGGCCGGACCTCCTGGGGGAACTCGTAGCGCTGATCCATCTGGTCGATCAGAGGCCGGAAGTGCTTCTCCGCCGTCCGTCGACACGTCTGACGGAACTCCTCGATCTCGGGTAGAAGCGTCGAGTGCATGGTCTCTCTCCCGTGCGTGATGAGGTTCGCGTCTCCCCGAACCTAACTCTGCCCCTCGGGCGGCCCGGTCTCGATACCGCCCGCATCGACGAGTCCGCGGTACTCCTCGTCACTGACACCAGCCATGCCCTTCACGACCTCTTCGGTGTGCTCGCCGAGGAGCGGGGCGCGCCGCGAGACCCGGCCGGGCGTGCGCGACATCCTCCAGGGCATGCCCGTCATCGGTTCGCTACCGACCAGGGGGTGTTCCACATCGATGAACAGATCCCGAGCACGGAAGTGCTCGTTGCCGAAGATGTCGGCGATGTTCAGGACCGGTGCCGCGGGGATCCCGGCGGCCGCCAGCGCGTACGCCGCCTCTTCCGGGCCCACCCCGCGGCTCCAGGCCTCGATCGCATCCGTGACCTCGTCGGCTCGCTCCCGCCTGGCCTCGACCGACTCCAGGGGCGCCAGGTCCTCGCGCCCGATGAGGCGGCACAGCGCTCGCCACTCCCTCGGGTTACGGACCGCCAACGCGACCCACTGGTCGTGGCCGGTGCTGGCGAAGTTGCCATGCGGGAAGTAGCGCGGATGGTGGGTCCCCAGTGAGGCCGGGGTCTCCCCACCGAGGCTCTGGGCGATCAGCCCTTCGCCTGCGAGCGCGAGGCTGGCCTCCCACTGCGACACGTCGATGCTGGCGTTGGTCCGCCGGTGGAGATCACGGTCCAGCAGCCCGACGAGGGTGGCGAACGTCGTCGTCGTCGCGCTCACCACGTCGCCGTACAGCCCCTCGAACATGCCGATGGGGTCCTCGCCCTCGTACCCCACCCAGTTGGCCAGGCCGGACAGCGCCGAGACCGCTCCGGCGTAGCCGATCAACCCCGACTTCGGACCCTCGGACCCGGCGACGTTCTGTCCGACCACGACCAACCGCTCGTTCGCTGCGTGGAGAGCATCGTCTGACAGGCCGAGACGGTCCATGACCCCGGCAGGGAAATTGTGGATGAGTGCGTCGGCCTCACGCACGAGGCGCAGCAGCACGCTCCTGCCGGCATCGGTCTTCAGGTTGAGCGTGATGCTGCGCTTGTTGCGGGAGTGGACGTGGAAACCCGGTTGGAGGTCCGGCCACCTCCCTTCGTCGCCGCCGGCGTCGTCCTCGACGACGATGGGCTTGCCCAGGCGGCTGCCGTCCATGTGGACCCAGGACTCGATCTTGAGGACATCGGCGCCGTAGTCGGCGAGGAGACGGCCGGCGAGCCCGCCGGCCCAGGCCGTGCCGAGGTCGATGACCCGGACTCCCTGCAGGGGCGGCGCCGCAGCGCGGTCGTCCGCGGTCGGTGGGAGATCGCGCTCGGGCTGCTCGGAGCTGATCAGCGAGGGCAACTCGTCGTCGCTGCTGCCAAGGGTCGGGGCAGGGTGGGACGCGGGCCGCTGGCCTGAGAAGCGATATGGAGCGGCCGGAGCGGAGAAGAACGTCGTTCCATCCGGCGTCGGCAGGCTGGCGAGCGCGTCCCGTTCAGCGAGATGCGGATCGTGCTCCATGTCATCGGCGGTCAGCAGTGGCGCGTACGGCAACCGGTGCTCGAGGAACAACCCGCCCAGTTCCTCCTTGGTCCGAGCCATGAACCAGGGCTCGACCAGGGCATCGGACTCCTGCTTGTACTCCCACTGCATCGCCCGCCGGTTGCGGTACCGGGGTTCCTTCGACCACTCAGGGGTGCCCATCAACTTCACCAGACGGATCCACTGCGCGACCTGGGGGGTGTCGGTACGTACGAGTCCGTCTGCGCAACGGAAGATCGTGCCTGGATACGGCATCGAGGCGCCGTTGCGGCCAGCGCGGATGCCGACCAGGCCTCCGCCGTAGATGAAGCGCGGCAGGAAGTAGCCGGTGAACATGCTCGCCATGATGTCTGCGGTGCTGACATCCACATGCTGTCCGCGCCCGTCCCGGCGAACCGCCATGACCGCGTTCACCGCAGCCAGGGCACCGAACAGCCCACCGTTCATCTCGCACTGGGAGAACGGCATGGCCAGGGGAGCGCGATCTCGCTCGCCCACGCCCACGGACATCCCCGAGAGCGCTGAGATCGTGAGATCGGTCGCCGGCCAGTCAGCGTACGGGCCGGTGGTTCCGTAGGGCGTGACGGTCACGAAGGCCAGGTGCGGCGCCTGCTCGACGGCCCGTGCCGGTTCCAACTCCGGCTCGTTGCGCATCCACGGACGGTCCACCAGAGCGATGTCCGCCCACTGCAGGAGCGACCCGAGGTCCGAGCCGTCCCCTACAGCGTCGATCGACTCCCGGGTGACGCTGCGCTTTCCGGTGTTGAGGTAGGCGAACATGCCTGAGGACTCACCATCAGCTGCAGTTGCAGCGAAGGGCCCGAACTGCCGGCTTGGGTCGCCGCTGGCCGCGCTCTCGACCTTCACCACCGTCGCACCGAGATCGGCGAGCAGCTTGCCCGCGTACGGGACACTCAGTTCCTCACCGAACTCAGCGACACGCACCCCAGCGAGTGGCGCCGAGGTTCGATCCGCACTCTGGCTCTCGGATGCCATCGATACCACCTCAATAGCGATTAGACGGACATAGTCGAACCGTTCCCACTCCCTGCCCACGAGTATGACAGCATCTTGCGCGTCTTTGCAAACTTGAGCTTTGCTCAGTATGCGTCTAAGGTGCTGCACCACACGAGGGGAGCATCGTTGCGGGACGGCCGGCCAGTAGACCACGGTGGACCCGCGTCAGCCAGCACATCGGACTGCTGCGCCGGGATCAGCGGGGCCTGGAGCCCGCAGCAACTCCGGAGCTCGCCGTCACGCCACGATCCCACCCACGGTCGACTCTGCCGGCCGCGCATCGCGCCGCGCAGGTTACGAGACTCCTGAACGCAGACCTGTCGTCCCGGCCGGTGCTCTCCCCCCGACCGGGACGACTCCCACGAAGCCGAGCCGCACTGACAACAGAAAGAGGGATCTGATGCCCGAGGCCTACATCGTCGAGGCCGTCCGCAGCCCCGTGGGGCGACGGGGCGGCAGCCTGAGCGAGGTGCACCCGCTGGATCTGGCATCGCACGCCATCACGGCGCTGGTCGACCGGTCCGGCGTCGATCCCGATGCCGTCGAAGACGTCGTCTGGGGCTGTATCGACCAGATCGGCCCTCAGGCGGGCGATCTCGCTCGCACGGCATGGCTGGCTGCCGGTCTGCCCGAGCACGTCCCAGGGGTGACCGTGGACCGGCAGTGTGGCTCCTCCCAGCAGGCGCTGCACTTCGCCGCCCAGGGAGTGATGAGCGGCACGCAGGACCTGGTTGTGGCCGGCGGCTCGGAGCACATGACCACGCTGCCGATCGCCTCGTCCGCGTACATCGCCAAGGAGTTCGGCTACGAGGATCAGTACGCGGGATCGGTCGGTTGGGCCAAGCGGTACGGGGACCAACCGGTGACCCAGTTCCACGGCGCGGAGATGATCGCCGAGCAGTGGGACATCTCCCGTGAGGACATGGAGGTGTTCAGCCTCGAGTCCCACCGGCGAGCCATCCGAGCCATCGATGAAGGTCGGTTCGACCGTGAGATCGAGCCCCTAGCCGGCCTCACCCACGACGAAGGTCCGCGACGCGACACCACGCTGGAGAAGATGGCGGGCTTGAAGACCCTCACCGAAGGCGGGCGGTTGACCGCCGGTATCGCCAGCCAGATCTCCGACGGATCCGCCGCCCTCCTGCTGGCATCGGAGCAAGCGGTCGCCGACCACGGCCTCACCCCGCGGGCCCGTATCCACAACCTGACGGTGCGAGCCGAGGACCCCATCCGGATGCTCTCCGCACCCATCCCGGCCACCCGGCACGCGCTGCAGAAGACCGGCCTGTCGCTGGAGGACATCGACCTGGTCGAGATCAACGAGGCGTTCGCGTCGGTCGTGTTGGCCTGGGCGAAGGAGCTGGATGCCGACCTGGACCGGGTGAACGTCAACGGGGGCGCCATCGCGCTCGGCCACCCGCTCGGGGCGACCGGAGCGAAGCTGATGACGACCCTGCTGCACGAGCTCGAGCGTTCCGGTGGCCGCTACGGCCTGCAGACGATGTGCGAAGGCGGCGGTCAGGCCAACGTCACCATCGTCGAACGCCTCGGCTGAGCCTCGCCCCGCACCACCGCACCCCGCAGACGCTGCGACACGGCCCGGTCCTGCCTCGCCGCAGGACCGGGCCGGCGCCGTCGGGACCCCTTGAGCTCCAGGCTCAGCGTTGGTCCTGGGTCACCTCACCACCGACCACCGTCAGCGTGATCGCAGGCCGGGGGTCCGTCGACCGGCCATCGAGGAGATACAGATCGGCAGGGTGCCCCGCAGCGATCCGGCGCGGTTCGCCACCAGGGGCGGCGGCCAGCGTGGTGAACCCGTCGATGGCTCGCTGACGCGAGACCCGCTCCGACGGGCCGAGCGTCCGCCCCGACGGCG
>SL_3KL_010_SEDDRAFT_10004061_pt1 | contig 13270 bp, 5 predicted proteins | sample SodLakKL_010_SED_2_FD_10381 | JGI IMG/M metagenome (IMG submission 10381)
ACGTTCTGGTTGAGCAAGGGCACCAGCGTCATCCAGGTTTCGGTACGGGCCGGGTCGATCAGCATCCACAGGCTGGGGATCATGGGGATGAGCACGACCATGCTCATGTAGCTTTGCGCTTCGCGGTAGCTCTTGGCGAATGAGGCCAGGATGGTCAGCAGCGCCGCGGCCAGCAGCGCGGCCGGAGCGACAAGCACGAACGCCCAGGCGGCAACACCGAGATCAAGATTCAAGGCCATGTCCATGTCCTCGACCGGCAGATAGCCCATGGCGATGACGAAGGCAATCAGGCCAAGTGCCAGGGTGAGCAATGCGAAAAACGTGGTCGCGGCCAGCTTGCCGGCCATCACCTGCCAGCGTGGCAGCGGATTGATCAGCAATGGTTCGAGCGATTTGCGTTCGCGCTCGCCGGCGGTGGTGTCGGTGGCCATGTGCATCGAGCCCATGAACACCGTGATCAGGATGAAATAGGGCAGAAAGGCCAGGATCATGCCGCCGCGCGATTCCGGGGTCGATAGATCGGTGACCTTGATCTGGATCGGCCGGGTCAGCTCGGGGTGCACGCCGCGCATCATCAGGCGTAACTGGGAGATCTCGCCGGAATACCCGTTGAGATACCCGCGCACCCTGGACACGGTGGCGCCGGTGTAGCGCAGCGATTGATCGACGATCAGTTCCACCGGGGCCGGCCGCCCCTCGTTCCAGGCCTTGCCGTAATCGGCCCCGATTCTGAGAATGATTTCCTCGTCCTCGGAGCGAATGGCCTGCTCGGGATCGTCCGGGGGGTCGGTGATGGTCACGCCCTGTCTTTCCAGGTAGCCGATCAGGTTGGGGGCATGTTCGGCGCCAACCACCGGCAATTCAAGCGGCGCTTCCATGCGCTCGGTGGCCTGCTGGGTCATGAAGGCCATCAACACCACGAAGATCACCGGGCCGAAGATCGGGGTGAAGACCAGGGTGTTGAGAATGACGCGCCGGTCGCGAAAGTTGTCCAGAATTTCCTTGATGAATACGCCGATCATGCCAGCAACCCCTCATCGCTTCCGATCAGTTTCACGAAGGCATCCTCAAGGTTGGCCTCGCCCGAGCGGCGCAGCAGTTCGTCTGCCGTGCCCTCGGCCGCCACCCGTCCATGGGCGATGATGACGATGCGATCGCACAGTGCCGCCACCTCCTGCATGATGTGGGTCGACAACACCACGCAGCGTCCCTGGGATCTGAGATTTCTCAGGAATCCCCGCAGCGAGCGGGTGGTCATGACATCCAAGCCGTTGGTGGGCTCGTCGAGCAGGATCGTTCTGGGATCATGGATCAGCGCACGGGCAATGGCCACCTTGACCCGCTGACCCTGGGAGAAACCGTCGCAGCGTCGGTCAATGAATTCAGCCATGTCGAGCACCTTGGAAAACTCGTCGATGCGCCGTTCGGACTCGGACTTGTTCAACCCGTGCAGGCGGGCGTAGTAGCGAATGTTCTCGCGGGCGGTCAGGCGGTCATACAGACCACGCGAGTCGGGCACCACGCCGAGCAGTCGGCGCACCTTCAGGGGTTCGACCTGCGGGTCGATGCCGTCGACGCGCATACTGCCGGCATCGGGCTTGAGCAGGGTGTAGAGCATGCGCAAGGTGGTGGTCTTGCCGGCCCCATTGGGCCCGAGCAGGCCGGTGATCTGGCCATCGCGAGCGCTGAAGCTGAAGTCGTCAACCGCCACGACCTTGCCCTTGTTGAAGGTCTTTCTGAGCTTGCTGGCTTCGATCATGGTCCCGGCCCGAGCAGCGTGATGAAAAAAGGCGCCCGGGCCAGATCGTCCAGGCATTCGGTGTCGAGATCGTCGACCTCGGCGCTGGTGATGAAGCGGCTGACGATTCGGTTGAAACAGGGCTGGCCGAGCGTGATGTGGCCCAGGCCACGACCGACCAGGTGCCGGCTGTTGGCATATTGCTCGGCCGCCTCGTCGCCGTAATGGGCCGGAGTGACCGGGTCATTCTCACCGGACAGGATCAGCACCGGGGTACCCGGATCAAATGGCTCATGAAAATCTTCCGGCGCTTCGCCGGCCGGCCACCACTCGCAGACCTGGTCATAGAACTCGAGCATGGCATTGCCCATCAGGGTATGGGCGGCATCCAGGTCGCGCGGCCAGCTCGGCCAGTCCTCGCTGCAACCGACGGAAAAATTCAGGCCAACGGAAATGGAATCGTCGACCTGTTCGGTCACGATCAGTGCCTGGCTGGCCAATCGCGCCGGATCGCCGGTGGTGGCGGCCTCGTGGATCAGCTTGGGAATCATCTTCTGGGTTTGCGGACTGTAGGCCAAAAAGCGCAAGCCGGCGGCCAGCAAATCCAGGTCGAAATCCATTTCCAGCTTGTCGCCGCTGCGCGGATCGTTGATGACAATCGGCTGGGTGTTGTCGCGGTAATGGTCGACCAGGCGGTCAAAGGCGGTGTGCAGGCCGGGAAACGCCTGGTCGCAGGCCTCATCTTTCATGCAGGCATCGAATAGCTGGTCGAGTGAATCATCCAGCATCAGCGCATGTTCCGAGCCCAGGCGCAAACGGGTCGGCACGACCCCGTCCAGAACCACGCTGCGCACCCGCTCGGAATAGCGGCGCAGGTAAACCTGGGCCAGGCGGGTGCCGTAAGAGCCACCGATCAGGTTGATGCGCTCGAACCCGTAGCGCTCGCGCAAGTCATCCAGATCACGGGCGGCGTCGGAGGTGGTGTAGAAGCGCACATCGGCATCCCACTGTTCGTCATGGCATGCGCGCAGGCTTTGATTCATGGCCCCGAAATCCATTTCCAGCCAGTCGCTGACCTGCTCGAAGTCACAGTCGAGCGGGTTGGACGCGCCGGCGCCGCGCTGGTCGAGAAAGATCAGGTCGCGGTCGCGGTTGACTTCGCGCAGTGCATGGCGCATCAGCGCGGCTGCCTCGCGGGCCGATTGACCCGGTCCGCCGGCCAGGAAGAACACCGGATCAGGCTCGGCGCGGCTGCGCGCGGGTAGCACGGCATAGGCCAGCTCGATGTGTCGGCCTTCGGAATGGTCGGGGTTTTCGGGGACTTCAAATGTGCCGCAACGGGCCTGAACGCTCAAACGGCCACCGGCGGCCGACAGCTCGCACGGCTCAAGGTCGGCCCAGCGTTCGGCCGCCCATGCTGATGGCAGGCTGAACAGGCCCAGCGCCACACCAATCGTCAGGCCAATCGGCAGGCCAATCGGCAGGCCAGACGGCAGAAAAAATTTGAATCCCATGGACGACAGTCCCAAGTCAAGACAGTGGCTTTACAATCGAAGTCTTATTGTGCCCGCGAAACCTTACACCAAAATGTGTCCTCGAACATGAAAGCCCTGGAAGTCAATCAACTGAAAAAAACCTACAGCAATGGCGTGGTCGCGCTGAAGGGCATTGACCTGAGCGTTGAAGAAGGTGATTTCTTCGCACTGCTCGGTCCCAATGGAGCCGGAAAATCCACCCTGATCGGTATTGTCAGCTCACTGGTCAACGCCAGTTCGGGTGAAACGAAGGTGTTTGACATCAGCGTGCAGAAACAGCGGTCGCGGGCGATGGCCGAAATCGGCCTGGTTCCACAGGAAGTCAATTTCAACCAGTTTGAAAAACCATTCGATATCGTTGTCAACCAGGCCGGCTACTACGGGGTGCCGCGCGGGCTGGCCAAGGAACGCGCCGAGTATTACCTGAAAAAACTCAGCCTCTGGGAGCCGGCCTTTCGCATGGCGCGCACGCTCTCGGGCGGCATGAAACGCCGCCTGCTGATCGCCCGGGCGATGGTCCATCAGCCACGTCTGTTGATACTCGATGAACCCACCGCCGGGGTGGACATCGAAATTCGCCGCTCGATGTGGAAATTCATCAGTGAAATCAACGCCGCCGGCACGACCGTCATCCTGACCACCCATTACCTGGAAGAGGCCGAGAACCTGTGTCGCAACATCGCCATCATCGATCACGGCGAGATCGTCGAGAACACGTCCATCAAGCATCTACTCGGCAAGCTCGACATCGAGACTTTCGTGCTCGATCTGCGCGAACCGATTGACAGCCTGCCGGAACTCGACGGTGTCGAGCTGGTGCTGCGCGACCCGACCACGATCGAGGCGAGCATGCCCAAGTCGCGCAGTCTCAATCGCCTGTTCCGGGTGCTCGAGGAACACGGCATGGAGGTCTGCTCCATGCGCAACAAGGCCAATCGACTCGAGGAGTTGTTCGTGCGCCTGGTCAATCTCGACCAGGAGGATGCGGCATGAGCGTTGAAGTTTCGGCGAAAAGCTACTGGATCGGCTATCAGACCATCCTGATCAAGGAAATGACCCGCATCTTGAGGATCTGGGCCCAGACCCTGATTCCGCCGGTGATCACCATGAGTCTGTACTTCGTCATCTTCGGCGCCATCATCGGGCGAAGAGTTGGCGAGATGGGTGGGCTGCCGTACATGGAATTCATTGTCCCGGGCCTGATCATGCTCAGCGTGATCACCAATGCCTACGGCAATATCACCTCGTCGTTTTTCGGCGCCAAATTCGGCAAGCATGTCGAGGAATTGCTGGTCAGCCCGTTGCCGCCATGGATCATTCTGGCCGGGTATGTCTCCGGCGCTGTGTTTCGTGCGCTGACGGTTGGTGTGCTGGTGTGGCTGGTGGCGGCATTCTTCTCGGGCTTTCACATGCACAACCTCGCGGTCACCTTCAGCATTCTGTTGCTGACCGCCATCGTCTTTTCCCTGGCCGGTTTCATCAACGCCATTTACGCCCAGAAATTCGATGACATCTCGATCATCCCCACCTTCGTGCTGCAGCCCCTGACCTACCTGGGCGGTGTGTTCTTCTCGGTCAGCCTGCTGCCGGGCATTACCCAGCAGCTCGCCCTGGTCAACCCGATCGTCTACATGGTCAACGCCTTTCGTTATGGCCTGCTCGGGGTCAGCGATATCCCGTTGTGGATTGCCTATGCGATCACGCTCGGTTTTGGTGCGGTGCTGTTTTTCTTCTGCCTGTACCTGCTCAAGCGCGGAGTGGGCCTGCGTTCGTGAAATTGATCGATTGCTCTGCCTATAATCACGGACTTACTCGACACACCCCAAGGAACATGCCATGAATTGCATTCGCCGTCGCCGGACGAGCACCGCTCTGCTCGCTTGTCTGCTTGCACTGATGCTGGGTTTTTCCCTGTCCGTCCTGGCAAATGACACCGATGGTGAGCCCGAGTTGTTCTCGGCATGGCCTGATGATGTCGAATTGCCGCAGTCGGGCCAGGCGAGACTCGAGATCAACGGTCAGTCCTTCGTATTCGACCAGCTTACGGCTTGCGGGTTGACCGAGCGGGGGCGTGCTTTCCTGATGACTGCAAACCGCGAGGATGGGGAGGGCCGATACCAGAGCTTTCGCATGTACCGGCGACTGATCGGCCATGGCACCGCATCGCCCGGCGAGGAAGACCTGGTGCAACTGGGCGTGCGTGATCACGACCGCAAATGGTCGAATTCGGTGATGCGCCTGCAGCTGCGTGATTCAAACGATGACGCAGTGTACCGGGTCTACGGGCACTCCGACGACTGGCCGGCGGTCCAGGTTCGACCCGGGGGAACAGCTGCCGTCGCCCAGGGTGAATTGTCCCGCCCGACCGATTCGGGTGATCTGGCCCCGATCGGTGCATTCATCGCCGTGGCCAACTGCTCCATAAAAAACGACTGAACTGTCTATTTGGTCGGCAAATTTGACACCCGTTTTCAAATGGACTAGGGTTTTGTCGCAATCAGCCCGAAGAATAACGTGAGAACATATCTTAAAACGGGTTGAGTCAGCACGCCGGATGCAGGGATCAACCTGACGACTCGTGCCTTTAAATTAAGCCAACAGGGGAATTCGATTCACCATCGGTCGAGTCGAATGCGCCTGTCGGCTTTAAGAATTGACATCGAAACCAGACTAAAAGTGCTACTCAGGGAGAATTCATGAGACCCGCCAAAAAACTCGCCATTTACACACTGTCCATTTGCTGGATGCTGCTCCTGGCTGTATCAGCCAGCGCCGAACAGGAGCTGTTTGTTTCCCCCGAAGTGCATGACCGACTGAATCACTCGGATTCGGTCGAGCTCATCATCCACTTCCGGGACACCCCCGATCTCAGTCCTGCGTACCAAATGGACTGGCTCGAACGCGGTCGATGGGTTCACGACACCATGACCGCCGCTTCTCGAGATGCGCAATCCAGCATGCGTTCCAGCTTGCGCTCAGGTGGTATTGACTACAAGGCGCTGGAATCGTTCAACATGATGGTTGTACCGCAGGCCGACGAGCAGGTGCTCCAGACGCTGATCGCCGATCCGCAGGTTCGCGGTATCTTCGTCAAGCCGGATTTTCACTTGATGGGTCGCGAACTAGAGTTCGGTGATCGCTCCGGCCCACGCGGAACCGAGCCGAACATCGACCAGATCAAGGCCTCGGAAGTCTGGGATCAGCTGGGCATTACCGGTGAAAACGTCGTGATCGGGATCAACGATTCGCCGCCTCTGCACACACACGATGCGCTCGTCAACCAGTATCGCGGCACTCTGGGTGATGGTAGCTTCGATCACAACTATGCCTGGTTTGATCCGATTACCGGCTCCGAAGAGCCTCCGGCGGAATTCCACGGAACGCACGTGACCGGAATTGCCGTGGGCGACGACGGCGCCGACAACCAGATCGGTGTAGCGCCGGGCGCCGAGTGGATGGCATGCGGTGGGTTTGTCGGGGGCGCAGACCCCGAGGTATTGACCTGTCTTGATTGGTTTCTCGCCCCGACCGACCTGGAGGGTGAGAATCCGGACCCGGACTTGCGCCCGCATGTCGTCAACAACTCCTGGGGAAGCTGTGCAATTGAGCACAATGAAGCCCTTTACACCCCGATTTTCGATGCCATGTACGCCGCCGGCGTCATTCCAGTGGTGTCCAATGGCAACGCCAACGCATTCGGTTGCCAGTATCCCTCACCGCCGGGACTGGGCACCGTGGGCGATCCGGCCCGGCACGGACGCGTGCTGGGCATCGGCTCGACCACTCAGAGCGGTGGCGACTACGCCTTCCACTCGAACTGGGGCCCGACCGACAACCCGAACCCGGGGCTGCCGGATTCCTTTGACGATTTCGGTTATCCGGACCTCAAGCCCAACTTCTCCGCGCCGGGTGAAGGCATTCGCTCGAGTGTCGAGACCGGTGACTCCGCGTACGGTTTTGCAACCGGCACCTCGATGGCCTCGCCGCATGCCTCCGGCGTGATCGCGCTGATGATTTCCGCGGCGCCGAGTCTGGCGGGCGATTTCCAGAATATCGGCACCATCCTGCAGGAAACCGCCATTCACGTTGAATTCGACGGCGCCGGCGCCGGTGATCCGGACGTGGAACCCGGCGTCAATCATCCGAACTATGCCGCCGGTTGGGGAGAAACCGATGCCCTGGCCGCCGTCGAAGCCGCCCTGGCGTTCGCCGGTCCGCAGGGCACCCTGGCCGGACAGGTCACCAACAGCGATGACTCCGGCCCGCTGGTCGGTGTGCAGGTTCAGATCGACAACCCCAACCCGCCGCCGGAAGAATACAGCGCGGTAACCGATGCGTTCGGCAACTACTCGCGTGATGTCGCAATCACCGAGCCCGGTGAAGGCACCTATACGCTGACCTTCAGCAAGTTCGGTTTTGAAAGTGCGGTCGTCAGCGATATCGAAGTCGATGAAGACGCCACCACCACCGTGGATGTCGAGCTCGACCCGGCCGAATCCTGGACCGTTTCCGGAACCGTGATGGATGCCAACACCGGCTTCCCGCTGGCCGGCACCATCGAGATTCCCGGCACGCCGGTCGACTCGATCACCGTCGGACTTGACGGACAGTATTCCATCGAACTTCCCGGCGGGATGGTGTTTGATTTCATCACCACCGCATCCGCCAACGGCTACCTGGTCTCGAACGAAGAGGTCGGACCCCTGACTGAAGACACCACCTTCGATATTGAAGTCGAAGCTGACCTGGTCGCCTGCGAAGCCCCGGGCTATGAGCCAGATTTCACGATTTACTACGCCGAGGATTTCGATGCCGACGACGGTGGCTTCACGGCCGAGGTGATTGGCGGCGAGGCCGCGCTTCCCTGGGAATGGGGCACGCCGGTCGACTGGCCAGGCGAGTGCACCACCGGTGACAACTGCTGGGGCACCAACCTTGACGGCGACTACGCCAACAGCGCCCATGAATCACTGACATCTCCGGTGATCGATCTGTCCGGTGCAGCCGGTGCGGAAGCACTGATGGTGGCATGGGATCAAGCCAACCATGTCGAGACCAACGCATGGGATCAGGCCTACGCCGAGATCCGCATCAATGGCGGAGACTGGGAAATTCTTTGGGAGAACCCGGCCCAAACCGTTGCCGAAAACTGGCGTGAGCTGGACTTCGAAATCACCGAGGCAGCCGGCGAGACCATTGAAATGCGCTGGAGACTGCAGTCCGATGCCATTATCAACTTCCCCGGACTCTTCGTCGATAACCTCCGCGTCTTCGAGCAGGAATGCATGGCCGGCGATCCCCCGCCGATCATCGATGTCAGCCCGGACGGCTTCAGCTACGTGGTCGAGCCTGGCACCGTCGAAGAGGAAGTCATTACCGTTCGCAACTTCGGTGGTCAGGAATTGACCTACGACATCGAATTCCTGACCACGTCGGGCAACTGGACCCGTTCCGACGTGATCTGGGAGCAGGAAGTGGCCGGTACCGCCGGGATCATTTCCTCGTATTCCACCACTGACGATGACGGCGGTTATTCGGCCGACGATTTCGTGCTGAGCACTCCGGGAAATATCGAAACCATCCTGGCCGAAGGGTTCCGCAATGCCGGAACCATGGAAGTCGCCAGCTCGATTACCTGGTACATCTTTGCCGATGACAATGGTCAGCCGGACGGCAATCCGGAAACTGATCCGGGCGCGGCAGTCTTTACCTTCACCGCAGAACCTGGCGATCCGGGTCTCGATCTGAACGACGGCAACATCATGATGGACCTGGTCGAAGCCACCGGTTCGCCGGTCGAACTCGATGCCGGCACCTACTGGCTGAGCGTGGTCCCGGCCTTCGACTTCCCGGTCGGACCTGGTGATGATCGCTGGAACTGGTACGCTGGTGAACCCGTGCAACTTGAAAACGCCAAACTGATTTCGCCCGAGCTGTTCGGCGTGGGCGAGTGGACCGATATCAGCGACGGTTCGATCACCGGCGACGATATCTATGATGCGTTGGCCTTTACACTGACCGGAACCATGGCCGGCTGCGACGGCACGATGCCCAGCTGGATCGAATTGTCAGAAACCTCCGGTTCGGTCGATCCACTTGATCAGGATGAAATCGACCTGACCGTCGACACCGACGGCCTGGCCAATGGCACTTACCAGACCGAGCTGTGCTTTGAAAGCAACGACCCGACCAATCCGCTGGTGCTGGTCCCGATCAGTGTCCTCGTGACCACGGATCCGATCCAGCCGGTCGCAGACATCAATCCTGAAAACCTGCTGTTCAACCAGGTCGCCGGTGATGTCGGCAGCCAGACCCTCAACATGGGCAATACCGGCAACCTGCCGCTGGACTGGATGATCGAGCAGGATCCGGATACCCGCGGCCAGAATCAGCTGGTTGCGCATGATCGTTCCGGAACGCGTTTCCAGAGCGCCATGCTGCGTGACGCCCACGATGAGGCGCTCGACGAGGATCTCAATGTCCCGGACTTCCTGTTGCCTGGAAATGGATCAGTCGATTTCACCATTCCCGGCGGCGTGGAGACGGAAGGCAGCGTCATCGGTATCACCTTCGAGGGCACGGTCTCCGGAATCTCGGGTACCGGTACCTGGGCCTCCGACATGGCAATGACCCTTACCAGTCCCGCCGGCGACATCTTTCAGGTTGGCGGTTTAGGTGCTGACAGCGCCTGGGACTTCGATGGATTTGGTTCCACTGATGATGGCACTTATTCCAGCGTCCACATCGGCCCCGACGTGTTTGGTCCAGACGGTACGCTGGATGAAGGCGACTGGCAGGTCGATTTCGTCCATACCTGGGATGATGATATGGACTGGACCGACGTGACCATCACGCTGCACAAGTTCGTGCAGATGGATGCCTGTGAAGAGCCGTCCAACGTGTCCTGGCTGGATGTCAACCCGACCTCCGGCACCACACCTGCCTTTGACAGCCTGCCTGTCGATGTCACGGTCGATTCCACCGGACTGGCCGAAGGCATACACGAGGCCAGCCTGTGCGTGACCACCAATGACCCGGACAATGAACTGGTCATCGTCCCGGTCGCGGTCGAAGTCATCGATCCGGCCAACCTGGCCACCGTCGAAGGCACGGTCGCGAGCCTGGGCTATTGCAACGACAACCCGTTCAATATTGCCGGCGCATCCGTCGAAATCGTGGGTGACTTCAACACCTTCAATACCACGACCGACGCTGATGGCTTCTTCCAGGTTGAAATGCACCAGCAGGAAGGCCCTGTGGATGTATTCGTCAGTGCGGACGATCACTTTGATGATTCCGAGTTCGGCGTTGCCCTGGCCGGTGAAACGACCAGCACCGTCGATTTCGACCTGCTCCAGGAAGTCGAGTGCGCCACTGTGGCGCCCGAGAGCCTGGAATTCCAGGTCGTACTCGGCCAGACCGATGATCAAACGCTGACCATCGGCAACTTTGAAGGCAACGTCGATCTCGATTGGGATCTCGACCACTTCGAATCCGAAGGCACCAATGCAGTACGGAATGATCCGATCGTCGCTCTCGATGAAGACTTCGAAGGCGCCTTCCCGCCGGCCGACTGGACGACGGTCGATGAAACCGGTGAGTGCCCGTGGCTGACCAGCGATGACTATGAAATGTTGGGTTGGGTCGGTAGCACACGTGGAGCTGCGATTGATACCGATGATTGCGGAGAGGCGGGATTGGCTGCTGATGCTTCCCTGATCACACCAAGCCTGGATTTGACGGGCATGAGTGATGTCATCCTGCAATTTGATTTCGCCACTCGCCACTTCTCGTCTGGACAGACTGACGTATACCTGGATGTATCCACCGATGGTGGAGACAATTGGGATACTTTGGAGCACTGGAGCAACGAGGATGTCGCCTATCCCGATGACGCTTCCGTTCCGCTGGAGTTTGATTTGTCGGCTTACGATGGCGAACCCGATGTTCAGATCCGCTGGCGTCATGTTTCAGGATGGGACTACTGGACCTACGTCAATAACGTGGTCGTGACGGAAGACTCGGAAGAAGAGCCGCCTCCAGTGGAAGCGAGCTGTGAAGACCCGAACGATGTCGACTGGCTGGGCTTTGATCCGGCAGACGGTACGGCTCTGGCGGGTGACAGCAGCGATGTGACCATTGACGTCGATACCAACGGTCTCGAGGATGGTGTCTACACCGCCACCCTGTGTGTCTTCACCAGTGACGAGAATGCCGAGCTGTTCGAAGTACCGGTCAGCTTGACGGTCGACGATCCTGAGCTGGCGACCTTCACGGGTACCGTATCCGGTCAGGTGTGCAGTGAAGAGTCGTATCCGGCCGCCGGCGCCACGATCACCATCGAAAGCGCTAGCGACACGTTCACGACCACGGCCGATGATGAAGGCTTCTACTTCATCAAGGTCCATGAGGACGAAAGCCCGGTCGATCTCACCGTCAGCGCGCCGGACCACGTGTCCGAGACCACTGAAGGCGTGAGCTTTGTCGGCCTGGATGTGATCGATCAGGACTACACCCTGGCGTTTGATTCGGCCTGCGTGGATGTCGATCCGGCGGAACTGACAAGCACGGTTCCGCTCGATGTCACCGCCGATGAAATGCTGAATATCGGCAACCTGGGTTCGCAGACGCTCAATTGGTCGATCGTCGACCCGGCCGCCCTGCAGGCTGCCGGACTGCGCGACTCTGATCCGTTGATCGGCTTCAACTTCACCACCAGCGGGTCGGCGACCGATGATCCGCAGAACTGGAACCGCATCAGCGATGCCGAAGGCGTTCTGGAAGATGTCATGGACGATACCGGTACACCTACCGGCGTTGACATCACCTGGGGTGGAGTGACCACCGACGGCTTCGTGTTCCTTGGCACCGACAACGTTGCCGATGATGCCGTCCCGCAGTATGACTACGATCTCTCGGGCATGAGCGGCTACGGCTTCCGTTCCGATGGCGACTTCTTCATCGAGCTGTCAGGCCTGGCCCCGAACGCCCAGTACGAGTACTGGTTCGTGGCCTACCGGTCTGTCAGCGCCATTGCCAACGCGGTCACCGTGAGTGATGGAGATGATCTGGAGGCCATCCAGTTCGATCAGTTGATCTCCTCGGCTGACAACGACGGGCGTTTCGTGATCAATGACCTGATCAGCAATGACGATCAGGACTGGGCCGAAATCTCCTTCGAGACCACCAGCAGTTCCGATGGCACCATCAACTTCCGCTGGGAGGGAGATGGCCAGACCACCGTCATTGGCGCCCTGGCCGTTCGGGAGTCACTGAGCTGTGATATTCCGGACTGGCTGTCACTGGATCCGATGGACGGTTCCGTCGAGTCCGGTGATCCGGCTGATGCGGTCACGGCGACCTTCAACCCCGCCGGCTTGCTGCCGGGTGTCTATGAAGGTCAGATCTGCGTGGAAAGCAACGACCCGGCCGAGCCGATCGTCGAGGTGCCGGTCACCATGAACGCCGAAGTGCCCGCAACCTGGGGCTCGATCACTGGAACGGTGACCAGCCTGGGCTACTGCAGTGATGACCCGAGCGTCGTTGAAGGTGCAGTCGTGGAAATCGTCAGCAGTGAAGACACGTATGTGCTCGAGACCGACGAGTCCGGGTTCTACGAAATCTACCTGCCCGAAGGCGAAAGCCCGCTGAGCATCACGGCAAGCGCTGATAATCACCTCGACGAGTCCACCAACGTGGCGTTCTCGGGCGGTGATGAAATCGACGCGAGCCTGGACCTGGTTCTGGACGAGCCGTGTGTCTCGGTCACGCCGGAGAGCATTTCGGTCAATATCGATGCCGATGCCAGCACCAGCGGCAATATCCTCCTGGGCAACATCGATGGTGGAGCGCTGCTCAACTGGAACATCGATACAGCCGATGCCAATCTCGCTGACCTGATGCGTCCGGACGCTGAACGAGCCACTTCCGGTGACAAGTCCTTCCTGCTTGATGAAGCAGCGGCCGAAGGCGCCGGATCGGTACTGTCCAGTGGCTC
>SL_3KL_010_SEDDRAFT_10004063_pt1 | contig 13268 bp, 10 predicted proteins | sample SodLakKL_010_SED_2_FD_10381 | JGI IMG/M metagenome (IMG submission 10381)
GCCTTCGCCCGCCAGAAGCTCGACGAGCTCGTCGTGCTGGGCCGGCTGCTGGCTGACCGCGCCGGTGCCGCGGACGAACAGGCGGTGGCGGAAGCGAGCGCCGCGCTGGCCGACCGCCAGGCCTCGACGCGCATCCACAAGGACGAGGTGGCGGAACGCCTTCAGCGGGTGGGGCCGGCCGATCGCCAGCGCCGGCGACCCTACCCGGAACGGGCCCGCAAACAGCGCGAACGCCTGTCACTGCCGTTGTTCCCCACCACTACCATCGGCTCCTTTCCGCAAACGGCGGAGATTCGCGCGGCACGCCGCGACCTCAAGGCCGGCCGGTTTACGCCCGAGGCCTACGAGGCACGCATGCGCGAGGAGATCGCCTTTGCCGTGGCACGCCAGGAGGAAATCGGGCTGGACGTGCTGGTCCACGGCGAGCCCGAGCGCAACGACATGGTGGAGTACTTCGGCGAACAGCTCGACGGGTTCGCCTTCACCCGCGCCGGCTGGGTGCAGAGCTACGGCTCCCGCTGCGTCAAGCCGCCCATCATCTATGGGGATGTCAGCCGCCCGCGGCCGATGACGGTGCGCTGGAGCGAATACGCCCAATCGCTCACCGGACGGCCCATGAAGGGCATGCTCACCGGGCCGGTCACCGTGCTGCAGTGGTCGTTCGTGCGCGATGACCAGCCTCGTTCCGACACCTGCCGACAGATCGCCCTGGCGCTGCGCGACGAGGTGGCGGACCTGGAGGCGGCGGGGATCCCGGCCATCCAGATCGACGAGCCGGCCCTGCGCGAGGGCCTTCCGCTGCAGCAACGGCAGTGGCCGGGCTACCTGGACTGGGCGGTGGACTGCTTCCGCCTGACCGCCTCGGTGGCAACAGAGGCGACCCAGATTCACACCCATATGTGTTACTCGGAGTTCAACGACATCATTGGCGCCATCGCCGCGCTGGATGCGGACGTGATCACCATCGAGACGTCCCGCTCCGACATGGAGCTGCTGGAGGTGTTCGAGGACTTCGAATACCCGAACGAGATCGGCCCCGGGGTATACGACATCCACTCGCCGAACACCCCGTCGGTGGACTGGATGGTGCAGCTGATGGAGAAGGCCGCCCGGCGCATCCCGGTGGAGCGGCTATGGGTCAACCCCGACTGCGGGCTGAAGACCCGTTCCTGGGCGGAAGTGGAACCAGCACTGCAGAACATGGTGGCGGCCGCGGAGATACTGCGCGAGCGCTACGGCCAGGCGCAGACCCGGGTGGCAGCCCAAGGCCGCTGACCCTTCCGGGATGACGACACGTGGGGTGGCGGGGGCAGCGCCACCCCCGCCACCTTGGTGCTCCCGAACCACCCACCCGGCCCCTTGCGCCCTCGCACATCGTTACTGTATAACATTCGCCGTCCGCCCAGCCGAACCACCCAGCGGGAACCTTCTGCCGTTTCGGGGCCTCTCTCTCAACAGTAGGCTCCCCAGAACGGCAACCACAGGACGACACCGTGCACCGAACCGGACTCCTTATGCTCTTGCTGCTACCCGCAACGGCGCTGAGCCACCCCCACGCCTGGATCGATCTGCACGTGGACGTGGATATCGACGACAGCCAAAACGTGCACACCCTCACCCAGACCTGGGTGTTCGATCCGGTCTACACCATGCTGCTGCTGGAGGAATACNAGCGCGCCCTGCCTGGCGCCGACCAGACCCGGCAGCTGGAGGCGCTGCGCGACCGCATGATGGAAAGCATGGCCGATTACGACCACATGACCGAGGTCCGGCTGGACGAACAACCACTGGAAATCGCCGGCGCGGAGGAGACCCGAATCAAGATCAAGGATGACGAGGNCCTCAAGCTGCGCTTCACCCTCAAACTCGACGAGCCCGCCCCACTGACGGAAGGCTCCCTCAGCTACCGGATATTCGACCCCACCTATTACATCGAGATGCTGCACCCCGGCGAAGAGGCGGTCCGCCTGAAGGGCACGGCCGAGGACTGCCGGGTGCAGATCATCGAGCCCCGACCCAACGCCGCTCATCTGGCCCAGGCCGCCGCGGTAGACTTGGGTGGCAGTGCCGATGGTCTGGGGCGGCATTTCGCCCAGTGGGTGGAGATCGACTGCTCACGCTCCGGGGAGGACGACTGACGCATGTCCCACCACCGCCCGCTGATGCTGGTGGTCGCGGGGCTGCTGCTCGCCCTGCTCGTGCTTGCCACGCCCGCTGGCGCCTCCCCGCTGGGACCGGATGCACTCGGCGACCCGGAGGGCCCGACGGAGCAGGAGCAGGAGGCGGCGGAGGAATCCATTGGCGCTGCAGGCACCGCGGTGGGCTGGCTGCTCAGTACCCAGCGAGACCTGCACCGGGCCTTGACCACCGGGGTCCGGGAGCTGCGAAACGACAACTCCCTGGCCAACGGGGCCTGGCTGGTCCTGATCAGTTTTGTCTACGGTGTCTTCCACGCAGCCGGGCCCGGTCACGGCAAGGCGGTGATCTCCACCTACCTGCTCACCCACCGCACGGCGTTGCGGCGCGGCATCCTGCTCTCCTTTGCCTCCAGCCTGCTGCAGGCCATCACCGCCATCCTGCTGGTCTTCGGGTTGGTGGTGGTCGCCGGCCTGCTCAGCCGGGATGCCATGCAGCAGGTGGCCACCGTTGAGCTGGTGAGTTTCGGCCTGGTGGCCGCACTGGGCGCCCTGCTCTGCCTGCGCGCCGGACGCACGCTGCTGCGCCGGCGTTCACGGGGCCACGCCCACCACCACGGCTGCAGTTGCGGCCACAGCCACCACGTTGACCCCGAGGCCGTGCAGGGGCATGGCGGCCGCTGGCCGGTGGTCGCCACCATTCTGAGCGTGGGGGCCCGCCCCTGCACCGGTGCGGTGCTGATCCTGGTGGCCGCCAACCTAATGGGGCTGTGGACCGCCGGCATCCTCGCCGTGCTGGCCATGGCGCTGGGCACCGCGCTCACGGTCTCGGCCCTGGCCGTGCTCGCCGTTCGCGCTCGCGGCTGGGCCTCGGCCCTGCTCAACCGGGGAGGCGGTGGACTGCTGGCCGGCGCCGGGGACTGGGTCGCGCTGGCCGGCGGCCTGATCATCCTGCTGCTGGGCACGGCCCTGTTCGTCGCTGCCCTGGGGACCACCCCGGCAATCTACCGGCTCTGAGCCAATGGCCGGCAAGCCCGTCGCAACGCCCTTATGCGACACCCGCACCCGCGACAGGGCACATCGACACTGCTTTAACGGAAACACCGAAACGCGCTACAGTTCATGAAAGGTGCATCAAAAAGCACTGCAGGCGCCGCGTACAACCAAGAGCAGGCATCCAGCCGGCCCAAACCATGACACCAGACAACCGGGGCCGGTAACAACCAGCAAGGGGGGGAGACACCGCCATGTTCCAGCGTGTTACCAACGGTTCCGTGCGTCTAGTCGAGCGATACCTGCCCGATCCCTACATCTTCGTGCTGCTCCTGACCCTGGTGGTGTTCGCCGCCGGCGTCGGCTTCGAGCGGCAGACACCGGCCGACATGGTGCAGTACTGGGGGGACGGCTTCTGGAACCTGCTGGAATTCGGCATGCAGATGGTCCTAGTGCTGGTCACTGGCTTCGTACTGGCCAGTACCCCGCTGTTCCGAACCATCCTGCAGGCACTGGCGCGCCTGGCGAGGAGCCCCGGGCAGGCGATCATCCTGGTGACCGTGGTGTCCATGGCCGCGGCCTGGATCAACTGGGGCTTCGGTCTGGTCATCGGCGCGCTGTTCGCCCGGCAACTGGCGCAGGTGGTGCCGCGGGTGGACTACCGGCTGCTAATCGCCAGCGCCTATACCGGGTTTCTGGTCTGGCACGGCGGGCTGGCCAGCTCCATCGGGCTGGTCATCGCCACGGAGGGCCACTTCGCCGAGGACCAGATCGGTGTCATCTCCACCGCCGAGACCATCTTTTCCAGCTTCAACCTGCTGCTGGTGCTGGCCATGTTCATCGTCATCCCGGTGGTCAACCGGCTGATGATGCCGCCGGAGGACAAGACGGTCACCGTCGACCCGGACCGGCTGGCGCGGGAGGAGGCCCTGCCTCCGCTGAAGGATGAACGGCCGGCGGACAAGCTGGAGAACAGCGTCATCCTGGCCCAGGCGGTGGGCATCATGGGGCTGGTCTTCCTGGCGTACTACTTCATCGTCAACAGCGGCACCCTGAACCTGAACATCGTCAACTTCCTGTTCCTGATGCTCGGGATCATGCTGCACGGCCGGCCGTCACGCTTTCTCGCCACCATGCAGGAGGCCATAAAAGGTGCCGGGGGCATCGTCATCCAGTTCCCCTTCTACGCCGGCATCATGGCGATGATGATCGATTCCGGCCTGGCGCAGAGCCTGTCGAACTTCTTCGTCTCCATCTCCAACCCGGTGACCTTCCCGCTGTTCACCTTCCTGTCCGCGGGTATCGTGAACATCTTCGTGCCCTCCGGCGGCGGGCAGTGGGCGGTGCAGGCACCGATCATGCTGGAGGCCGGCGCCCAACTGGGGGTTGATCCGGCCCGCACCGCCATGGCGGTGGCCTGGGGGGATGCGTGGACCAACATGATCCAGCCCTTCTGGGCGCTGCCCGCCCTGGCCATCGCCGGCCTGAAGGCCAAGGACATCATGGGCTACTGCCTGATCGTGCTGGCCGTCTCCGGCGTGATCATGGGCCTGGGGTTGATGTTCTTCCCGTGACCCACAGCACCCGCTGAGAAACGCACCCGCGCCCGGCCCCTGGCTCAGTTCACCAGGGTGACCGGGCAGGGCGCCTGGTGCACCACCCGGTGGGAAACGCTGCCCAGCAGCAGTTCCTGGGCCCGGTTACGGCCGCTCCGACCAATAACCAGCATGCAGCCTTCGGTCTCCCGGGCGTGCCGCACGATAGCGGTGGCCGGGTCGCCCTCCAGCATCATCTCCTCCACCTCGACCTTGCCCTCATCCACTTGCTCACGGGCGGCGGCGAACACCTCCCGGGCCTTCTCCTCCGCCACCTTGGCGAAGGCCTGTTCGTTGTAGTGGCTGTGGCTCCCGGCCAGCATTTCCGAGATGAGCGAAGGACTCTCCGGCAAGTCNGACGGCCGCCGGTAGGTGGCGTGCAGCAGACGCAAGGTAGCGCCGAGGGCGGCCGCCACCTCGGCGGCGTGGTCGAGCGCCCGCAGCGAACAGGCGGAACCGTCGACGGGTACCAGAATGGTCTTGATGGATTGCGACATGGACAGCGCCCCTCCTGGCGTGGATGAAAACCAACCCCGTCACTCGTAATGACAACGGTGACACGGGGGTAAGCATAGCCGAAGAGGCGGGGCGCAGTCCGGCCGGACTGCGCCCAAGAGCAGAGAGGGAGGTCACAGCCTCGCAGCGATGGCGTCCAGCGCCTCGGGGTTGCTGAGCGCGGCCCGGTTTCCCGGCTCGCGCCCCTGCAGCATGCGGGCGACGGCGATCTCCACCTTCTTGCCGCTGCGGGTGTAGGGGATGTCCGGCACCTNCACGATGCGGCCCGGCACGTGGCGGGGACTGGCGTTCTCCTTGATCGAGCGCTTGATCCGCTGCACCAGCTCGTCGGTTAGTGATTCGCCCTCGGCCATCACCACCAGCAGCAGCACCCGCACGTCACCGTCCACCGGCTCGCCCACCACCAGGCTGTCCGCCACCTCGGGCACCTGCTCCACCTGGCGGTAGATCTCCGCGGTACCGATCCGCACCCCGCCCGGGTTGAGCGTGGCGTCGGAGCGGCCGTAGATCACCGCCCCACCGTGCTCGGTGAAGCGCACGTAGTCGCCGTGGGCCCAGACCCCGGGGAAGGTGTCGAAGTAGGCGCCCTTGTAGCGACGCTTGTCCGGGTCGTTCCAGAACTGCACCGGCATGGCCGGGAAGGGCTGACGCACCACCAGTTCACCCCGGCCGCGGCCCGCGTCCTGACCGTCATCGTCGTAGGCGGCGGCGTCCACGCCCAGCAGCCGGCACTGGATCTCGCCCCGGCGCACCGGCAGGTTGGGCGTGCCACCGACAAAGCAGCCGCAGATGTCGGTGCCGCCGGAGATAGAGGCCAGCAGCACGTCGCGCTTCACCTCGCCGTAGACCCAGTCGTAGTCCTCGGGCAGCAGCGGCGAGCCGGTGGAGAAGATCACCCGCAGGGCAGAGAGATCGTGAGCCTCACCCGGTGCCAGCCCCTTCTTGCGACAGCCGCCCAGGAACTTGGCGCTGGTGCCGAAGTGGGTGATGCCCTCGCGCTCGGCCAGGTCCCAGCAGACATCCAGGTTGGGGTAGCCGGGCGAGCCCTCAAAGAGCACCAGCCGCGCCCCGGTCACTAGCCCCGAGGCCAGCCAGTTCCACATCATCCAGCCGCAGGTGGTGAAGTAGAAGAAGGTATCCCCGGGCTTGAGATCGGCGTGCAGCATCAGCTCCTTGCTGTGGTTGAGCAGCATCCCGCCCGCCCCGTGCACGATGCACTTGGGCACCCCGGTGGTGCCCGAGGAGTAGAGGATATAGACCGGGTGGTCCGCCGGCAGCTGCTCGAAGACCGGGCGGGCGCCGGCGTGGGCGGCCAGGGCCTCGTCCCAGGGGGTGAAAAGCCCGCCTTCCGGGTGACCGGCGTCGGGCAGCAGCGGGATGCTGAGCACCGCCGCCAGTCCGGGCAGGCGCTCGGCCAGCTCGGCGTTCTGCTCCAGGCGCGGGAAGGGCTTGCCGTTGTAGCTGTAACCGTTCACCGCCAGCAGTACCTTGGGCTCGATCTGGCTGAAACGGTCCAGCACGCCGGAGACGCCGAAATCGGGCGAGGCGGAGCTCCAGATGGCCCCCAGCCCGGTGGCCGCCAGCATGCCGATGAGCGCATGCTCGGTGTTGCCCACCACGCCGGCCACCCGGTCGCCCGGGCCCACGCCCTGGGCGCGCAGGAAGCCCTGCAACGCGGCCACCTGCTCCAGCAGTTCACCGCGGCTCAGGCGCACCGGCGCGCCGGACTCGGACACCGCCAGCAGCGCCTCGGCCGAGGCGTCCCCATGCAGGGCATGGCGCAGCAGGTTCTCGGCAAAGTTCAGCCGCGCACCGGGGAACCACTCAGCGCCCGGCATCTCCCGGCGCCCAAGCACCCGGTCATAGGGCCGGCTGGCGATCACCCCGGTGTAGTCCCAGATGCTCGCCCAGAAGCGCTCCAGGTCCTCGATGGACCACGCGTGCAGGGCGTGATAATCCTCGAACCGGCCGTAACCCTCGGCGGCCAACCAGTCCATGTAATGGGCGATATTGCTCTGCTGCAGCTCGGCCTCGCCCGGCTGCCAGAGTATTTCGTTCTGTTCGCTCATTCGCTCCTCCAATCCGTGGTGTTCAGTGCATGTGCCAGCCATGGCTGACCACAAAGGCCTGCCCGGTCAACCCGTTGCCGGGGAAGGCCGCCAGGTGGGTGGCCAGCTCGGAGACCTCTTCCAGGCTGGTGAATTCACCATCCACGGTATTCTTAAGCATAACCTTGCTGATGACTTCTTCTTCGCTGATCCCCAGCTCCCGCGCCTGCTGCGGGATCTGGCGGTCGACGAGCGGGGTGCGGACGAATCCGGGGCAGATGATGTTGGCACTCACGCCATGCTCCGCTCCCTCCTTGGCCACCGCCCGGCACAGGCCCAGCAGCCCGTGCTTGGCCGCCACGTAGGGCGCCTTCAGCGGCGAGGCCTCCATGGAGTGCACCGACCCCATGTAGATGATGCGCCCGCCTTCCGGCTGGCGGTACATCTGGCGCAGCGCCGCCCGCGTCAGCAGGAAGCCCCCGTCCAGGTGTACCGCCATCACCTTGCGCCAGTCCGCCAGTGCCAGTTCGTCCAGCGGGTCGATATGCTGAATGCCTGCGTTGGACAGGACCACGTCCAGCCGGCCGTGCCGGCGGGCGATCTCCGCCACCCCGGCGTCCACCGCCTGCTCATCGGTCACATCCATGGCCAGGCCGGTGGCGTGCCCGCCCTCGGCGCGGATCTCTTCCGCGGACGCCTCGCACGCCTCGGCATTCAGGTCGGCCACCACCACGGTGGCGCCCTCCTGTGCGTACTGCCGGGCAATGGCCAGGCCAATACCCCCTGCAGCCCCGGTCACCAGGGCCACCTTGTCTTGCATGCGCATGTCCATTCCTCCCTCAGCCCTGCTCTTCGGGAACCCGCACGGCAAGCATGTCGCAGCGGGTGTAATGCAGCAGATCATCGGTGGTGGTGTTCAGGAACCGCCCCAGACCGCCCCGGGCGTGGTTCCCCATCACGATCAGATCCACGCCGTGCTCGACGGCGGCATGGTCGATGGCATGGGGCACGGCCTGGGCCACCTCCACCCAGTGCTCGTGCTGCTCCACGCCGAGTTGCCGGGCCAGGCTTTGCAGCGCCTGCTGCTGGCGTTCCACCCACTGGCGGCTGTCGGCGCTCATGCTCCCCGCCTCACCGCCGCTGCCGAGGTCGCGGTTGCGCAGGACGTGCAGCAGGCTGAAGCGGGCGCCCAGCGCCTTGGCCAGGTCCACGGCCTTGCGGCCCGCCGGCAGCGCCTCGTCGGTCAGGTCGGTGGCGAACAGTACGTGCTTGTAGCTCATGACATTTTCTCCAGATTGTTCCGCAGGGGCGCTCAGAAAGAGCCGAAGACCGTGCCCAGGGTGATGACAGTCACCAGGGCAGCCACGGGGATGACCAGCGCCACCATGAAGATGTCGGGGTAGGACTGTTTGTGGGTCAGGCGACAGATGCTCAACAGGGTGATGATCGCGCCGCAGTGGGGCAGTGTGTCCAGCGAGCCCGCCGCCAGGGTGGTGACCCGGTGCAGCAGCTCGGGGTCGATCCCCATGTCGGTGGCCATCTCCAGGTATTTGTCACCCATGGTGGAGAGGGCGATGCTCATGCCGCCAGACGACGAACCGGTGATGCCGGCCAGCACATTCACGACCAATGCCTGAGATATCAGCGGGTTGTCCGGCGAAACGCCCATCATGAAGTCGCGAATCACGACGAAGGCGGTCAGCGAGGCGATCACCGCCCCGTAACCCACCTCGGAGGCGGTATTGAAGATGGGCAGCAAGGAGTTCATGCACCCCCGGTTGATGGCCTCGCGGGTGTCCTGCAACCGCTGCCAGTTCAATCCGATGGTGGCCCCGATGGCGATGGCCAGGGAGATGATAATGGCCCAGATACCGCGCACGTCGTCGATACTGACGCCACCGAACTGGTCATCGGACAGGTANCCGGTATCCCACATGGGGATGAACACGCGGGCAAAGAGCAGGTTGAACACCACCACCAGCACGATGGGAATCAGCGCCACGATGATCGGCGGCAGGCTTCGGTTGTCCTCCTCCACCGGATCTTCGTCAGGATGGTGCCCGTATCCCTCACCCCGGCCCTTGGCCGCGCTGGCCCGCCGGGTGAGCCACAGGGTCCCGCCCGCCATCATGATCAGGCCGGCGATGATGCCCAGCCCGGGCGCGGCGAAAACGTCGGTGCCGAAGTAGCCGGTGGGGATGGCGTTCTGGATGGCGGGCGTGCCCGGCAGTGCGGTCATGGTGAAGGTGAAGGCACCCAGCGCGATCGCCCCGGGGATGAGCCGCTTGGGAATGTCCGCCTCCTTGAACAGGGCGGCGGCGATCGGGTAGACCGCAAAGGCCACCACGAACAGCGAGACGCCGCCGTAGGTCAGCACCCCGCAGGCCAGCACGATGGCCAGCACGGCACGCTGGGCGCCCAGGTACCCGGTGATGGTCCGGGCGATGGACTGGGCCGCACCCGATGCGTCCATCAGCTTGCCGAAGATGGCCCCCAGCAGAAATATGGGGAAGAACTGGATGACAAAATCACCCAGCGCCTGCATGAAGACCTGGGTGTAGCTCGCCAGCAACGGCGCCTCGCCGCTGATGATCACCGCCAACGAGGCCATGATCGGCGCCAGAAACAGCACCGAGTAGCCGCGGTAGGCGAAGAACATCAGCAAGGCGAGGGACAATACGATCCCGATAATGCCCTGCATGGGACTCCTCCTGCATGTCGTTTTGGTTTAATCCATCCCGCCGCCGGCTTTGCGCTCTTGTGTGGCGACGGTGGCCGGGTCTGTGCCCGGCTGGGGAGGGTCAGGAGCAAAGGGAGTGCCAGCTCATTCTCCGGGCAGAAAATTAACCCGTTAAACAGTCAGTTGCGAGGCATACCCGGGAGCGGGTGGGGCCTCGCGGCAGGCTGAGCCCGCGGCCAGGTGTCCGGTTTTTCGGACATATTGTGCGGAACAGCCAGATAAGTGTCCGCAAATCAGGACAGCATGTCCTGTCCGCCGGACAACTGCTGGAGCTTTTCGTAGAACACCGACCGGGAGATTCCCAGTAGCCGGGCGGCCGCCGAGCGATTGCCCCCGGTGGCCTCCAGCGCCTGTGCCAGGGCCTTCGCCTCCGCCTCGCGCAGGGTCTCGGCCAGGGGGCGCACCGCGGGCCGGGCGCCCGCCGGCCGTTGCGCGTTGCGTACCGCGGCCGGTAGCAGATCTGCCAGGTCGGTGGCCTCCAGGCGCGGCTTGGGCACCAGGGTCACTGCCCGCTCGAGAATATTGCGCAATTCACGGATATTGCCCGGCCAGTGGTAACCGTTGAGCAGCGCCAGGGCGTCTTCGCTCAGCGACCGGCGCGCCCCGTCTTCGGCGAGTTCGGTGAGGATCGACTCGCACAACGGCGCCACGTCCTCCAGCCGCTCCGAGAGCGGCGGCACCCGGATCTCCACCACGTTAAGGCGGTAGTAGAGGTCGGGACGGAAGTCGCCGGCCTCGACCATGGCCCGCAGGTCCCGCGAGGTGGCGGCGATCACCCGCACGTCCACCCTATGGATATTGTCGGAGCCCACCGACTCCACCTCCCGCTCCTGCAGCGCCCGCAACAGTTTGGCCTGCAGGTGCAGCGGCATATCCCCCACTTCGTCCAGGAACAGGGTCCCGCCGTTGGCCAGCTGGAACTTACCCGGCCGGTGCTCACGCGAGGCCCCGGTGTAGGCCCCGGGTGCCACGCCGAAAAACTCCGCCTCCAGCAGGTTCTCTGGAATGGCCGCAACGCTTACGCCGACGAAGGGCTGGTCGGCGCGGTTGGACATGCCGTGGATGGCCTGGGCCAGGATCTCCTTGCCGGTGCCCGTCTCGCCCAGCAGCAGCACCGGGGTATTGCGCTCCGCCGCCAGCCGGGCCTTGCGCTTGATCTCCAGCACCGGGGGGCTGATGCCGACGAAATGGGACAGATCGTAGCGTACCCGCCGCTTGGCCAGCGCCCGCTGGGCCCGGGCCAGGTCCTGCTGCAGGCGCCTAAACTTGGCCACCAGGGGGGTCAGTGGCTGCAGGTGGTCGTAGAGCACGAAGCCGACCGCCCCCTGCACCTGGTCCCCCTCGCCCAGCACGGGCAGACGGGTGACCACCAGGGACTGGTCCCGCAACTGCATGATATCCAGGAGGATAGGCCGGCCACTGCGCACCACTTCGCGCAACTGGCTCTGCGGGATGACCGACTCCACCGGCTGCCCCACGGCGGCCTCCGGGTCCGTCAGCCCCAGGAGTTCGGCGTAGCGGTCGTTGATCCACAGCACCCGCGCGTCGCGATCCACCACGATGGCGCCGGCACTGGCCTCTTCGAAAAAACGGAACAGCGAGCGGGTGGCCTGGCGGACGATGCGCTCGATCTCCGCCTGACCGGCAGCGGGCCCCGTCGAGGACCGTTCAGAGGACGTCTCCGGTGTCGTCATGGCCCCACTTTAGCCAAGCGAAGGGGCAGACACCAGTTCGCCCCGACAGACCGAACCGGCCTGTCGGGGCCATTCACCGCATGGGCTCAATCGCCCTTGATCACCCCGCAGGCAATGCGCGCCCCGGCCCCGCCGATGGGCTGGGTCATGTGGTCGTCCGGGTTCTCGTGGATAACCAGCGCGGCGCCGTCATCGTCGAGCATCTGCCCACCCACCGCGCCGTCCAGCGAAGCCAGCATGGTGAACAATTCCGCGTTGACGGTGCCGTCCTCCTGCACGTAGATGTTGGTCAGGTCACCCGCGTCCGGTCCCTCCGGGTTCATGAGCCCGTGCTTCTTGTCGTCCGGGTTCAGGTGCCCGCCGGAATCCATGAAGCCGTGATCGTGGTCGTCGCAATCACCGGTCTCGTGGATATGGATGGCACGGAAACCGGGCCCCTCCATCCCCGACAACTCCAACCGGATCAGCGTACCGTGCGGCCCCTGGGTGAATTCCGCAGTGCCGATGGATTCGCCATCATTGTCGAACATTTCCGCGGTGGCGGTGGGCAGCTCCTCGTCGTGGCCCCCGGCCTGGGCCATACCCAGCGTCAGCAGGCCGCAGGCCGCCACCGCCGCACCGGCTACCCAGCAGTTGTTTTTCGTTTTAGGAATCATGGTGTCGCTCTCCTCCCGTGGTGTCATCGCAATCCGTTTTCTCGCATTGCTACAGAAGGCATAGGCAAGAACCACCGCTCCCGCAAGGCGTTGCAGCACAACTTGCCCAGTCAATCAAACGACTGTTAGAGTCCAGGTAGAACAGTCAGAACCCTCGGGACGGATGGAGACACACCATGAGCCTGCACCGACGCACCCTGTTCATCACCGGCGCCAGCCGGGGCGTGGGCCTGGCCATTGCCCTGCGCGCCGCCCGTGACGGGGCCAAAATCGCCATCGCCGCCAAGACCGACCACCCCCACCCGAAGCTGCCCGGCACCATCCACACCGCCGCAAAGGCCATTGAACAGGCCGGCGGCCGCGCCCTGCCCCTGGTGGTGGACATCCGCGACGAGGAGCAGGTGGCGGCAGCGGTCGAGCGTACCGCCGAGCACTTCGGCGGCATCGATATCCTGGTCAACAACGCCAGCGCCATCCGGCTGAGCGGCACGCTCGACACGGCGATGAAGCACTTCGACCTGATGCACCAGGTGAATGCCCGGGGCACGTTCCTCTGCGCCCGCACCTGCCTGCCCCATTTGCTGCAGGCGGACAACCCCCACGTGCTCACCCTGTCACCGCCGCTGAACCTCAAGTCGGAGCACTTCGGCCCCCACCTGGCCTACAGCCTGGCCAAGTTCGGGATGAGCCTGTGCACCCTGGGCCTGGCCGAGGAGTTCCGGCACCGGGGGGTGGCCTGCAATTCGCTTTGGCCGCGCACCCTGCTGGACACGGCCGCGGTGCGCAATCTACTGGGTGGCGAGGCCATGGCCCGAAGGGCTCGCCGTCCGGAGATCGTGGCCGACGCCGCCCACATGGTGCTCACCCGCCCGGCGCAGGAACGGACCGGGC
>SL_3KL_010_SEDDRAFT_10004064_pt1 | contig 13264 bp, 12 predicted proteins | sample SodLakKL_010_SED_2_FD_10381 | JGI IMG/M metagenome (IMG submission 10381)
TGGATGCGGCTGGCCGTTCCTGCCCCGTCTTATTTCTTCCAGGACGTGACCGCATCCACAAAAGCTTTGGCGTGGTCCACCGGGACATTGGGCAGGATGCCGTGGCCCAGGTTTACAATATAGCGATCTTTCCCGAAGCGGTCGATCATTTGCCGGACCTGGTCGCGGATGACGCCCGGCGGCGCAAGCAGCTTGCTCGGATCGAAATTACCCTGCAGGGTGATGTCAAGCCCGGCCGCCTGGCGCGCGTATTCCGGACTCACGGTCCAGTCCAGCGACAGCGCCGCGGCGCGCGTACGCCACGAAAGCAGCTCCAGCGCGTACCATGCACCCTTGGCAAACAGCACGACCGGCGCGCCCCGAACCTCCTCGGTAATGCGCTGCAGGTACGGCTGGCACAGGGCGCTGAAATCCTCCGGCCCGAGCAGTCCGGCCCAGCTGTCGAAAACCTGCACCGCATGCACACCCGCCTCGATCTGTGCGTTCAGATAGTCGATGATCACGTCGGTGAGCAAGTTCAGTACATGTTTTGCCGCCCGGGGATGCTGATAGCAGAATGCCTTGGCCGTGGAGAAGTCCTTCGACCCGCGTCCCTCCACCATGTAGCAGAGCAGCGTCCACGGAGCCCCCGAAAACCCGATCAACGGCACGCGCCCGTCCAGCCGCTCGCTGGTCGCCCGGATCCCCTCCATCACGTACCCGAGCGCCTGCGAAGCATCCACCGGCCTGAGCGCCATGGCCTGCTCCGCCGTCCGGATGGGATTGTCGAGCACCGGCCCCACCCCTTTCTTCATCTCCACGGGCTGGCCCAACGCTCGCGGCACCACCAGGATGTCCGAAAAAAGGATGGCGGCGTCGGGACCGATTTCGTCGATCGGCAGACAGGTGATCTCGGCGACCAGCTCCGGCGTTTCGCACCGGGTGAAGAAATCGTACTTCTCCTGTATCCGCAGATACGAGGGCAGGTAGCGCCCGGCCTGGCGCATCATCCACACAGGCGGACGCGGCACCGGATCACCGGCAAGTGCTTTCAGATAAAGATCGTTTTTTAGCATGAGGACTTGTTTTGCGACGATGTTGAGAATAATGGCACCATGGACCGGCTGCAAATTATACAAGTTTGAGCATCTCCCCAAAGGAGGGAGACGCGGCTATAAGCGGTTCGAGCCCGGTTTCCTGCCGGATGGCCTCGGCGGTGGTCTGCCCGACGGCCACGGGACGCCATGATCCGCCCGGGACGCCATACACCCGAAANAACTCCGTGACACCGTCCGGACTGAAAAAAAGCAACGCGTCGAAGGCTGTAAAGAGTGGTTTTCTGTTGGATACCGGGATCCGCTGGTACACTTCGGCCTCGGTCAGGGCTATGCCGTGCTTCATGCAGGCCTCCGCAAGCTCCGTTCGACGCTCTACAGCACAAAAATGCACCGCGCTCCGCACGCCATCCCGCAGCAGCGCTTCTCCGAGCGACTTCCCATCACCCCTTTCGGCCACCCTGATTTCAATCTGCCCGATGTCATTCTGATTTCCGTTTCCCTGAGCGGTATTACTCTGATCGGTCCGGGACTGCGCTACGTCGGACTGGCTGAAGTCGGCTTGACCGGTGTCAGACTGCGCAATTTCACCCTGACTGGAATCAGCTTGATCGGTTCCGGCCTGGCTGATACCGGTTTCTCCGGTTACGGTCTCCCCGAAGAAACGACGGACCGCATCGGCCGTGACATCCCCGACACAATACACCGCCGGTACATGCATGGCCTGCCCGCCCTGCACCTCCCCGCCTTGCGACTGACCGCCCTGCGCCTCCCCACCTTGCGCCTGACCGCCCCGTGCCGCTACACCCTGTTCCTGCCCGCCCTGCCCCTGCCGCAACGTTTTGCCAAGGATCTCGCTGCGCAGCTTTTGCTTTCTGAGCTGCTCCCGCCAGATGCGCCACCATCCCTCCACACCACGCCGGCTGGTAAACACCCAGGCCTGCGGCTCCTCCGCCAGAACAGTGGACGTTACNTGCGGAGGCGGCGTACTCCAGCGGTACTGCCAGACGGGATAATCCATCAGCCGGATTCCATGCCGGCGGGCCAGTGCCACCTCCCCGGAAGATACCGTCCGGGTGGATATGGCCAGGCGCGTTGCCACCATTTCGCGACCCTTCTGCGCCCCTGCCGAAACCCTCATCCCGCTTGATTTGCTGTCCGTCACGTTATCAGGTTCACTGTCCGCCTTACTGTAAGATTCACTGTCCCCTGCGCTTTTCGTCTCCTTATCCGCATCGCCATCCCCCCGAAGATCACGGATCAGCACATCCGCCCCTCGCCTGAGGGCTTCGTCGGCAGCCCGCCGGCCCAGATCCTTTGCCGTGGCGCGCACATCCGACATTTCAAACGAAAGAAACCCGGTACCATCAGGGTACACGACAGCCAGGTGCAAATGCACAACATCTTTATCCACAGTGGCGATTGCACCGACCGGCGCACTGCATCCCCCCTCCAGGGCATGTAGCACATCCCGTTCGATACCCGTACACAGGGCCGAGTCGGGATCGTGAACGTTGGTGAGTGCTTCACGGAGACGTTGATCATCGTCCCGGATCATCACCGCCATGGCTCCCTGCGCCGGCGCCGGCAGCATCCAGTCCAGCCGGACGGACATGACTTCCTGCAGCCCAAGCCGCACGAGCCCCGCCGCCGCGAATATGGCCCCGTCCCAGTCGCTCTCCGCCAGCTTGCGCAAACGGGTCTGCACATTGCCGCGGATATCGGTCACACGATGCCGCGGATAGCGCGATAGCCACTGGCCGATCCGCCGGTTGCTGCTGCTGGCGATCACGGCACGGTACTCCGGGTCTTTCAGATACGGAGGCGGAGCGGGGTCGGGGATTCGCAAGCCGGATGATCCCGGGAGATTGTGTCCGGATGCAGCGCCGGAACCTGATGAAGTACTGTGACCGGGCGCGGTACCGGTGCCGGAAGTAACCCCGGAGCCGGAAAGGTAAGCCCGGGCAGCTTCCCGCGTCACAAGCACGTCGGCCGGATCCTCCCGTTCACTCACAGCCCCGATAGCAAGTCCGGATGGCAGCCGGGTTGGAATGTCCTTGAGCGAATGCACGGCCAGATCGATCTCGCCGGAAAGCAGCGCATCGTCCAGCGCCTTGGTGAAAACACCCTTGCCACCCATCAGCGGCAGCGGTGTATCGAGGACCCGGTCGCCTTCGGTTTTGATGAAGCGGAGCTCGCACGGACACCCGGCCCGCATGAGACGCTCCCGGACGAAACGGGCCTGCCAGGTAGCCAGAATGCTGTCACGTGTTCCGATGCGGAGCGGTTTTCCGGTCACGAAGATCCTCCGTTCTGGTTGCAGATTGTTGGTCTACCGATCTTGTTGCGGATGAATGCGTCACCGTACTCGTTGCAGATTGATGGTCCTCCGTACTCGTTGCGGATCAATGGGTCACCGTTCTGGTTGCGGATTGGACGGCTGGACGGGGTATCAGGTGCCACGGGATGTCTCATCACCCGACATCCGTCTCCGATTTCAATTTGAACATGGAGTGCACAAGGCGGGTGACTTCCTCCGGCTCTTCGTGGTTTTCCTTGAGGTGATCGATGGAGTGTGCCATGATCTTGTTGACGATACGGCGTGTGAGATGGTCCACATCCTCAAGGGAAGAATCGGGTATTCTGGAGCGGAACTTTTCAATTTCACGGCTGCGGATATCGTGCAGTTTCTCGTTCAGCGCACGGATGGTCGGCACCACTTTCTGCTCCGAGAGCCAGGTTTTGAAGTTGGCAATCTCCTGGTCAATGATCGCTTCCACTTTGGGGATGTTTCTTTCACGGCGCCGGTAGGCCTCATCGGTGGTGTCGTTGAGCTGATCCATGTTGACCAGTTCCACGTTGGGATGTCCCTCCAGGGCCGGATCAATATTCCGCGGCACCGAAAGGTCGAGCATGACCGCCTTGTGGTCCGTGCCTTCCATCCCGGCCAGCTGCTCGCGGCCTATGACCGGACGGTCGGCACCGGTTGCAACGATTACCAGGTCGGCGCGTGCCAGTTCGGTGTTGAGGTCTTCCAGTCCGGCAACCGGCAGCTGAAACCGCTCGCCCAGGTTTTCCGCCCGCCTGCGGTTGCGGTTGAGCAGTACCACATTGCGCGCGCCCATGGAGATGAGGTTCTTGCAGGTGATCTTGCCGATCTTACCGGTTCCGACCAGCAGGATGTTCCTGTCGCGCAGAGATGTGAGCCGTTTTCTGGCAAATTGCACCGCCGCATAAGCCGTGGTGGCCGCACCGCTGGCAAGGTCGGTTTCCGTGCGGGAACGTTTGTGGGTACGCAGCACGAACTGCATAAGCCGGTGCAGAACGGCATCAACCATGCCCAGTGCATGGGTATATTCGTAAGCTTCCTTGACCTGTTTGATGATCTGAAGATCACCAAGTATCTGCGCATCGAGCCCGACCGCCACACGCAACAGATGTCGCACAGCCTCCTCACCTTCAAAAACGAAACCGAAATCGTCGAACTGCTCGCGGATACCGCCGGTGTGCTTGACCAACAGCTCAATCAGGATACCCGGTGTGGAAGTGCGGGCAAAAATCTCAGTACGGTTGCACGTGGATATGATGATGACATCCCTGAGTCCGATCACACGCGCATCCTCCAGATAAGCCTTTTTCTGCTCTTCGGAGAGACTGAAGCACTCCCTGAGAGCCACATCGGCTTTCCAGTGATTGATGCCGACCGCTGAAAATTCACTGATCTGCGGAGTTATCGCCTTCATCTTATTAGCTGTACGATCCAATACCTTGTGCGTACCGATTTTCCGGTTAATTCTTTGACTCCGAAACCGTTTGGGCTTTTCCGTCAACCGGAACCGGAGTGTCTGTAATATGCCCTATTTTTTTTGAAATTTCATCCTCCAATGCGGATAAAAAATCGGGATGGTCGTTAAGCCCGCGGCTGACCACCATCTTTTCGACGTGCTTGTTCTCTTCTTCAATAACTTCCCGGAGCTCGATATCGAGCTCATGGGCCGTTTCAATATGATCCGTGACAAAAGCAACGGGGATGAGCACCATATGTTTCACACCATAGTCTATCAGGCGCAGGACCAGCTCTTCGGTATTGGGCTGGGTCCATTTGGCCGGGCCGACGCGGGACTGATAGCCGAGCCAATGGGTCTCATGGTAGTTGCGTATCTTCATGATCGCATCCACCGTTTCCTCGATCTGCCCGGTGTAGGGATCACCCTTATTCACCTCACTGAGCGGCGTGCCGTGCGCGGTGAAAACCAGGTGCACCTTGCTGCGCTCCTCATCGGTGAAATCCTCCTGAAGCCGTTCGTCGATGCGCTTGTTGACGGCCGACAGGTAGTGCGGGTTGAGATGGTACTGCCCCACCAGGTACTCCTGCCAAGCGGGTTTCGGTGCGTCGGCCGGACGCCCCTTGCGGATCGCCTCCCAGTTGCGGAAGCTGCTTCCGGTGGTTGTAAAGGAGAATTGCGGATACAGCGGGAGCAGTACGAGGTGGTCAATTTTGTCTGATATGGCCTCTTCGAAAACATCATAGTCGAACGGAACCCAGTACCGCATGGCCGTGTAGACTTTCACAAAATGCTCGGGCCAGCTTTCCTTCAGCTGTTTTTCAAGGGAACGGCGCTGCAGTTCCGTAAGCGAATTGATGGGCGAACAACAGTCCGAAATGACCTTGTTCTGGCGGTTTGGACAGTATTTGCTGCCCTGGCATCCGTTCGGACAGGCATTGATCTCACGGTATTTTTCAGCAACACCCTTGTACCGGAATTTTGCAATCACTTTTGCCAGCCGGTTCTGGAACTTTCCGCCGCCCAGGTTAATGATATCCTGGTCTCCAAAAAGGTTCTCAAGAAAGTAACGGACCGCCTGCTCTGATGTGGGTCCGCCGAGATTCAGTAAGACAACTCCGATTCGTTTTCCGCTTTGGCTCATGTACAGATAAAAATAATGTTTCCTGACCAGCAACCGTGTATGTTCTCAGATCCGGAGGTGGAACAGGTGGTAGAAGCAATAAAGAAAATACGCATTTATCTATAAAAATGCAGTGTTTCAGGTGTATTTCCTGAGTTAATGGGCAGCAGTGTTTTCCGCCGGATCAGCCTTCATTTTTACCGGATGGCCTCAGATAAAAATAGAAACGGCTTCCCCTGCCCACTTCGCTTTCCACCTGTATGTCACTTTTATGTGCCTTGAGGATGCCTTTGACAACCGAGAGCCCAAGCCCGGTACCGCCCTTGTCCCTGGACCGTGCCTTGTCGGTCCGGTAAAACCGGTCAAACAGCCGCGGCCAGTGTGCCTGCGGTATTCCTATTCCGGTGTCGCGGACAGACACTTCCACTTTGTCACCGATATTGGAATAGTTGATGGATATGGTTCCGTTGTTGGTGAACTTGATGGCATTGGAGACCAGGTTGTCCAGCACCTGTTCAATCTTGCCGGGATCGGCGTACACCATGCACGGGTGGTTGTCTGTTTTGAGCTGCAATCCTTTGTTACCGGCGGCTTCACGGTACCACTCCGAAACATTATCCACCAGTTCCGAAAGGTTCACGTGCTCCCTGATGACAAAGTTCTCGTCGGAATCGTACCTCTGGAGCGTCATCAGGTCTTTGAACAGGCGGCCGATCCGATCCGCCTGGCTCCTGACGTTGCGCACGTATTTGCGGCGTCTTTCATCGTCCAGCGCAGGCAGCTCGAGCATTTCCAGCGATCCCATGATGGTGTGGAGGGGATTGCGGACCTCATGCGTGATATCGGCAAAGAACTGGGACTGTTTTTCATTGAGTTTCTGCAGGTGCTCATAATCCGACCTCAGTTTCTGGGCCATTTTGTTGACGGACCCGGATAGTTTTCCGATCTCGTCGGCGCGATCCATATGGATTACGTGTTGCGTGTCACCCCCGGCAATGCGCTCCACATCGCCGGTGAGCTTCAGGAGCGGACGGGCCATGTAATATGCCAGTACGGCGCTCATGACCAGGATAAGCAGGATGGCCACCACCAGACCAATGCTGATGATGTGCCGGATTGCGGTTACCGGCTGAAAAATCTGGCTTTTCGGTTGGTTGATGACAAAAAAACGGGCCTCGTTCCGGCTTCCCTGAATAGTGGCGTAGACCCAGATGTTGTCATCATCGGGCTGATTGACGGTCTCCATGACCTTCGTTTCGTCCAGAAGCAGGCGCAGCTGATCCGGACGCAGGTGGAGATGGGGCGACCGCCGGGTTCCGGCCGGATAGGAGGCGAGGATCGCCCCGTTTGAATCATACAGTGCAATCTGGTAATTCGAAATCTCCCCGACACGCTCCAGCTCTTCCTGCAGCTGTACTCCTTCCGGCAGGAATTTAAGGGTGTGCATCATCCAGTAGGCATCGCTCTCCATGTCGGCAACGGCCTCTTCCAGGATGTAGGCGCGGATGTAAAACAACGCATAGCCGCTTCCGGCCGTAACCGTTACGATGAGGATGATCGTCAGGGTGAGTGCCAGTTTGGAGCGTATGTTCATCAGGAAAAGGCCAGCTCTTTATTCAATCCGTATCCCATGCCGCGATAGGTTTTGATAAGGTCGCCGTCTTCCCTGAGCTTCAGCCGCAGGTTTTTGATGTGCACATCCACGGTCCGGTCAAATACGTATTTTTCCTCATCCGTGATGTACTCAAGTATTTCCTGCCGCGTGTATACCCGTTTCGGGTTCTCGAAAAAGAGTTTGAGCAGTTTGAACTCGGTATTGGTAAGCTCGATTTTTTCTCCTTTCTGCCAGGCTTCCATGCTTTCGGGAGCGACGAACACGTTCCGGAAGGATATCCAGCTACCCTTTTCACGCGGCCGCCGGCGCAGCATGGATTCCACATGGGCCTTGACCAGGTTCAGGCTGGCAGGTTTGGGGATGTAATCGTCCGCCCCCAGATCAAGACCGGCAATTTCGTCCTTCTCCTTGTCCTTTGCCGTTAAAAAAATTACCGGCACATCGCTCAGGACAGGGTGCTTTCGCAGATAACTGCAGATCTCGTATCCATCCTTTTCCGGGACCATGATATCCAGTATTGCAAGGTCGATATTCTGGGCGTTCTTGTCGATCAGATCAATGGCCCGGTTGCCATCCATCGCCAGAAGCACATCATAACCATGCATTTCGAGATAACTTGAAAGCATTTCCGCCGGTTCTGCTTCGTCTTCTACAAGTAAAATGGTGCGTTTGAAATTCACAGTCAGAAACCGTTTTCCCCGGGTTTGGCACCCGGCCTGTTTACATATTTTATGGAGAGAATTCGAAAAAAAGGAATAACGGCAAAGATAAGAAATTTTTTGGAATCAGGACGGATAGGTTACCGGGCGGAACAGATGCAGGACTGCCTGGGCTCCCGGGTGCCGGGCGGGTTGGATGCGGATCGGGTTGGATGCGGACCGGGTTGGTGCCGGGCAGGTTGGATGCGGACCGGGTTGGATGCAGCCCCGTCGCCGGTCACTTCACGTACTGCTTGTACCGCTTCCAGCGAATCAGGTGAAAAATAACAAAAATCAGGAAGATCACTGAAAAAAGGAAAAGGTAGTCGTACACCAGCTCCACGGGCCTTTCCTCCCAGCCGGGCCAGGAGCCGAGAATAAAGATTTCCGTAAACAGGATGATCAGGGGCAGGAACAAGGCCATTTTCAGGCTCTCGAGAAATACATAGTTCCATTTTCTCTTCTGCTTGTCCGGGCCCGGTTCACTCACATCAGCCTCCGTCGCTTGTTCAAAAAAGCAAGCAGGGCATATTCAAACGGATCCTGTGTGTCCACTTCCTCATATGCGATATTCGCCTCGCTGCACGTAATGCGAAAATCCCTGGTGTACCCGGCCATTTTTTTCTGATAGTCCCTGCGTATTTCACGCGGGATCACATCCATCTCTCCCCCGGTTTCCATGTCACGGAAGACAAAGCGCTCGTCCGGGAAGTCCAGTTCACGCTCACTTCTCTTTTCGAGCAGGTGAAAGAGGATGACCTCATGTTTCTTGTGGCGCAGATGCTTCAGCGCAGAGACCAGCTCCTCCTGTTTCTGCACATTTTCAAACAGGTCGGTGAGCAGCACGATCAGGCTTCGCCGGTTGATGCGCTCGGCAAGCTGGTGGATGGCATCGGCCGACGCCGTCTGACGTATCTCCGGTGTCTCGCCGTCGTACTCCTGCAGAATCCGGTCCAGGTTCCGGTAAAGGTGCATCAGATGGGCATAAGAGGACTTGGCGGGGAGGATTTCGCCCAGCCGGCGGTCGAACGGAACCAGCCCGCAACCGTCCCGCTGCCGGTGCAGCATGTATGCCAGGGCCGCCCCCAGGTGCACGGCGTAACGCAGCTTGGACCAGTCCGCAAAATAACGGAACTGCATGGAGCTGCTCACATCCAGAAGAATGTAGCAGCGCAGGTTCGTCTCCTCCTCGTACTGCTTCACATAGTAGCGCTCCGTCTTGCCATAGACTTTCCAGTCCATGTGCTTCAGATCGTCACCCGGATTGTAGGGACGATGCTCGGCAAACTCGACGCTGAAGCCAAAGTACGGACTTTTATGAAGGCCGCTGATAAAACCCTCCACAATTTGCCGGGCCTTGATCTCCAGTGGCGCGAGCCGGTTGATAAGTTCTGGTGTAAGCAACATGAATTGTCGATTTTGAAACTGAAACGGGACCCTAAGATCCCTCTCACTTATGATTTGCAGAGTATATACTACTGCTTTTTACACAACACTCAAACTTCTCCAAACTTTTTTTATTTTGCATAGTTCCCATTACAACAAAACCCGATGGCCATGGCTGAAATAATCACCAGCAAGGAAACGCTCGTTCAGACACTGAAAGAACCCGGCTCCATGCCCGCTCCCCGCGAAGTGCTGATGGTAACACCGAGCCATTTTTCGGTGGAATATGTGATCAATCCGCACATGGAGGGCAATATCGGAACAGTTGACAAAGAAAAAGCCCNGTGGCAGTGGGAAGTGATCCGCGACAAATTCCGGATGATCGGGCTGCGCGTCCACGAGATGGAAGGGGAACCCGGCTTCCCCGACATGGTCTTCAGCGCAAATCAGAGCCTTCCGTACATCGACCCGGACGGAAACAAACACGCCCTCATGAGCATCATGCACTCCGGGCAGCGCAAGGATGAAGTGCCCTATTTCGAGCAGTGGTACCGGCAGCACGGCTACGAAGTGCACTACCTCGATGCCGAAGGAATCAGCAATTTCGAAGGTATGGGAGATGCCATCTGGCATTTCAAAAAGCGGATTCTCTGGGGTGGATACGGCTACCGGTCGTCGCGGCAGGCTTACGAAGCCGTATCAAATACCTTTGATGTGCCGGTGGTGGTGCTGGAGCTCGTCCACCCGGCTTTTTACCACCTCGACACCTGCTTTTGCACGCTTGACGAAAAGAGCGTGCTGATTTATCCTCCCGCGTTCACGAAAGAAGGCCTGGAACTGATCCATGCCGCTTTCCCGGTGGTCATCGAAGCCCCGGAGAAAGAGGCGCTGGAGCTGTTTGCCTGCAACGCATGCTGTCCGGATGGAAAAAACGTGATTATCCAGAAAGGGTGCCGGGAGGTAAACAAAGCCCTTAAAGAAAACGGATTCGCCTTCCATGAAGTGGATACAAGCGAGTTCCTGAAAAGCGGCGGCAGTGTCTTCTGCATGAAGCTGATGCTCTGGTAGCATGACCGTCACCTGGGCAAAACATGAGCAGACCCTTCTTTCTGCCCGGCAATCAGCGCGATGATGCTGGTCCCGGGATGATTTGATGTAGATTTTTATGTTGATTTGATTTCGTATCCCAACCCAGTTCCAAAAAAAATAAACAGATAACAGAAGTACATGAGTAAAAACTTAGGAGCCCCTCCCAAAAAGAGAGACTGGTTCACCCGGTTTCTGGATGTCATTGAATGGCTGGGCAATCTACTCCCGCATCCCGTCACGCTCTTTGCCATCTTTGCCCTTGGCATCATCATCATCAGTGGAATTGCCGACTTTTTCCAGTTGTCGGTCCCCGATCCGCGCCCGGAGGGAGCGTCCGGACGCTCGCCTGACGGTACCATCGAGGCCGTGAGCCTCATGAACGGCGACGGTCTGCGCATGATCCTTGAAAACCTGGTCACCAACTTCACGGGTTTTGCCCCGCTTGGTGTGGTGCTTGTGGCCCTTCTCGGCGTGGGTGTTGCCGAGCATTCCGGCCTGATCAGCGCCATGATCCGAGGCATCGTACTCAAAGCCGCTTCCGTAAAACCCATGAAACTGGAAAGCACCAGCGGACTGAGTCTGGGACAGAAGACCTGGTACTACAGCAAACGTCCGTTTGCCATGATCCTGGAGCCGAAGATACTGGTTACCGTGGCCATCGTTTTTACCGGGATCATATCCAACACCGCATCGGAGATCGGCTATGTGGTCCTGGTGCCGCTTGGTGCGGTGGTGTTCATGTCACTGGGACGTCATCCGCTGGCCGGACTTGCCGCGGCATTTGCCGGGGTTTCCGGTGGATACAGTGCGAACCTGCTGCTCGGCACCATCGATCCGCTGCTGGCCGGACTTACACAGGAGGCCGCGCAGCTGCTGGCTCCCGAGTACACCGTGCACGCCGCGGTCAACTACTACTTCATGGTGATCAGCGTGTTTCTGATCACGATCGTAGGCACCTGGGTGACCATACGCATCGTGGAACCGAAACTGGGTCCCTATGACCCGTCCATCGCCATGGAAGACGTCACCGACGAACAGTCCATGCAGCCATTGACCTCCCAGGAGAAGAAGGGCATCGTGTGGGCCAGTATTTCGTTCCTGGTCATGATCGGCATCCTGCTGCTGGGCGTCATCCCGGAAAACGGCCCTCTGCGCAATCCGCAGACCGGCGAGATCCTGAACTCGCCCTTCCTCAACGGTATCGTGCCTATCATTTTCGTCGTGTTCCTGATCCCCGGCTTCGTTTTCGGCAGGGTGACCGGATCCATGCGCAACGACCGCGACATCATCGACGGCATGTCCAAGTCGATGTCCACCCTCGGGCTCTATATTGTACTCACCTTCTTTGCCGCCCAGTTCGTCGCCTTTTTCGGCTGGACCAACCTCGGGCAGATCGTGGCTGTTTCCGGTGCGCTTTTCCTGGAAAACATCGGTTTCACCGGACCCATGGCCATCATCGGGTTCATTTTCGTCTCCAGTTTCGTCAACCTGATGATGGGTTCCTCGTCGGCCAAGTGGGCTGTGACCGCTCCGGTCTTCGTGCCCATGCTGATGCTGATCGGATACAGCCCGGAGATCATCCAGGCCGCCTACCGCATCGGCGATTCGGTCACGAATGTCATCACGCCCATGATGAGCTACTTCGGTCTCATTCTGGCCTTCGCCAACAAATACGACAAGAACCTGGGCATCGGCACCATCATCAGCACCATGTTGCCGTTCACCATCTTCTTCCTGATCGGCTGGGTGATCCTGTTCTATATCTGGGTCTTCTTCCTGGGGCTGCCGGTGGGACCGGAGGCGCCGACGTACTACACGCCGTAATGACCGGTCTCCCTGAGTTCTTATACCACGTTCAAATAAATCGTCGGGAATAACACAAAAAATTTCGAATGAATTTTTTTTTGATTATTTTTTAATGATTTGAACAGAAATAAAAGGATACGTTCGGCATGGGTAAAATAGGCATACTTCGTGAGTTCTGGGAGTTTTTGCGGGTGCGCAAAAAACTCTGGCTTGCGCCGATCGTGTTCGTTCTTCTTCTGTTAGGACTGTTAATTGTGGCAACCAGCAACACGGCCCTCGCACCTTTCATATATGCCCTGTTCTGAATTGCCCGTAGTTATCCCCGATGTATACAGATTTTTCATTAAAATCCGGCTCTGGCTTTTCAGTGTCGGATTTTTTTTAATCCGGACGGGGCTCAGGCATGGTACCTTCGATCAGGATACCGCATATGGCCCCGTGCAAGCGGCATCCAGCGGCAGTGGACGCAATCCCCTTCCGTCTGTGACTTCTTTGACACGATAAAACCTACCAACCACACCTGTAACCATTTCACGGTTCTATGCAACAGACCAGACCTGACAAAGCGATCCTTGCACTTGCCGACGGCACAGTAGTCCACGGCCATGCCATCGGACACCGCGGCACCACCGGCGGTGAGCTCTGCTTCAATACCAGCATGACCGGCTACCAGGAGATCTTCACCGATCCCAGCTACCACGGGCAGCTGATGATGATGACCTACCCGC
>SL_3KL_010_SEDDRAFT_10004065_pt1 | contig 13263 bp, 10 predicted proteins | sample SodLakKL_010_SED_2_FD_10381 | JGI IMG/M metagenome (IMG submission 10381)
CGCTCTGGGCCTTGACCGCCTGCCGCGCGAGCCACAGGTCGGCAGGGTCGACCTCTTCGACGGCGCGCCACATCGCTGCGTCGTCGAGGCGCTGGCGCCAATCGTCCGGCAGCACCTCGGCGACGAGACGCTGGATCTCGGGCGCCATCCAGGACTTGACGTGCACGCCGTTGGTGACGTGCCCGATGGGCACCTCTTCGATCGGCACCTCGGGCCACAGGTCGGACCAGATGCGGCGGCTCGTGTCACCGTGAAGCTCCGCGACGCCGTTGCGCGCGCTCGTGAAACGCAACGCCAACGCCGGCATGGAGAACACCGGTCCCCAGCCGTGGTCGGCGCGACCCAGGTCGAAGAACTCGTGCGGACGCAGCCCAAGCGTGCCGTGGAAGGAGCCGAAGGCCTGCCCGACGAGATCGAAGGGGAACCCGTCGTTGCCTGCCGCGACCGGCGTGTGCACGGTGAACACGGTCGATGCGGCGACGACCTCGCGTGCTTGAGCGAACGGCATGCCGTCCGCGACCAACTCACGGCAGCGCTCGAGGGCCATGAACGCGCTGTGCCCTTCGTTCATGTGCCAGGCGTCGGGCGCCACTCCGAGCGCACGCAGCATGCGGACCCCGCCGACACCCAGGATGATCTCCTGGGCGATGCGCGTGCGCTGGTCGCCGCCGTACAACCGCTGCAAGATGGCGCGGTCGTCCGGGTGGTTGCCCTCGACGTCGACATCGAGGAGGTAGACCGGCACCCGACCGGCGTCGACGCGCCACGCCTCGATCGCCAGGTCGCGCCCGAAGACGTTCACGTGGACGCGCGCACGCGTACCCGACGCGTCCAGCACAGGCGTGAGCGGGAGTTCCAAGGGTGAGCGCCGCTCGTACACCGCCTCCTGGCGGCCATCCGCGGCGACGCGCTGGTGGAAGTAGCCCTCCGGGTACCACAGCCCGACGCCCACGAGCGGGACCCCGAGGTCGGATGCAGCCTTGGTGTGGTCACCCGCGAGCACGCCCAGACCACCGGAGTACAGGGCGACCGCCTCGTGCCAGCCGTACTCCGCGCAGAAGTAGGCGTAGCTGCGGCCCTCGTCTGCGGCGACGAGCGCCTCGTCGCGCCACGAGCCGGCGCCGACCTCGGCGTCGAACCGCGCCATGACGGCGTCGAGATGCCCCACGAAGTCCTGATCCGCTGCGCAGGCGTCGAGCCGCTCTTGGCTGACGTCGCGGAGGAACACGATCGGGTTGTGCCCCACCGCTTCCCACAGCTGGTTGTCGAGCCGTCGGAAGAGGCGCCGGGCCTCCGGATCCCAGGTCCAGAAGAGGTTGCCGACCAACTCGCGCAGGCGAGCGATCGGGGTCGGGATGGTCGGCGTCACGGTCAAACGACCGAGGATGTGCATGGTGGGTCCTCCTCGCAAGCAACCCGAGGATGCTACCACCGGGTAGCCTTGGCGCATGAACCCTGTGCGTCCGAAGGGCGGCGAGCCGGACCGGCGTGGGCATCGCGAAGCGTGCCTCGTGCTCGTCCTCGCGCTCTGCGCCCTGGCCGCGCCGCTCGCCCACGCGCAACGCAGCAGCGTGTGGGTCGACGCGAGCGGTGAGGGTGCCGGTACGCGGCTGGCCACGACGCTGGCCGTCACGGGCCTGCGCGCCGGCGCCCTCGACGTCGACGCGTGGGCACGCATCGGCGTTCGTCTCGCGTCGCCCTACGAGCACGGCGACCTCGCGGCGAGCGTCGGTCCGCGCGCGTTGGTCGGAGCCGGCGCCGCCGCCCGGCGCACGACCACGTTCGGCCAGCTCGGCAACGTCACGCTGGAAGGTGGCGCCTCGCTCGCCTCGACGCCAGCACCGGCCGTGCCCGCTGCCGCCCGCGCGTGGCTGGGTGCGCGCGGCACGATCGCCTCGGTCGCGATCAGCCTGGCGCTGGAAGCCGGCAACGCAACGCCGCGCGTGGTCGACCCGGTGCGGCCGGCACCGCCGGATGCCGCCGGACAAGCCGCGCTCCGAGCCCTCGACGACCAGCGCAGCCGCGGAGCGGCGCGTACCGGTGATTGGGACGTCGGTGGACGCCTGGGTGTCGTGTACCGCTACGAGCGCACGAGGACCTTGGGCGTCGACGCCTACGCCCGTGGTCTGGCGGGGGCGCCTGCGTTGGGGGTCGGCCTCGACCTCAGGACCCTCGGGGTCTCCGACGACGTGGACGCCTGGATGGGCGTTCGGCTCGATCGGCTCGCGCTCGCGACGAGTGGGTCGGTCGGTCTGGGCCTCTACCATGCGCCACGGCGCGGCCCGACCTCGTGGCTGAGGGGCTGGCTCGGGGCCGGACCAGCAGGCGTCTGGCCCGGTGTCGACGGGCGCTGGACGACACGCGCGCTCCCGGGTGAGCTGAGCGTCTCCGGCGCTTGGCGCCCGTGGCTTGCGGTCCAGGCGTGGGAGGCCGGCGTGGCGTACCGACACGATGTCCCCGGTGGTGACCTCCACTACCAGGTCGGTGCGGAGGGCGGGGTGACCAACGGTGTGCGTTGGACCGCGACGCTTCGCTGGCAGCGCAGCTGGTGAGCCGGGCGTCGCTCACGGAGCGAGCGGCGCCACCTCCAACGTCTCGAGGTCCAGGACGTAGATGCCCGGTCCGGGTACGGCTCGCAAGACGCGCCGGACGGCACCGTCGCGGATGCGCTCGATGGTGACGAGACCGACCTCGACCGGTGCGTAACCGAGACGCTGCAGCGCCCCGTCGACGATCACGCTGCCGGGCGCGTCGAGCGGCCAGAGGAGCATCGTCGGGAAGAGCGGTACGAGGGGCGCGTCGAGTCGGTGCACGCGGAAGTTCCTGACGCCGACGCCGAAGCTGGCGGGCTCGAAGCCCGGTCGCTCGACGCGCACGCTGCGCTCGCCTGGGAGCGACGTGAGCGTCACCGGCGTCGTGCCGACCTCGACGTCATCGAGGAACACGCGAGCGCTCGGTCGGCTGGTCACGCGGATGCTGCCACCCGCGACCTCGGTCAGGACGATGTGCACGAAGCGGGTGTCGCCCGAGCGCAGTTCGATCGTGCGCACCTCCGGGAGGAAGCCGTCGAGGCGTACCTCCAGGTCGTAGCGACCAGGCTGCAGCCCGATGACGTCCAACGCGCCGCTGAGACCGACCGGGACGCCGTCGATCCGTACCTCGGCAGCGCGCGGCTCCGTCGAGACGAACAGGGCGGCGTCGCCCACCGGTAGGTCGGGCGCCTCGGCGACGAAGCGACGCACGATGGCAGCGACCTCCGCGGCGACGCGCGGCAACGTCGCGACGGCGAGCGTGCGCGAGACGACGTCGCTGCTGCGGCCCTGGACGTTGTCGAAGACGAGCACGTTGACGGCGAAGGGCGCGCCGCTGGTGCCTGGCCTCGCGACGAGCTCGCCCAACACGGCGTAGCGGGTGCCCTCGAGTTCCGCGACCAACCGAGCGAACTCGACCTCCAGGCTACCCGCGATGCCCGCCGTGATCAGCGGCGCCGGGACGGCGCCCACACCCAGCCCGGCGAGCTCAGCGCGCAGGCTATCGCTGAATCGCTCGCCTAGGTCGGCCGGCACACCCGTGCGCGCCGGGAAGGTCGGAACGGCCACCGCGTCGCCGGCAGTCACGGTCCCGGCGAGCGAGACGGCCAGGATGACCAAGAGGCGTACGACGAGACGCGCCGGCCGAAGCCCGCTCCGCGCCCGGACCAGGCCCCGAAGCGGCGTCCGAGCCGCCGTGGACGCCACGACCATCGTTCCGTTCATCGACCGCCAGTATAGCCGTGGCGCGGGTGCCGCCGGCCTGCGGGGCGGTGGTACGCTGGAACGCGATGCGGCTCCTGGTCGTCAGCGACGTGCACGCCAACGCGCCCGCACTCGAGGCCGTGTTGCGCGACGCGGAGCGGCGCGGGTTCGACGCGACCGTCTTCCTGGGCGACCTCGTCGGCTACCATCCGTTCCCGAACGAGTGCGCGGCGTTGATCGAACGGCTGGCACCGACGGCTTCGCTGCTCGGCAACCACGACGCGCTGATGCTCGCGCTCATCGATGGCGACGAGGCCTACGAGAGTCTCGAGGAGTCACTCGTCACCGACGTCCTCGCGCGGCAGCGCGAGCACCTCGAGCCGGCGACGGTCGCGCTGCTCCGCGCCATGGTCGACGATGCCGGCGGCCCCGGTTGGCAGGCCGCGCACGGCGCCTTCCGGCATCGCTTCGAGTACCTCTCCACCGTCGCGAACGCGCAGGCGAACCTGCCCTACCTGCGCGAGGGCGTCGCCTTCGTCGGGCACACGCACGTTCCCAAGGTCTTCGCCTCGGTTCAGACCAACGCCGGCGACTTGTGGCGGTCGGTGGCGTTCCGCGGCAGCGGCGAGCGTTACCGCGTGCCGCCGGCAGCACGTGCGTTCCTGAACCCGGGCGCGGTCGGCCAACCGCGCGACGGCATCCCCCTGGCGTCGTACGGGATGTACGACGTGTCACTGCGTCGCTTCGAAGTACGGCGCGTGCTGTACGACGTGAGTCGGACTCAGAAGGCGCTACACGAAGCCGGCTACCCAGCGAGTCTCGCCACGCGCTTGCCCCTCGGACGATGAGCGTCCCTCGCCCCATCGGCCAGGAAGCCGCGCTCGCGACGCTCCGCCAACTCGCCGCATCGGGTGCGCGTACGCTCCTCTTCGCCGGCCCCGACGGCGTCGGTCGACGCACCGCGGCCCGCTGGTACGCGGCCCTGCTCAACTGCCGCGAACGCGGCGCGGAGCCGTGCGGAACGTGCCCGGCCTGTCGGGCGTGGCGGGACGTCGACGACGACGGCACGGTCTCGCTCCAGGACTATCGCGAGATCGAGGCGCCCACCACCACGCGCGACGGTCGACCCAGCCGACGACCCCTCATCACCATCGAACAGCTCGTGCACCGGCAGGATGGCGACCCGGACCCGTTGGGCCCGTGGCTCGCACGCCCACCCACCGAACGCCTGCGCGTCGGGGTCATCGACGGCGCGTCGGAGCTGGGCGAGGCGGCCGCGAACGCGTTCCTCAAGACCCTCGAAGAACCGCCTCCGCATGCTCGGATCGTGCTGATCGCGCCAGGGCCCGACGCGTTGCTGCCGACCGTGGCGTCTCGTTGTACCGTCGTACGCTTCGTGCCCGTCACCCCGGATGCGGATACGTGGCGTCGTCATCACCCCCACCCGGCGCTGCGCCTGGGCCGTCCGGCGCAGCTCCGCGACGACGAGGCGACGGGCGAGGCGCGACGCGCCGTCGCCGCCTTCACGGCTGCTCTGTCGAGCCGGCACCCCTTGGGGCGCACCTTCGCGGCGCTGAGCGACCTCCAGGCCGCCTGGGAGGCCGACCAGGACCTGATCCCGGGGCTGCTCCGCGAGGCGGCTCGCGGGCGTGGCGCGGTCGTCTACGCCGCCTGTGATGCGGCCCTCGAGCGCCTGGAGCAGGCGACGGCGAGCTACGTGCACCGGGGTCTGACGCTCAAGCGCATGGCACTCGCCTTACGCGAGGTCTGGGACGATCCCGAGCGCGGCTGATCCGGTGCCGCGGACGGCACGCTCACGCATCCGCCTCCGTGCGGCACGGCAGCTCGACCGCCTCCGTGCGGCACGGAAGCTCAACCGCCTCCGTGCGGCACGGAAGCTCAACCGCTTCCGTGCTGGCGCTTCACCTCGTCGGCGGGGAACTCGAAGAACGCCCCCTCCTCGGTGCGCAGGTCCACGGTGCGCGCGAGCGCGTTGAGCTTCACCACCCGACCGCACACGCCGCTCTCCTCGTGGCACGCCTTCACGCCCTTCTTGGGCATGCCCTTGAGCAGTTCGCGGTACATGTCGTGCTCGTACTGCAAGCAGCACATCAGCCGGCCACACGGACCGGTGATCTTCTCAGGGTTGAGCGGCAGTTGCTGGTCGCGCGCCATGCGGATCGACACGGCCGAGAAGGACTGCAACCACGTCGAGCTGCACGAGCCGGTTCCGCAGGCGCCCAGGGTCCCCAACATGCGAGCCTGGTCACGCGGACCCACGTTCACGAACTCCAGCCTCGCCTGCGTGTAGCGCATCAACTCCTGGGCCATCACCCGCAATGGCGCCTGACCCTCGGCGGTGTACGAGACGACGAGGACGCTCTCGTCGAGCGTGAACTCGCTCGCCACCACCTTGACGTCGGCGCCCGCCTGGCGCGATCGCGCACGCAGCATCCAGGTGAGCTCCTCACCCTTCACCCGCAGCTGCGCGTAGGTCTGCAGGTCGTCCGGCTCGGCGTCGCGGACGTAGTGGCCGGTCAAGCGGCCCTCGTCCCGCACGTCCGTACGCACGAGCGCGACCTCGAGGCCGCGGCGCGTGGCGACCACACCACGGGTACCGACGGCGGGCGGGTGGGGTGGTGCCTCGACGTAGTGCAGCTTGGGGCCGTTGTCGAACGTCACACCGATGGCGTTGGGCACGCGGGATCCTCCGGCTGTTGCAGGCCACGACGCGCGCTGAGGGCGGCGACGGGCCGAAAGGTCTGACGATGCCACGGGCAGGGGCCGAAGCGCGCGAGCGCGGTGCGGTGCTCGGGCGCACCGTAGCCCTTGTGGCGGTCGAAGCCGTACGCGGGCCAGCGTACCGCTGCGGCGCACATCCGTGCGTCGCGATGCGTCTTCGCGAGGAGGCTGGCGGCCGCGACCTGGTAGGAGGCCGAGTCGGCGCGCGCAGGATGCCGTAGTCCGCGTGGCCCGGACCAGCTCGACCAGCGCTGCGTCGGCAGCCGCAAGTAGTCCGTGACCAGCGCGTCGATCCCCGCAGACGACCGTCGCCCGAGCTCCGCCACGGGCACGGCCTCGCCCGCCAGCGCCCGCACCCCGCGCTCAGCCGCGGCCAACGTGGCGCCGAGCACGCCCACCGCGTCCACCTCGCTCGCGGCGGCCTCGACGATCGCCCACGCCAACGCGACCTCTCGCACCTGCGCTGCGAGTTCGGCGCGTCGTCGCGGCCCTACCTCTTTGGAGTCCACGAAGGGGTGCTCGCCCTGCGGCAGCACGACCACGGCAGCGACGACGGGGCCCGCCCACGCGCCGCGACCCGCTTCGTCGATGCCGGCCACGGTGTCGAAGCCCTCGGCCCAGAGCTCGGCCTCGTAGCACCACCCCGGCACCGGGCGGGTCATTGCGCTGCGCTCAGGCACCCGCGATCATGACGTCGGCGTCGGGGAGCGGCGCGGCCACGTCGACGGGGATGGTGAAGTAGAAGGTGCTGCCGCGACCCACCTTGGACTCGACCCAGATCTTGCCGCCGTGCTTCTCGACCGCGAGCTTGCAGAAGGTCAGACCCATGCCCGTGTCGTAGCGATCGTGGACGGTGTGCCGGGACTGCTCGAAGGCGTTGAAGATGCGCTTCTGGTCGACCTCGGGGATGCCCTCGCCGTCGTCACGCACGGACAGCACGAAGGCGTCGTCCTGCTTCCAGGCACGGAAGTCGATGTAGCCACCCCGCCGCGTGTGCTTGATCGCGTTGGCCATGAGGTTGGCGAGGATACGGCGCAGCAAGCCCGCGTCCGCGACGAGCTGTTCGGACTCGGGCCGGACGAGGAACCCGAAGTGCCGGTCCCTCGGGCCCCCGGACACGTCACCGAGCGCCTCCTTCGCGAGGTCGGTGAGGCTGGCGATCGACGCCGGCGCGTAGGGCATGTGCCCTTCCTTCATCCTGCGCACGTCGAGGATGTTCGCTGCCAGGTTCAGCAGGTGCTGCGATTCGCTCCGGGCCAACGAGAGCAGCTCGTCGAGGCCGGCATCCTCGCGTCCGCTCCCCTTCAGCATCTCGAGACTGTGGTCCAACAGGCCCATGACGCTCGAGATGGGGCTCTTCAGGTCGTGCACGAGCATGTGGATGAGGTCGTCCTTGACGCGTTCGGACTCCTTGTAGGCCTGCTCGAAACGGCGCGACTGCTCGAGCGCCGCACGCAGCCCGCGCTCCGCTTGGCGTCGGCCGAGCAGTCGCTGGAGGTACGAGCGGACGACCTTCGGCGAGGTCGGCAGCGTGACGTAGGCGTCGACACCGGCCTCGACGACGCGTGCCTCCTGCTCGGCGGCATCGGGTCCGAGGTACACGAAAGGCACGTCCGCCAGCGAGGGTCGCCGGCGCAGCAACCCGATCAGGTCGAGCTGCGGCACCTTCGCCACGAGCGCGTGCTCGAGCACGACCGCCTCCGGAACGGCGACGCGCGTGTGGTAGAGGAGCTTCTCGACGTCGGTGAAGACCTCGACGGCCAGGTCGAGGCCGCTCACGACGGAGGACATGCCGGCACCCCGGTCCTCGGTCGCCATGGCGATCAGCACGTACGGCCCGCGCGTCTCCGGCACCTGCGCATCATACCAGTCGTCACGCACACGGTAGCCTCGTCCCATGGAGGCGATCGTCCAACTCTTCGCCGCTCCGTGGGTGCTCCTCGCCCTCCTGGCGCTGCCGTTCCTGCCCTTGGGACGTGCCCGCCTGTGGCGCGCAGCGACGTTGGCCCTGCTGGTCGTCGCGCTGGCACAACCGCAGCTTCCGCGCGAGTTCGACCGCACCGTGCTCCTCGTGGACGTGAGCGACAGCGTGGCCGACGAGGCCCGGGCGGCCGCGCGGAGGTTCGACCTCAGCGCCTGGGGCGGGGACCCCGAGACGCTCTTCTTCGCTGCGGACACCGCCCGCGTGAGCGGCCCGACCAACGACGTCCCCGCCGTCCTGGAGCGGGGAGCCACCGACATCGCCAGGGCATTGCAGGTCGCGGGCGCCGACACGCCGGCCCGCATCGTGCTGGTCAGTGACGGCGTCGCGTCGCGCGGCGACGTGGCCGCAGCCGTTCCTGCCGTCCCGGTCGACGTGCTCTACGTCCCGCCGGCACCGAACGCGCGCCTGGCCGCACTGCTCGTGCCCGACCGGGCCGCGCCGGGGGCGACGTTGGAAGCGGTGGCGGTCGTGGAGCTCGACCGGGCGGCCGAGCTGACGCTGCGGCCGAGCGTCGACGGCGCGCCGCTCGCGAGCGTGACGCGCGCTGTGCAGGCGGGGCGCCACGCGCTCCCCTTCGACGTGGTCGCTGGCGACACCGGTGTCCTGCGCATCGACGCGACCATCGAGGTCGACTTCCCGCAACCGGTCTCCGACGACCGGCAAGCGGCGGAGGTCGTCGTGAGCCGCGATGCGCCCGTGCTCGTCATCGACGACGCCGCCGCCGCGGCCTTGCTGCGCGCGCAAGGCATCGACGTGGTGGAGGCGGGTCCCGAGGTCATCCGCACGCCGTTGGACTACGGCGCGATCGTCATGCGCGGTGGCGTCGACGACTTCTCCTCCGGGCAGCTCGAGCTGCTGACGCGCTACGTGGAACAGGGCGGCGGTCTGCTCATGACCGGCGGTCCTTCCGGCTTCGGGCTCGGCGGTTGGTACCGGACGCCGCTCGACGCGGTCCTACCGGTCGCGTCCGACGTCCGCACCGACGTGACGTTGCCGCAGGTCGCGATGGTCATCGTGCTCGACATCTCGATGTCGATGGTGGCCGGCAACCCGAGCCGCCTCGAGATCGCCAAGCGCGGCGCACTCGACGTCGTCGACCTGGCGTTCCAGGACGACCTGATCGGGTTGATCGTGTTCAGCGACCCGGCATTGACGCGCTGGGCCTTCGAGCTCCGCCCGGCCACGGACCGCGGCAAGCTCGAGATGCGCGACGCGATCCTGGCGATCGAGGCACAGGGTGGGACCATCCTGCTGCCGGGCTACCGTATGGCGCTCGATGCGCTGCGAGAGGTCGACGCGGCGATCAAGCACGTCATCGTCCTCTCCGATGGGTTCCTGTTCGACGGCACCGGCCCGTTCGGGGGCGGCACGCCGCCCGACTGGTTCCAGGTCGGGCTGGAGGGCCGCCGCGACGGCATCACGACCTCGACCATCGCCATCGGTGAGGCGGACCCGGAGCAGCTGAGCGCGATCGCACGTGGCGGTGGCGGACGGTTCTACGAGGCGCGCGACGCCAGCGCGCTGCCGCGGATCTTCACCAGCGAGGCGTTGACCGCGACCCGCGACCTGCTGCGCGCCGAACCGACCGTGCCGACCGCGCGTCGGCACCCGCTCTTCCCCGCCGACGGCGCGTTGCCCAGCGTCGACGCGTACATCGCGACCACGCTACGCTCCGATGCCGAGGCCCTCATGGTCGGCGTAGACGGTGAACCGGTGCTCGCCGTGGGGCGGCACGGCCTGGGTCGGAGCGCGGCGTTCACCAGCGACCTGAACGCGTGGGCGGGTGCGTTGGGGCGTTGGGACCAGATGCCGGCCGTGCTGGGTGGTGTCGTCCGCTGGCTGCAGGCGCGCCCCGACCAGTACACGGTGACGACGGAGCGCCGCGGTGCCCGCCTGGAGGTCGTGGTGGACGCGGTGCGCGACGGCGCCTACGTCAACGACGCGCGCCTCACGGCGCGCTTCCAGGGCCAACAGGTGGCACTCCAGCAGGTGGCGCCGGGGCGCTACGCGGCGCAGCTCGACGTCACGGGGGGCGGTGGGACCGTGGTCATCGCCGACGGGACCGACGTCGTCGCGCGGCGTCAGGTCACGACGCCCGACCCCGAGTTCGCGCCGATCGACGGTGCGGGGGTCCTGGCGGACCTCGCGGCGCGAACCGGCGGCAGCGTCATCGACGACCCGGCGGCCTATCGTCCGCCTGCCAGCCAACGCTGGTCGCCCGTGTGGGTGTGGCCGGCGTTGGCCGCGTTCGCGCTGTTCCTGCTCGAACTGGCGTGGCGGCGCTTGGGACGCGAGGGTGTCGCGGTGCCGCGCGGTGCGAGTGGGCTCAGGCGTCTCCCGCCTCGTCCAGCGGCGCGTCCACAGCGTTCTTCGTGATCTCGCGAACGAGCGTGGTGGCGTAGCTGCCCTTGGGCAGCGTGAAGTCGAGCACCAGCGAGTCGCCTTCGGGCGTCTCCTCCACCGTGGCGTCGAGGCCGACCAGGCGTGTGATGCGCCGGTCGCCGCGGCGGCTGCGGAACTGCTCCCAGCGCAAGCCGAACCATGCCATGAGGGCGGCCTCGTCCTCCCCCGCCCGGGCGTTCGAGGGGCGTACCTTGCTGCCGTAGAGCGGGAGGGTCGCGGAGATGGCGAGCGCCCGTGCTCGCGACGCCTCCGTGGCGCCGTCGAGCACCTCGAAGGTGCCGCCGGTGTCGTGCTTGCGCGCCCAATCGCCCGTCACCACGGCGGCGTAGCGGCCATCACGGACCCGCGCCGCCAGCCACAGGTTGAACAACTGCGATTGGAGCGCCGCGACGAAGAAGCGGCGCAGCCGCGGACCGCCGGGCATGACCAGCCCATGCACCTCGCGGTAGCCGTCGACGGCGTTGCGCCCGAAGCGACCGAAACGCTGCGGACCGACGTAGTTCGGCGCGCCTCGCTGGGCGAGGGCGGCGAGGATGGCACGAGCGCGCTCGGCGGCAGCCGGTGCCACGTCGCGGATGCGGATCCGGAAGCGGTTGCCGCGCAGGTGGCCGATGCCGAGCTTGTTCCGATGTCGACTCACCTCGAGCACACGCACGCCCGTCGTCGCGTCGAGCGCATCGACGGCGTCGGCATGCGCGTTCGGGAGGCTCAACCACTGCTCCGTGCGTGCCAGCTTGTCCTTCAACCCGGCGACGCCGATGCTCCGATCGGGGACGCCCGCGGCCACGAGGGCGGAGACCAGATCGCGGGTGGTGAGGCCCACCTTCTCGACGCGGACGTACGTGTGGCTCCCGCGGCCCTCGGGCAGGTAAGCGGGTATCTCACGGACGTCGAAGTCATCGCTGACGGCGCGGATGCGGCCACCGGTGCCTGCGAGATCGCTCGTCACGAGGGGCAGGTCGTCCCAGCGGAAGGTGAGGGCGTGCGCCCGCTCGTCCGTCAACGCGTCGAGCACCGCGGTGCGCTCGTCCCTCACCCTTCCTCGTCCGTCACCGGCGCGTGGGCCGCGAGCCGCTCGTCGATCAGCTTCTGTGCCAACCGGAACCGGCCGATGAGCGAGGGCGCCTCGAGCAGCACCTGACGCGATGCGCTCGGCACGCGCAGGTTGGCGCACACGAGCGACGCCTGGTAGAGCGGGTCGTCGGGCAGGTTGGCGTCGATCTGCTCCGCGGCATCGAACGCGAACACGGTAGCGGCGTAGCGCCGGAACGCCTCGAGCGCATCCCACGCCGCGATGCGTTCCTCGTTGGGGTCGTCACGCTGGAGGGGCCACGGTTCGTAGGGCGTGAAGAAGAGCGGTCGCGGCGTCCCGTCGGGCTCCGGCACGTCCTCGCGTGTCTGCGCCGTGACGCGAACCCGCTCTTGCGCGTGGGCCAGGAGTTCGAAGGTGCCGTCCGGGCGCTCCTCGACCCGAACGACGTCCATGACGGTGCCGACGTCGGCCATGGCGGCCGCCTCGGTGTCCACCGCGCGGGCTCGCCCCAGGGCGATGACGAACCGTTTCGGATCGTGCTCCAGGACGAACCGCACCAGCCGCCGGTAGCGCGCCTCGAACACGAACAAGGGCACCGTCTGACCAGGGAACGCGACGACGTCGAGTGGGAACACCGGCAGCACCATGCTGGAACGGTACCAGCAGCAACGCTCTACGACCTATGGTGCGGCACCCGATGCGACACGCGAACGGTGCGCGCTGCGCCTCCGACGCGGCCCTCGCCGCCTCGGGCCTCAGCGCGCAACGAGCGCGCCCCCCGGCCGTGACCGGGGGGCGAGCGTGGCGGAGCCGACGGGATTCGAACCCGCGACCTTCTGCGTGACAGGCAGATATGCTAACCGCTACACTACGGCTCCACGCATCAGCGAGCGTACCGGCGCTCCGTCCCGCCTGTCAACGTCCGAGGCGACCGCACAGCGTGCTCAGCCGCTGCGCAGGGCCAGGTCGAGCGCGACGCTGGCGAGCACCACCGCACCGACCCAGAGGTTGGCGTCGAACGCGCGCAAGGCCTCGGCCGCGCCGCGCTGCGCCACCAGGCGATGTTGGTGCACGAACACCACCGTCACCACGGCGAGCCCGAGCCACCCCACCGGCCCGAACCCCGTGGTCACGGCGGCGGCGGCCAACGCGACCAAGGCGACCGCATGGGCCGCGATTGCAATCTGGTGCGCGCGGATCGTCCCGAAGCGCGCGGGCACGCTGTGCACGCCGTGCGCCCGATCGAAGCGCTCGTCGAGGAGCGCGTACACGACGTCGAACCCACCGATCCAGGCGGCGACGCCGAGCCACAGCCACCAAGCCGCCGGCGCGAAGGCGCCGGTCACGGCGATCCAGCCGCCTGCGGC
>SL_3KL_010_SEDDRAFT_10004066_pt1 | contig 13260 bp, 7 predicted proteins | sample SodLakKL_010_SED_2_FD_10381 | JGI IMG/M metagenome (IMG submission 10381)
CATGCCCATCGACCGCCTCGACTACTTCGACGAGGACCCGGAAGACCGGGAGTGATCCGGCCCGGAAGGGGACGACCACGCACCCATATGACGAGCTTGGCGCACGAGGGGCGACCTTCCTGGATGGCCCCCCTACTCCTCCTGCTGGGTAGCCTCTCCATGGGCGCCCTTGCTGCGGGCAGCCTGGCGCTGGCCCCCCTGCCCCTTAATGCCCAGAACGCCTGGCCCACCACCGAATGGGCAGTCATGTGCCACCCCTCCCTCATCGGCGAACCCGGGCCTCACCTGGAGGAACGGGGGTATCTGCTGGCCGCCGAGGATTGCCTCTATGGCGCCCCGGGGCCGGTGTCGGTGTTCCAGGCGGACTTGGAAAGAGCCAGCGAGTGGCTGGAGTCGTTGGGATTCCGGGCACCGGCGGTGCGCCGATTTTCAGACTCCGCATACATTGCCACCCTGGCAAACTCGGTGCACATCGAAANCATCTGCCNNGACCAGAAGGCCCTGGGCTGCTACAACCGGGAAAGTGAGAATATCTACATGGAGCAGAGCGTCTACTTCTCCCTGCCCGAGCCCGAAAGCACCAATCCGGGAGTGCAGTCCGGCATGGGCGCCGCGGCCCACGAACTCTTCCACGGAGTGACCTTTGCGTATCCGTCCTTCCAGGCCGAGGGTGCGGCCCACGGCCATGGCACGACGCCCACCCTCTGGATCATCGAGGGAACGGCCTTCTATGTGCACCGGACCCATGTGGAACAGAACCAGGGGCTCTTGCTCCACCTCCCCATCCGGAACTTCAGCCGACCCCTCCATGAGCCCGACCCCGGAAACGACCACCGGGATGCGTACCTGAGCTGGCCCTTCTGGGAGGGGGTGGGCCACCTCCTGGGCCAGCCGCTGGGGCTTTCAGCCCGGGACCGGCCCGCCTACCTCCACGACCTGTTTGAACACCAGACCTTCGCCACCCACCGAGGACTCGAGGGGGTCGACGACGGGCTGCGGGCCGCCGGCCTTGGCGGACTGCAAGGGGCCTTTCCCCGAACCCTCACCATGCCCTTCATCCGGAACCGGGCCGACGAGGCCTACGACCTGACCGAGACCACCCTACAGGTGTCCGGTCGGGCCCACGACGAGTACCGCTCGGTGGGCCGGGTCGAGCCGGTGGCGGGGTCGGCCTACCGGGTGACCGTGCGGGTGCCCGAGGGCCGAAGAGCTCTCCTCACAGCCACGGTAGATCCCGCCGGAGCGGGTGGGAATGCCTCGGAGCTTCACCTGGTGGTGGATCACGTGGTGGCGGAGGAACGCAGCTATGGCCGCTTCTTCGATCCGGGAGAAGAAGAGGTGGTGGTCGTGGTGGCGAACGTGGCCGAGCGGGCGGTGGAGAGCCGGGAGATGGGCTACGAGCTCGAGCTCACCCTTCAACCGGTGCAGTGCGACATGGACGACCTCTGGACACTGCTGGCCGACCTGGGCGACGCCGACGGCTGGCGGGGGCGGGTGAGCGGAGACGATCAGGTGTTGAGAGGAGCGAGCCGAGGAGGCATAAACCCCGCTGGCCACCTCCACCTGTCCCTCCAGGCTCACCCCACCCGGATCGGTCACCGGGAGTTCCTCCCCACCTTCCAGTTGCGGGTGCCCGGACCCATCCGTCCGGGGGTGGAGCGGGAGTACGGAGAGGAGCAGGAGGGGTTCGTCCGCGGCACCATGGTGGTGCCAGGAGCGACACCCGAGCCGCCCGCCCGGATGACGGGGGTGGAAGAGGCGTTCGAGGTGCCCGGCGTCCCGTGGTCCCGGGGCATGACGGTGGGAGACGTCTTCAACCTGATGATCCAGGCGAATCAGCCCGAGACCACCCTCCGGAGCGTGATGTTTGCGGACGCGGGCGGAAGCGTCTGGCTCGACGACGACACAGCCCCGGGGGAGAGGGCCCGCGGGGTGTTCGATCTCCTGGTGCGCAATTCCTCGCCCCCCCGGGAGCTCTACCACCTCTGCGGCGCCTTCCAGCAGTCGCTTCGCCGGTCGAGGTGATGGAGAGCAGCACGCTACCGTCCCCATCCATCGAACCCATCGGAACCGGAGGAGCTGCGTTACCGGGGCCTCATCAAGGCCTCGTACCGCGAGTGTCCCCGTAGCTCCCGGAGGTGGGGGTCGGTGTGGACGTGAATTCCGTTTCCACGCCACGCACATCGACGACGTGGCCCATTCGATCCGGATCCGGATCCGCTGAGGGGCGGGAGAGGGTGGGACCAGGGGCGGCCCGGCCCCCTCCAACTTGCGGTCGGTGCCCCCCACCGGCAGAATTCGCCTGAGGGGGTATGCGCACAGCGATCCGCGCAAGGGGGGGCACCGTGACCGGGAACGAGGGGAACCCCACACAGGGGGCGAACGGGAAGAACCCCACGGAGGGGGCGGAGGGCGACGCGCGGGAATCCACCGAACCGGCCGAAGCCCGAGGGGACCCGGGCGGGCAGACGGGGCGCGGCCGGCGATGGCTCCTGGTGCTCTTCGCCGTGGGAGCCATGGTCTCGATTGCGCTCTACCTCGTCTGGCCCGCGGCGGAGGAGGAAGCGGACTTCCGCACCGCCCTCTTCCAGGCCCTCCAGCTCAACGAGGGCGACACCCTCCTCTTTGTCAATCTTCCGCCGGCCGCCGGGCGCTACCCTGGCAGCATCCTCCTCTTCGACGGAAACATCCCTCTGGATTTCGTCTCGGGAGATGACGCAGGGCTCATGGTGGGGCAGCCCGTCAGCCTGGAGCGACAGATCCGGGTCTCCTCCGCCGCTGAACTGGGGTTGGGGGTGGCGGGAACCCAGGAGTGGATGACCGCTGCCGCCAACGCCCTCTCCCGACGGGAGGGTCAGGTGGATGTGACGGTGGCCTTCGACGGCTCCACGGTGGAGTCCAGGGACCTGGTGAGTCGGGTGGCGGCGTCGGCGCTGGCCCGGAACATCAGCGAGGCCGGCGTGGACGCCTATGTGATCGTGCGTGCCTGGCGGGGCACCGTCTCGCTGACCATCCAGAGTCGACGAGGAACGTCGGCCCAGGTGCTGGACACGCTGTCGGCCACGCTGGATTCCATCGCCACCTCGGCGGGGGCGGGGGTTCGCTTCAGCGGCAGCTTCGAGTCGGGCCAGCAGGGAGTTCTCCGCCTCTCGGAAGACGACGTGTTCGCCTACGAAGGATTCGAACTCGCCCCCTTCTACCGGTTGGTCGCCGGCATCGCGCCGGACGATCCGGTGGCGGGAGGCGAGGCGGGGACCCGTCCGGCGGCTCCCCGTCCCCAGGCACCGTCGGAGGTGGCGGTCCGCCAGCTCCTGCGTCTGGATCCCGCAGTGCTCTCCCCCGAGGGTCGGGAGCGTGCCCTGACCGAGTTGGGACCAGGGGCTGCCGCGGCCGTGGTGTCGGTGATGGAGACCGGAGAGAGGGAGGAGCAGGAGCGGGGGATGGCGCTCCTCCGGGAGCTTCCGCCCTCGGCCTTCCAACTGGCTCCCGGATCCGGACCGGAGGCCGACCGGACGCTGGACGCAGCGCTCCGTGCCCGGACCATGCTGGACCTCTCCGCCGTGGACCCTGCCGAGCGAAACCTCCTGGGGACGGCGCTTCAGGATCCCAGCCCGGCCATCCGTTACCTGGCCAGCGAGCAACTCTACGCCGCCGGAACGGCAGACGCCCGGGCGACGCTCATGGCCCAGGCCGACTCCGGTGACCCGGCGGTGCTCACGGCGCTGAACGCGGCCCAATTCCAGGAGATCCAGGCCCGGAGTCCCCGCCGGATCCTGACCCACGACACCTCTGTGGCGCGACCGTCGCCTGTGGAGGTGGCCGCGCCCGCGGCGGTGGTTCAGGGGCCCGACATCCGGATGGCCGTGGGAAGTGTGCGGGCCACCCGGTCCGCCACCGTCGATCCCCAGGGTAAGCTCGACGTCTTCGTGCGAGGGCTGGCCAGCGAGCACCCCGAGGTAGTACGGGAGAGCCTTCTGGGGCTGGCTGAGATGGGGGCCGAGGGCCGTCCGGCCATGCCCGCGGTGGAACGACTCCTTTCCACCTCCGAGGATCGCCGGATCCAGGACCTGGCGCGGCGGACCTTGGCCCGGCTCCGGGCGGCCGGGGGCTGAGGTCTCGGTCGACAGCATCCCTTGCCAGGCGTACCTTTGTCAGACCTCCCCTGTGAGCCGCACCTCGTGGGATCCGGCTCGACTCTCCCCTACCCGATTCATCCCTCAACCTCCCTTCGGAGCGGAGCCCTGGTATGCCTGAAACCTCGGAAGGCGTGCGCGGTCGACTGGTCCGCATCGACGGGCAGCGTTGGTACCGCATCGACGGTCTCGAGCAGATGGAACCGTTCCTGGCCACGGTGGTGTCGGACAGCGACCTGTGGCTCTTCGTCTCGAGCAACGGGCCGCTCACGGCGGGCCGGATCGACGCCGACGGCGCCTTCCTCCCCTACGAGACCGATGACCGTCTGCATCGGGCGGTGGGCGTCACAGGGCCGGTGTCGCTCCTGGCGCGGGGCTCCGGGCCGGGCAGGGAGCGCTGGGAGCCCTTCGGCCGTCGCCTGGCTCCGGGCTGTACCCGCGCCATCGAGAAGCACGAACTCGGCACGGCGCTGACGCTGGAAGAGACCAATCCCCGCTGGGGTCTGCGCTTCCGGATGACGTGGGAGCCCGCCCGCGACTTCGGGTGGGTCCGTACGGTGCGCCTCGAAGACCTCACCGGCGAGGGGGCCGAGGTGGAGGTGGTGGACGGGCTCCTGGACATCATGCCGCCGGGGATCGGCGCCGAGACCGAGCGCCTGGCATCGAACCTGGCGGATGCGTACAAGCGCTCCGAGACGGGCCGCTGGGGGACCGCCGCCGTCTTCGCCCTGGAGTCGGGCATCACCGATCGGGCCGAGCCGGCGGAAACGCTGGCGGCGACCCTGGTCTGGTCCGCTGGGTTGGACGGCGCCGAGGTGCATCTGGACGAGGGGGTGCTGGACACCGCCTGGCGCGGGGAGCCCCGGGCCCCGGTTCCGGTGCTGACCGGCCGGCGCGGCTCCTACCTGCTTCAGGGGACCGTCACCGTGCCGGGCGGAGGGAGCACCGACTGGGTCATGGTAGCGGACACCGGGCTCGGGCACGCGGCACTCCACGACCGCCTTGCCGCCGCCGCCGACCCGTCGGTGCGTGACCGGATCATCGCCGACATCGCCCGGGGGCGCGACCGCCTGGCCGGCCTCCTGGCCGCCGCGGACAGCGTGCAGCACACGGCGGACGGGGTAGCGGACGCCCACCACCTCTCCAACGTGCTCTTCAACAGCATGCGGGGCGGCATCCTCACCGACGGCTACCACCTCGATGTCGGCGACCTCGCCGCCTTCCTGAGGGTCCGGAACCGCCCGGTCCACGACGCGCACGCCCCCCGGCTCCGTGACCTGGGGGCATGGGCGCCCCTGGCCACCGTCCGGGCCATGGCGGAGGAGACCGGGGACGCGGACCTGATCCGCCTGGTGCTGGAATATCTGCCCCTCTCCTTCTCCCGTCGGCACGGCGATCCGAGCCGCCCATGGAACCGGTTCTCCATCCGCGTCACGGCCGAGGACGGCTCGGACGTGCGCTATCACGAGGGCAACTGGCGCGACATCTTCCAGAACTGGGAGGCACTGCTCCGCTCCTACCCGCGCTTCCTGCCCAACGTGGTGGCCACCTTCGTGAACGCCAGCACCGTGGACGGCTACAACCCCTACCGCATCACCCGGGACGGCATCGACTGGGAGGTTCCCGACCCGTACGACCCGTGGAGCAACATCGGGTACTGGGGCGACCATCAGATCGTCTACCTCCTGCGCCTCCTGGAGGCGTGGGAGCAGGTGGAACCCGGTGGGCTGTCGGCCTGGCTCGACCGGCCCTGGTTCACCTACGCCGACGTCCCCTACCGCCTGGCCGACCACGAGGCCATGCTGGCCGATCCGCGCACCACCATCACCTACGATACCGCCCGGGCCGCCGCCGTGGACGACCGAGTGGGGGCCGTGGGGGCCGACGGCCGTCTCGTGGTGGCAGGGGGCGAACTGGTCCGTGTCACCCTGGCCGAGAAGCTCCTGGTCCCGGCGCTGGCCAAGCTGTCGGCGTACGTGGCAGGCGGGGGCATCTGGCTCACCACCCAGCGGCCCGAATGGAACGACGCCAACAACGCCCTGGCCGGGTGGGGCCTGTCCATGGTCACCCTCTACCAGTTGGAGCGCTACCTGGCCTTCATGGCCCGATGGCTGGTGGAAGAGCGGGACGCCGCCCTGACCCTCAGCCGACCGGTGGCCGGGTGGCTCCGGGGCATCGGCCAGGCGCTGGCGGACCACGACCCGACGGACGCCACCACCGATTCCGGCGTGCGCCGGGCGCTCCTGGACGCCTTGGGCACCGCCGGGGCCGACTACCGTTCTCAGGTGAGCGACACCTTCGATGTCACGGGGATCCAGGTGGATCAGGGCGAGTTGGCCGAGGTACTCACCGTCGCCCTGGCCCACATCCGCGCCAGCGTGCGCGCCGGGCGGCGGGACGACGGGCTCTACCACGCCTACAACCTCCTGTCGGTCCCCAGCCCCGAGGTGGCTGAGGTCCGCCATCTGCCCCTCATGCTGGAGGGCCAGATGGCGGTGCTGGGCGCGACGACACTGACCGGCGCCGAGGTCGCCCACCTGGTGGAGAAGCTCTACGACTCGCCACTCTACCGAGGGGACCAGGACTCCTTCATGCTGTACCCCGTCCCCGAACTGACCCCCTTCCTGGAGCGGAACCGGGTGCCCGACGAAGTCGTGGCGCGCCTCCCGGCCCTGGAGCTGCTCGTGGGGACCGGCCGGGCCGGCGTGCTGGAGCGGGATGGGGACGGCGGGCTCCACTTCCGCGCCGATCTGGCGAACGCCGCCGCCCTCGACCGGGCGCTGGACGAGTTGGAGATGCCGACCGCCCACCGGGCGGCGGTGCACGGGGCCTACGAGGCCATGTTCCACCACCACGCCTTCACCGGCCGCTCCGGAGGGATGCACGGCTACGAGGGCATCGGCTCCATCTACTGGCACATGGTGGCCAAGCTCCTCCTGGCCGTGCAGGAACGCGCCATGGAGGTCGAGGTGGCCGACGACGACCCGGCGCTCCTGGACCGTCTGACCACGGTGTATCGGCGGGTCCGGGACGGGCTCGGCTTCCGGAAGGATCCCGCCCGCTTCGGGGCGTTCCCCACCGACTGCTACTCCCACACCCCGGCCCATGCCGGGGCCCAGCAGCCCGGCATGACCGGTCAGGTGAAGGAGGAGGTCCTGACGCGCGGGGGCGAGCTGGGTCTGCGGCTGAGGAATGGACGCCTCGCCTGGGGCCGGCCGCTCCTCCCCGATGAGGAGCTCTGGGTCCGCGACGGCGACACGCCGGCGTTCCGGCTCACCGTCTGCGGCACCCCGGTCCGCATCGAGCGCGCCGACGCCGACGAGATCCGGATCCACAGGGCCGACGGCACCGTCCAGGTGCGCCCGGGCCGCGTCACCGATGCGGACACCACCGCGGCGGTACTGGACCGGACCGGGGCAGTGGCGGGGATCACATTTCGGCTGAGGGGTGGGTGATGCGGTGGGAACTGCTCCCATGAGGCCCGCCCCTGATCCGGGGCGAGGGCGAGATCCGGCTTATGGCCGGGCGAGGGCCCACGGGCCTGGCAGGCGTCCGGGATATGGCGGAGTAACCCTTCTGCTCCTCTGCCTCTTCGTGGCAGTGGGAGCGCTGGCCTCTTGCACCGGAATCCCCGGTGTCCCCGGTGCCTCCGACCCCTTCCGGTCGGCCCAGGAGAACCAGATCACCATCCAGGTGGAGAACCTGAGCTCCGAGGATATGCGTGTGGCCGTCCTGGGTCCCACCCGTCGATTCGATCTGGGAAACGTCAACCCGCGTTCCACCGGGCGGTATGCCGTTCCCTGGTCCGCCGTCGAACCCCTGCGAATCCAGGTGGAGCCNCTGACGGGATCTCCCCACACGCTCCCGCCGGTGACCGTGGAGCCGGGAGACCACCTGGAACTCTTCCTTCACACGCCGGCCTCCCGTTCGACCCTCCGGCGGTAGNTNACGCCANANGGGGCGGCCCNTGTGGGCCGCCCCGTGTGGTTGAAGCGCTACGGAGGGGTCCGGAACACCCCTTCCGCCTCTGCGTCAGAAGTTGAAACGCACTCCCAACGATCCCCAGAACCCCTCAAACTCGTTCTCGTTCAGGAAGTCCCGGGTTCCGTCCCAGCGCATGTAGGGCTCGTTGGTGATGTTGTTGAGCTGCAGGAAGATCCGTGCGTTCGGCGTGACCCGCTGCGTGAAGGAGGCGTCCACCTGGTTCCGGTAGCGGAAATACCGGTCCTGATCCGCCGACGAACCCACCCGCCCCAGAAAGGTGCCCTGGTGGTTCAGGGACACCAGACCCTGGAAACCACCCATATCGTAGTTCAGGGCCACGTTGGCGATGTGGGGAACCTGTTCCGGAAGCGGAAGATCCCGGTCGCTCCCAGAGAGCCCCTCGGTGCTGGACCCGGAGTAGGTGTAGTTCGCATAGATCCCCAGGCCGTTCAGGGCCCCGGGAAGGAAGGCGAGACGCTGGTGCCAGGCCAGCTCCAGGCCGTAGACGCGGGCCTGCGCGCCGTTGGCCGACTGCCGGAGCTCGAACCCGTCGAACTCCCCGCCCTGGACGAAGGACCGCTCCTGGAAGAAGAAGTCGGAGATGTTCTTGTAGAAGACACCGGCGGAAATCATCCCCACGGAAGCGAAGTACCTCTCCGCCATGAGATCGAGGTTGAAGGAGAGCCCAGGTCGGAGTTCCGGGTTCCCCCGCGTGATGATCTCGTCATCGAAGCGGATGTACTCGTTGGGCGCCACTGAGAGGAATCCTGGCCGGGCGATGGTCCGGGTGGCCGCGAACCGCACGTTCGTTGCGTCGTCGACCCGGTAACGGAGATGGAAGGCGGGGAAGAACGATCCGAAAGCCTGGTCGGTCTCCACCTCCTGGACTTCCAGGAAGTTCCCGTCTCCATCGAAGCTGAGCCGCTTGCCCGTGTAGGTGGTTGAGGTGTGCTCGTACCGGGCCCCCGCGATGATCTCCACCGCGCCCAGATCCAGGGTGGTCATTCCGTACAGGGAGCCGATGCGCTCCGTGGCCATGTAGTCATCCGTGTCGGACTCCCGGCGCTCCCGATTCTCATCGTTGTCGAAGAACGCTTGATTCTGCGACCAGAAGTTCTGCCCCTCGGACCAATCGAGGCGCGGGCCGAAGGGGTACCTCTGGGGGGTGATGGGGCTGGCATCGGCCGACGTACCCATGCTTCCCATGTTGAAGCTGCCGTCGATCTCGTCGAAGCGGAGCCGGTCGAAATCCCGTTCCTTGTCCTTGTTGGAGAGCTTGGCCCCCAGGCGGATGGATCCCGGGACCCGAATCCCGTCCGGGAGGGGAAGGGTCATGTTGACCTGCCCTCCCAGGTCCCGATCCATGGCATCGTCGAACCGCTGCTCGTAGTACCGCATCCCGAAGGAGGACAGGTCGTTGGGATCCCGGCCTCCGGTGGTCCGGATCTCCGGGAACGCCCGATCGCTCGAGGCATCAGCGAACATGTCCACCCCGGACTGGCGGAATTCGAAGTAGTTCCGGAATGGCTCTCGGCGCACACCCTCCGAGAAGGAAAGGTTGTAGTCCAGCCGGAGCCCGTTGGAGAGGAAGTGGTTCCCTCCCGCCGTGAGGTCCAGGATGGATCGCTCCCAGCGATACTGGCGGGCCTGCCGTTCCACCCGGCCCCCGGTGACGTCGGTGCTGGAGACCCTGTCCCCACTGTCGATCCGATAGGTCACCCGGTGCCGCTCCTCGTCCGTGTCGTAGCGGGAGTAGATGCCCCGGACGAACAGGAAGGACCGACCATCATCGAGGTTGTAGTTCAGGGTGCCGTTGGCGGAGTACTTCGTCCGCTCGATGGGATAGTGCTGGAGGCGGAGGCGGTCCAGGATGGACTCACCCTGGTAGTCGGTCCACCAGTACTGGAGGTTCTCGGTCTGCCGGAACTGGGTGGCGTAATCGCCGCCGATGACGAAGCTGAAGGGGCCGGCCACGTTCCCGTAGGTCAGGGCACCCCGACGGGTCACCCCGTCGATGAGCGAGTGGCTTCCCCCCTCGAAACGCCCGTCGAACTGCCGTCGGGTGGGCTGCCGCGCAGTGAGGTTGATGGAGCCTCCCACTGCATCGGCGTCCATGTCCGGGGTTATGGCCTTGATCACCTCCAGGGATTCGATCATCTCCGCAGGGATGCTGGAGAGCTCCACGCCCCGGCCGGAGCGGTCCGTGGAGGGGACCCGGGCGCCGTCGATGGTGACGGTGGTGAAGTCGGGGGAGAGCCCCCGGAGGAAGACGAAGCCTGTCTCTCCCCGGTCGGGCTGGGCAGCCACCCCCGGCATCCGCCGGAGAACGTCGGGGACCGAGGAGTCCGGGAAGCGCTCGATGTGATCCGAGGAGACGATGTTCCGAACGGAAGCCGCCGTCCGCTGCCGGTTGTAGGCCTCCGCCTGCCCCACCTGGCCCGTGACGATGAGTTCCTCCAGGGCCAGGGGGTTCACTGCCATCACGAATTCCACCTGGACCACCTCCCCGGCAATTGCCTGGACCTCGAAGGTCTCCGTGGCGAAACCGATGGAAGAAACCACAAGCTGAGCCGTGCCGGCGGGAACGTTCCGCAAGGTGAAGCGACCATCCGCATTGGAGAGGACGGCAAGCGACGCGTCCTCCACCTGGATGGCGGCACCGGCCAGGGGCCGGCCCTGGTCGCCCAGGACGCGACCCTCCACGACCCCTGTGTTGGGAGCCTGGGCCTGGACGTGGGGGGATGAGACGGGGAGGACCGCCAAGGTCACGGGAACCACTACACGCAAGGCCAGGGGAACCACTCTACGGACCAGTTTTCGAGCACTCAACAGGATACCCTCGTCTGGAGAAACGAGGGCCCGCAGTGTCAGGGAGGAGGACCCTCAGTTCCAGCAAGGATCGCCCGGCAAGATCACCGGGCCGGGACAGGGATGAAACAGAGAGATCCCAGCCCCGTAACAACCGAGAAACGGTCACAGCGGCGGAGGAGCCGATATCGGAAAGCAAATCATCGCAGTGGTTTATCCGTTCGCAGTGGGTTATCCGTCGGCATGGAACGTGCGAGCTCCTCTCGTGGTAACGTCCATGTGAGTCCGACCCGCGCGCCAACCGAGCCCATCGCCCGGCAGAACGGCTTTCCCCCGGCACCGAGGAGCGAACCCCATGAGCCTGCACCACCCCGCCCGAACCTCCCGCAACCACCTGACCCATCTGGGAACGGCGGCGCTCATTGTCATCCTGAGCCTCACCGGCTGCAACTCCGACGACCTTCCAACGGCTACTGGTGATGCGCCAGGCAGTGCAGACGTGAGCTTCACCGTGACGGAGGCAGACGGGACCCCGGTGTTTGGGGAGCTGCGGGTTGAGGGTACGAACGGGACCCTCGTCCTCACGGAGCTCTCCTTCATCGTGGACGAGATCGAGCTGGAGGGGACGCGGGGCACCGAGGACTTCGAGCGGGGCCCCATCTTCCTGGAGTCCCTTCTCGATGGGCCTGTGGTGGCTGTCTCGTCCCGGGAGATCCCGCCGGGGCGCTACGATGAGTTGGAGTTCGAGATCGATGATGTGGATGACGATGAACTCCTGGCGGAGATCCGCTCCATCCATCCCGACTGGCCGAGCGACGCCACCATCCGGGTCGCGGGTTGGTTCGAAAGTCTCACTGGAGACATCCGGGAGTTCAGGGTCTACCTGGAGGCGGAGGTCGATGTGGAGATGGATCTGAACCCACCCCTCGTCATCAATGAGTTCGACGAGGAAGTCCTGGTGGTGAGTCTTGCGCCGGGGCTCTGGTTCTCCCGGGGAGACGGAACCGTGCTGGACCTCTCCCCATGGAACTACATCGCCGGCAGCGACCTGCCCGAACTCGAGGTGGAGATCGAGGACGGCTTCCTCAAGGTCGAATGGGACTTCTGAGTTCAATCCCCAGCCATGGTCCGGGCCGTAGCTTGCTCACGTCCCGGTGCGCGACTTCCCTGGCCTCTCCTGGAAACGATCCCCGGTGGTGATCACGGAAGCTGGGAGAGACCGGTCCCTTCAGCGGGGTGATCCTGTGTCGGCCTGAGGGCCCTCCCTTCCTCGCGCCCTGAGAATACCGGTCAGAAACCGCTGCACCTCGTGCTGGAGTTCATCGATGGCGGGTCGCTCCACCGGGAGATGCGAGCCGTTGGTCAACTCCACGAACTCCTTCGGACCCTTCACCCGCTGGAATGCAGGCCGGCTCACGGCGGTGGGCGTCCACGCGTCGGCACCGGGATGGACCAGAAGGAAGGGACAGCCCAGGTCCAGTTCGGTAGCCTTCCGGGCATGCAGGGTGCGAAAGAACCTGGAGGCAACCCTCATCCCTCCCAGCAGGGGATCGGTGGCGAAGTACCTCTGCATGGGTTCATCAGCGGTCATGGCCTTCAAAGGGGCGGCCAGCCGGAGCGGGAGGGCAATGCGATCGATGACCCAGGGCATGAGTCGAAAGCCCACCAGGGAAGCCGCACCGAGCCAGCGCCACCGGGCCGCCCGGATGAAGGCGGACGGATCCCCCATGTCCAGGAGGGTGGTGGCGACGACACCGGCCACATTGCGGGACGCCTCGGCTGCAAAGGCCGCCGTCATACCGCCCACCGAGAGCCCCATCAGGACCACCGGTGCCTCCGCCTCGTCCGCCATCCGTGCCACCACCGCCGGCCATTCTCCATACTCCCACCGGAAACCGGCTGCGGGCTGTGTCAGGCCATAGCCGGGAAGATCCGGCGCCAGCGCCAGCCACCCGAGACTCGCAAGAAAGTCTCCGAAGGGAGCCAGGACCCGTCCGTTCCCCCCGGCACCGTGCACCAGGATGACCGTGCCCTGCACCGGTCCCTGCGGATACCACTCGTCCAGGTGCACCTGATGACCTCGGACCATCCGCCACGCCTCGGTGGGCTCGCGGTGGACCGGCAGGTCGAATCGCTCCTCCAGGAGCCTTCGGTAAAGCTCCCACGATGGGGAGCCCTCGTAGCGACGGTGTTCCAAGAATCCCCCTACTGACCCCGACCCCGATCTCGACCCCGATCTCGACCCTGATCTCGACCCTGATCTCGACCCCAACCGCGATCTCGACCCCAACCGCGAACCCCGTCGGCGCCGTTTGAAACGAAATCGCCGGGATCC
>SL_3KL_010_SEDDRAFT_10004067_pt1 | contig 13257 bp, 11 predicted proteins | sample SodLakKL_010_SED_2_FD_10381 | JGI IMG/M metagenome (IMG submission 10381)
AGGGAGGAGCTATCCAAAATGGCATCCATTTGCCGCAAAGTTCCTGCAAATGCCCCGCAGACATTTCACGAGGCTCTTCAGCACTACTGGTTCATCCACCTGGCGGTGATTACGGAGCTGAACCCATGGGATTCTTTCAATCCCGGCCGCCTGGATCAGCACCTTATCCCGTTTTATGAAAACGGGGATAAAGATGGCACCCTTACAGAGGAAGATGCCAAAGAACTGTTACAGTGTCTGTGGATCAAGTTCAACAACCACCCCGCCCCTCCCAAAATGGGTGTTACCGCTGAAGAGAGCAGCACATACACCGATTTTGCACTGATCAATCTGGGCGGTGTCAAACAGGACGGTTCTGACGGAGTTAACAAGATGACCACTATCATCCTTGATGTGATAAGGGAGATAAGGCTTCTGCAGCCCGGCAGCATGGTTCAGGTAAGCAAGAAAAACCCTGACACCCTTATTCACCGTGCCCTGGATATTATACAGACGGGTTTCGGGCAGCCCTCTCTTTTCAATACAGATGCAATTATACAGGAACTGCTGAGGCAGGGAAAAACAATTGAGGATGCCAGAAACGGGGGTGCTTCCGGTTGCGTTGAATCGGGAGCTTTTGGTAAGGAAGCCTATATCCTGACAGGATACTTCAACCTGGTAAAGATCCTTGAACTGACTCTCAATAACGGGTATGACAGGCGGACAAAAACCCAGACCGGACCTGAAACCGGCGATCCCCGGAAATTCGGGAGCTTTGAAAGGCTTCTGGATGCGTTTGCCGCTCAGGTGGAATATTTTGCCGATATAAAGATTGAGGGGAACAGGAAGATTGAAAAACTGTTCTGCACCAACCTTCCGGCCCCCTTTCTTTCGTTGCTGACGGATGATTGTATTGCCAGGGGTAAGGACTATAACTGCGGTGGTGCCAGGTACAATACAAGTTATATACAGGGAGTAGGGCTGGGAAGTATAACCGACTGCCTCACAGCGCTCAGGCACCATATTTACGACCGGCAAACCGTTCACATGAATGAAATGCTTGCCGCCCTTGAATCTGATTTCGAAGGATATGACAATTTGTTGGAGGAGCTTCTGTTCAACACCCCGAAATACGGGAATGACGATGATTATGCTGATCAACATGCAGTTCAGGTGTTCAACATATTTTTCGGGGCCGTGGACGGGAAGCCTTGCTTCAGGGGAGGACAGCACCATATTAATCTTCTGCCAACAACCTGCCACATTTACTTCGGAAAGGTCACAGGGGCAATGCCAGATGGCCGTAAATCAGGGTCTCCCCTTTCCGAGGGAATCAGCCCGGTCCAGGGATCGGATATAAAAGGACCGACAGCCGTGCTTAAATCAGCCTCGAAAATCGACCATATAAAGACCGGCGGCACCCTCCTGAACCAGAAGTTCACCCCCTCATTTTTCGAAGACAGTGAGAGCTTCGCGAAGCTGACTGCACTGATTAGGAGCTGGTTCAGGCTTGACGGGCACCATATACAGTTCAATGTGGTGTCAGCAGATACTCTTCGTGAAGCACAGAAGAACCCCGGGAAATACCGCGATCTTATAGTAAGGGTGGCAGGATACAGCGACTACTTCAACGATCTTGGCGAGGACCTCCAGAATGAGATAATCCTGCGTACTGAACAGGGGCTGTGACCTATTCAGTTGCCCTCTTCAGGTTCTCCAGCACACTTTGCTTAACGGTAAATGCAGTACCATGCCTTGCACCCCTGGGAAACGATACCATATCCGATACATCGTCCCAGTTTTTCATATCGGCAGACCGCACTGCTCCGTATCGACCCTCCATATACCTGTCGAAATAGACATAAACAGAATCACCCACTATCAGTGCAGAGGGGCCTTCTGCCCAGTAATCGCCGGTAATCGGTTCAGAAACATTCAGCGGCCAGGGTCCTGACGGATTGTCTGAAACGGTATAACGGATATTTTTCTCAGGCGGTATGGGATTCTCGTTTTTAAGGAACATGTAGAATTTTCCATCTTTTTCAAGTATAGTACAATCGATCACGCTGAAGTCCGGGTTGAAAAACTTACGTGTTTCCGAAAAAGTCTCGAAATCAACGGTAGTGGTGTAATACATTCGGTGGTTGTAGTGATCCTCCCCTGGTGAGGTCTCGATGGGCGAATGTCTGCCGGGTATTGTGGTAGCCCAGAAAATCAGATATTCACTGTTCTGCTCGTCATAAAAAAGTTCGGGTGCCCAGGAGTTACGGGCTTCGGGTTCATGCATCATAACAGGTATTGTTACCTGGTCCGTCCAGTTGATAAGGTCGTATGAACTGGCATACCCGATATACCTGTCTGTCCATCCGGTAGTCCACACCATGTGGAACCGGCCGTCAGCACCTTTGATAATACAGGGGTCGCGCATCAGGCGGTCCCTTCCCGCGGCCGGTTCAAGTAACGGATTTCCGTCGTTCAGGGCATTCCAGTTAATACCGTCCTCACTCCAGGCCATATGCAGCCCTGTTTCGCCGTTTCCCATGAAGTAGGAGAACATGAAAACGGTATCTTCTTCACTTCGGCAACCGGCCAAAATTAAAAAAACAACAGCCAGCAAAGCAAATGGTACTCTTAACAACCACATAACATGTATATTTAATTAAAGGAAATTACAATACCTGCAATATAATGAAAAATTGAATGAACCGGAAACCGGTATGAGCACCAGCAACTCACGGCCGGAAATTCAAAGGCGGCCTTCCTTATCCAGTCCGTGAAAAAGTGCAAGTCCCCCTGTTGATGTCTCCTTGTAAAGGCTGGGCAGGTCTTGTCCTGTCTGCATCATTGTTTTGACAACCTGGTCGAAACCTATCAGGTGCCTTCCATCAGACAACATGGCAAAGTCGCTGTGCGACACTGCCCTGGAAGCTGCCAGGGCATTGCGCTCAATACAGGGAATCTGAACCAGACCTGCCACCGGGTCGCATGTCAGTCCCAGATGATGCTCCAGACCCATTTCAGCAGCATATTCAACCTGAAAAATGCTTCCGCCGTATAACTGTGCAAGAGCTCCCGAGGCCATGGCGCATGCAGTACCAACCTCCCCCTGGCACCCCACCTCAGCACCCGAAACAGATGCATTATTTTTTACCAGGTTCCCAAGTATACCGGCCGTTGCCAGTGCTCGTAGTATCCGTTTCTGCGGGGTCTTGTAGAATTCCTTGTTCTGGTAAAGCACTGCAGGAAGCACTCCGCATGCTCCGCATGTAGGAGCTGTAACGATCAGGTTCCCGGAAGCGTTCTCCTCTGAAACGGCAAGTGCATATGCATATACCGAGGTGCGCTTCCTGATATAACCTTTCGAGTGCATTATCCTGACATAGTATGATGGTGCTTTCCTCTGCAGTCTCAGGGCTCCCGGCAATGTTCCCTCCTTCTCAAGCCCTCTCTTTATTGATGACTGCATAATTTTCCAGACTTCGGCAAGGTAGTCCCATATATCAGGATCCTCATATTCGGATACATATTCCCAGATCGCCTTGCCATTGGCATAACACCACTCAAGTATCTCCCCCATTGTCCGGAGCGGGTAAATATCCTTGCGCCTGAACATGCCGGAATCATCGTCAATGTCACCGCCGCCTATACTGTAAGCTCTCCAGGATCCCTTTGTATTATTCCTGGTGTCCAGAGCCTCGAACAACATAGCATTGGGATGCCGTTCAAGAAATTCATCAGGTTTCATTACCAGCTCCAGCCTCCGTCCTTCAAAAGCCTCTTTTATTGTCACATCGGTAAGGTGCCCCAGTCCGGTAGCCGCCAGGCTTCCATAGAGCACAACCCTGTAGCCGTCAGCATCAGGATAACGTTGCAGGAATACTGATGATGCACTCCTGGGTGCCATGGTATGAGAACTTGAAGGCCCGTGCCCTGTTTTGTATAAATGTCTTATGCTTTGCATAGCTGTTGTTTGTACATATATGTATTCCTATTGGGAGGCATAAAATTAATCAGAAAAAAGTATCTTTACGCTTCAAGATCAAAATCATGATAAAAGCGGTTATTTTCGACATGGATGGGGTGCTTATAGACTCCGAGCCTCTGTGGCGTGAAGCTGAAAAGATTGTATTTAAAAAAGTAGGCATCAACCTTACGGAGGAAATGTGTTTGCAAACCACCGGTCTCAGGCAGGATGAAACAGTAGCACACTGGTTCCGCCTTAAACCCTGGAACAACCGGTCGCAGGAAGATGTCGGACGCGAAATCAATGAAACTGTATGCAATATCATTGAAGAAAAGGGTGTTCCTGCCAAAGGTGTGCACAAGGTCATGAACTTCTTTAATTCTGCCGGCATACCAAAGGCCCTCGCGTCATCATCTTCACCGGAAGTTATTGAGCGGGTACTTAACAAACTGGATTTAAAGCAGGAATTCAGATTAGTATACAGTGCCGAAAATGAAGAGTTCGGCAAACCACACCCGGCAGTATATATTACCACTGCAAAAATGATGGGGGTCGAAACTGTCAGTTGCCTGGCTATTGAAGACTCGCTTGCCGGGCTGATAGCTGCAAAGGCTGCCAGGATGAGGACCGTAGCCATACCGGAAAAGGACAACCGCAACAACCCTAAATTCAGCATTGCCGACATTCGCCTCGACAACCTTGCTGATTTCTCCGAATTGCACTGGGACAAGCTGAATTCACTCAACGGACTGGCCGGATAGTGGACTGAGATATTCACAACGATCTTATAGTAATCATACAGTTACTGGAGCACGTCTTACAGCGGTCAGGCAGCGGCAATTTCCGTAAAGGCAACGGTAATTTCCTTACAGGCAACGGCAATTCCAGTACAGGCAGCGGCAATTCCAGTACAGGCAGCGGCAATTTCCGCAGAGGCAAAAGCGCATTACTTTCTGGCCGGTTTCAGCTCAACAGTAAAATGCCGCATAATGGGGGCTTCGTTTATGATATTATAACCTCTGCGTATATCATTCCTTCTTTCATGGATATTTTTCATGGCTGCGGCAACCACATCCATATGGTTGTTTGTGTATACCCGGCGCGGAATGGCAAGCCTTACATACTCAACCGCAGGATACCTGTTCTCCCTGGATACCGGATCGCGGTCAGCAAGAAGGGTGCCTATCTCGGTAGCCCTGACACCCGCTTCCCTGTAGAGTTCAACAACCAGGGCCTGGGCGACGAACTCCTCACGGGGAAGGTGAGGCAGAAACCTGCCTGCATCAACAAATACAGCGTGGCCGCCTATAGGATTCTGAACGGGGATGCCATATCCCTTAAGCTTGTTACCGAGATACTCAACCTGACGCACCCGCGTGTCGAGATAATCGAATTCAGTACCCTCTTCAAGTCCCCTTGCAAGTGCGTTCATGTCACGTCCTGACATACCGCCGTAGGTTATGAAGCCCTCGAACATGATATTATACAACGATGCTTCCCTGAACCACTTCTCCTTTCTGAAAGCTATAAATCCTCCCATGTTCACGATTGCATCCTTTTTACTGCTCATGGTCATTGCGTCGGCGTATGTAAACATTTCCAGCACTATCTCCCTGATGGTTCTGTCTGCGTAAAGCTTTTCCCTTTTTTTAATGAAATACGCATTTTCGGCAAACCTTGCGGCATCAAATATTACTGGCACACCATAACGGTTTGCCATTTCACGCACCGCCCTCAGGTTGTCCATTGATACCGGCTGGCCCCCGCTGGTGTTGCACGTTACAGTCACTATAACAAAAGGTATTCTTTCAGGGGGGTATTCATTTAAGACATCCTCCAGTTTAAGCAGGTCTATGTTCCCTTTGAACGGATAGTCTGCTGATGTATCAAAAGCGGCATCAACTGTACAATCTACTGCCGATGCCTTCCTGAACTCAATATGTCCTTTAGTGGTGTCAAAGTGTGAATTGCCGGGTACTATATCTCCCTTCTTTACAAGTGTTGAGAACAGTACATTTTCTGCCGCCCTTCCCTGGTGGGTAGGCAGGAACCACTCAAACCCGGTTATGCTGCGGATGGCATCTTTCAGGTTATGGTAGCTGGAAGCCCCGGCATAGCTTTCATCACCAAGCATCATGGCTGACCATTGCCGGTCGCTCATTGCACCGGTGCCCGAATCGGTCAGCAGGTCGATACAGACCTGTTCGCTTGTAAGGTTAAAAACATTGTATCCGGCCTCTTTTATCCATTTGTCCCGTTCTTCGCGGGTGCTTTTCCTGATGGCCTCAACCATCTTTATCTTATATGATTCTGCAAACGGAAGTTCCATGACTTTAAGATTATTAAAACTGGTATTTATCCTTTAGATGAAATTATGATTCTGTTACATTTCCGCGAAAGCAGAAACGCCTGATATTATAAGAGGGTATAGTGATAGGAATCGCGCCTCTTGATGTTAACGTAAAGAAGCTTCAGGGTGAAGTATATATTTGTTGTGGTCTGTGTCATGATAAGATAAGCAAATATCAGGAATAAATTTGAAATATCTAGCCTGCTCAGGGCTTTTCCAGCGTCTTGAATATCTTCGATTCGCTGGTGGTGCCTTTGGCCAGGGCCATAGCCGATTCAATAAGAGCAAGGTGCGAATAGGCCTGGGGAAAGTTGCCAAGCAGCCTGTGTGTGCCGAATTCGATATCTTCGCTGAAAAGCCCGACGTGGTTGCTGTATGAAAGGATCCTGTTAAACATCTTTTCAGCCTCATCCCTTCTCCCTATCCGGCAGAGGCTGGTGACAAGCCAGAAATTGCATATGGTAAATGAGGTGGTGGGAAGCCCGAAGTCATCTTCATTCCTGTAACGGTACATAAGCCCGTCATTCATCAATTCCTTTTGTGTGGCTTCAACCGTGCTGATAAACCTGGGATCGGAAGCTTCCAGGAACCCGTAGGTTTCCATCAGCAGGTTCGACGCATCCATGTGGTCGCTTCCATACGACTGAGTAAATGCCTGCAATTTGTGGTTCCATGCCTTGTTGCTGATCTCGTCGCTTATCATGCACCTCAGCCTGGTCCATTCTGTAATATATTCATCCATCCTGAGCAACCGTGCTATTTTGACTGCTCTGTCAACCGCTACCCAGCAGAGCAGCTTGGAAAAGGTGAAATGGCTTCCTTCCGAGCGTATCTCCCATATGCCCTTATCAGGTTTTGTCCAGTTAACCTCTACAGATTTTACAATGCTTCGTACGATGGTCCACAACTCTTCGGCATGTTCGGTAGAAACCTGGTACATTGTCATATCCTGGTAGATCACATCCATCAGAACCCCGTAGATATCATGCTGTTTCTGCTTGTATGCGGCATTCCCTATTCTTACAGGCTTCGAACCGAAATAACCGTCAAGATGGTCCAGGAACCTTTCCTTAAGTCGCCTCTCACCTCTTATTCCGTACATGATCTGGATCCGTTCATCTTTCGCGGGAGTTACGTCGATTATGAACTTCAGAAAGCCAAGTGCTTCTTTTGTATGAGCAATCTTGTTGAATATCCTGATGGTCATTGCAGCATCCCTTATCCAGCAAAACCTGTAATCCCAGTTCCGGACTTCGCCGATTGCCTCCGGAAGTGATGTTGTTGCTGCAGCAAGTACTGCGCCGCTCTTTTGAAACGTCAGCAACTTGAGGACCAAAGCGCTCCGGTTGATCTCCCTGTCATAAACATTCAGATGGATGGTTTTTTCTGACCAGTTGAGCCAGTAAACCTTGGTTCTCTCATACTTGAGGTATATCCTGCCAATGTCCTGCTTCCTGATTTTCTGGTTGTATGAAAGCAGGAAAAAGGCATTTTTTTCAAGGGTGACCTCCTTACCCTCGATTATACTCTTTTTGTCCAGATCGGTATAGAGGTATATCGACTCATATTTGCCTTCAGTGCTGTAACTTTTGACATACAGATCATTTGCGAATGTTTTGGTCTCTCCTTTGGCATAATTCAGCCTGGGATCGTATACCACCCTGAATCTCGGTTTTCCCGAAATATGGACCAGGTACCTTATGATATCCGGAGGAGCATAATAACCTCCTCCTTCATTATAGTACCTGGGCATGAAATCAATAACCTCGAAACGGTCCTCCCCTTTCGTGAACCTGGTAACCAGCACGTTTGTTGCCGGCATGTATTTCTGATCTGTATTGTAACCGTCTTCAACCTCAAACCCGAATGTTCCTCCCTTGCCCGAATCAAGAATCCTTGCGAATACAGATTTCGAACCGAAGTCCGGCAGGCAGCACCAGTCGATCCATCCGTCACGGGATACAAGCGCAGCGCTCATACAGTTGCCTATTACGCCGTAATCAAGATTTTCCATAACATCTCTTTTAGGATTTTCTCATTATGATGCGTATGTAAATGTAAATGAAATTTTGCTGTATGAAAAGAAACTGACCGATAACCTTCCTATCTTTGCATCATGAACACAAAGGATTCAGTGAGGGAGAAGCTGTTCGGGAAAACACTCGATGAACTGAAAGCAGTGGCGGCTGAATTGGAAATGCCCGGTTATGCTGCGGGGCAGGTAGCGGACTGGCTCTATGGGAAAAGGGTGTCGTCTGCTGATGAAATGACCAACCTGTCACTTGCTTCAAGGCAGAAACTGGCATCCCGGTTTGAAATGGGCCTCACTCCTTATTCGCGTGTAACAGAATCGGCCGACGGAACAAAAAAGTATCTGTTTCCTGTCCATCAGGGCAACCATGTGGAGGCCGTATATATTCCGGAAAAGAAAAGAGACACTCTTTGTCTTTCCACGCAGGCAGGCTGCAGGATGGGATGCAGGTTCTGCATGACAGGAAAGCAGGGTCACCTTGGAGATCTTACAGCCGGAGAGATACTCAATCAACTTAGAATGATTGACGAAGCAGGCAGGATCACAAACATTGTGTATATGGGCATGGGAGAACCCTTCGACAATACGGCCGAGGTAATGAAAAGCCTTGAAATACTTACTGCCGGTTATGGCTTTAAATTCAGTCCCCGTCGCATAACGGTATCAACAATAGGGATTATTCCCGGGATGCGGCAATTCCTTGAAAAAAGCAATTGCCATCTTGCCGTAAGCCTTCACTCTCCCTTTGACGAAGAGAGGGCGGATTTGATACCGGCCGGCAAAAAATACCCTCTTCATGAGATTATAAGTGAACTGAAATCTTTTGAAACAGGCAGGCAAAGGAGGATATCGTTCGAGTATATTGTTTTCGGGGGACTGAATGATACACCCCGGCATGCACGGGAGCTTGCCAGAATTTTTAACGGCCTGCGGTGCAGGATGAACCTGATCAGGTTTCATTCCTTTCCCGGAACGAATCTTGAACCTGCAGAAGAGAGCGCCATGATCTCTTTCAAATCTCAGCTGGAAAGGAAAGGGATAACCACAACAATAAGGCAGTCCCGGGGAGAAGACATTTTTGCCGCCTGCGGAATGCTGTCAACCAGGGAGCAGCATAAAACCGGCTGAAGAGAATGCTGAAAAAATACCCTTCCCGCGAAAGCTTCACGAAAAGGGTATGACATGAACCACATATGATAGTAAGGACCGGCATTTCTGCCGGTTATATAGAAGAATTGATCAGTACATCCTGTTTATAAGCTCGCCGAACGAATTTCTCTGCTTTACGCGGAATTTCACCTCCTCGCCACCCTTGAGGATAAGATTCAGTCCGTTAGGGGACAAAAACCCGGTGTTGAAAAAATGCACCTCGCTGATCTCTGAAGGCATTATCTCCAGATCATATTTTTCTGCATGGCCATTCAGACATTTAAAGTAAATCCTCTGGTTGGTCACAATGAACTTTCCGTCAACTTTGGACCCGTTGTCAAGCCTGTCGGAATTTCCGGCTTTTACAACAACTTCATTGGGTTTCAGATCTATTTTCATTTGTATCGATTTTGGTTGTACTCTGTTTTTATTTATCAGTATCCGTGCCAAAACTATTATTTATTTGATATTCTGCCGCTTGTTATTATTTTCAAATATCTTTTAGTGTACGGTTACGACACATATATGTGCGATTCTGAACATCCTTTGTAAATAAGACTAAAAAGCAGACGAAATGTTACAGCCGGCAGGGTTTTTTTTGGACAAACTACAATTAATGGTGTGGATAATGAGGTGAATCAGCATGGTGATAAAAATTTTTAATGTATTTTTGAGAATATTGAGATTATTTTAAAATACACGTAACCCCCAAAATCCTAAATTATGGAAAGGAAAAAAACAGTAACTTTTTTTGTGGCCCTCACATTAATCATTGCAGGCTGTGGCGGAGACTTTGACCGGCCGGCAGGTTCAGACGGGTGGCTCACAGGCGGAGTTAATGAAAAGTTTGAAACTGTTACCGAACATCTGGGAGGTTTCGGCAAAGCTATGTGGGAAGTTGATTACAGATTTCAGGAGCTTTGGTGGGCAGGTAAAGACGGAAACTGGGATTATGCTGCACACCAGATCGAAGAGCTTGAAGAAACCATTGAACTCGGTCTTGAAAGAAGGCCTGCCAGAGCTCTGTCTGCGCAGCAGTTCATGACAAAGGCTATCCCTGATGTTGAAGAAGCAATTGAGTCGCGCGATCCTGAAATGTTTGAAAGACGTATTGACATGATGATGAACACCTGCAATTCATGCCATGCACTTGAGGATATGGAATTCCTGACTGTTAAGCCCCCTCTTCAGCGGCAGTCATCTATAAGATAGGAAATCCGGCATCCTGCCGGGTTTTGTTCCCGGCACCGGGGAAATTGGCCAATATACCGGGGAATCAATGGCCATTACCCTTTAAGAGATCATCATAATGAATATGGCCACGGTTATCCTGCATTTCTTCAGGAGGGGCATCTGCAATGGGTGACCGGCCTGTGCCGAAAAATCTTCTTAAAAGTTCATTGAACTCTCCTAAAAAGCTGCCGTGATAAATATAATCACCTGAGGCCATTTCAGGACCCTGTCTGTGCAGATGCTCACCATCTGTTTGTCCCCGGTATTCCCTGTCATATTCTTCGCGTTTGTGAGGGTCAGACAAAGTATCATAGGCTTCCTTTGCCTCGATAAACTTGTCTGCGCCCTCATTTCCAGGATTCTTATCCGGATGTGAGCTGGAAGCCTTTTTCCTGTAGGCTCCCCTTATTTCGCTTCTGGTCGAGCCTGGTTTTACTCCCAGAATCTTATAATAATCCTTGAATACCATAAGCTCCTGTTATTTTCCATTCAACATCGTTATCGGTTATCTTTACCCTTAAAACCGGGATAACTGATTATAAGAAACTGTCAAATTGAAGCTTAATTCCGTCGCCCCAAAAAGATCCAGATGTAATAAAGCAATGCTGCAAGCGACGACAAAGCAGCAACAACATAAGTATATGCAGCCCATTTCAAGGCGTCCTGGGCCTGCGGGTGAGTCGATCTGGTTGTTATATTGCTGTGATTTAACCACGCAAGTGCGCGTTTGCTTGCATCAATTTCAACTGGCAGGGTAATAAAGCTGAACAGGGTGGTGAGAGCGAACAGCACAATACCGGTAAAAAGTATGCCCGGGTTGGTCTCTACCAGAATAATACCTGCAAGAAGCACCCATTGCACCCATTTTGAGGCAAAACTTACAACGGGTACAAGTGCAGACCTCATCTGCAGAAATGCATAGGCCCTCGCGTGCTGCACTGCATGGCCGCATTCATGAGCGGCAACGGCTGCAGAGGCCACGCTGTTTCCATAATAAACTTCGCGGCTCAGATTAACAGTCTTGTGAACCGGATGATAATGGTCAGTAAGCTCTCCTGGTACAGACCTGACCTGAACATCAGCTATACCGTTGTCATACAGCATTTTTTCTGCCACTTCCTTTCCGGTAATGCCATAATTTACAGGAATCTTTGAATAATTTCTGAATTTGGACTTAAGCTGGTTTCCGACAAGCCAGCTCAGCAGCATGAATACAATAAATATGATCCATATTGGAGCCATTATCTTTCCTGTTTGAATTGTTAACTATTTAACCAAATAAAGAAACATGATTTTGGTCTCATTTATTTTGTCACTATGAAAATATTTACCAACACATTTCTATGGCTGAACAACCGGCAATTTGTTTGTCTCCCCCCGGATACAGATTATTAGCCGCACAAATATGGCAAATATAATCTCTACATGATAAAACAATACCCGCTCTTATTTAATATTTTGTTATTATTTTGTACTTTTCGGCTTTTAATTCATTTACTATGCGGGCACTTGCAGGTCTGGAAAAAACAGTAATACGAGAATCACCTACTTGTATTAATACACGAAACCGGGAAATTATTAAAAGCCTGAGATATGCAGGCATGATACAAAAAGCCCTTCTTCCCTCTGATAATGTGATGAAAAGGGTGCTGGGAGACTATTTCACCCTGTTTATGCCCAAGGATGTTGTCAGCGGTGATTTTTACTGGGTTGCTTCTAAAAACGGACACAGTGTAATTGTAGCGGCCGACTGTACAGGTCATGGTGTGCCGGGAGCACTGATGAGCATACTCGGAATCTCATGCCTTAAAGAGGTTATCGTAAGCGACTGCACGAACAGGCCCAACAGGATTCTGAACCAGCTTAGAGAAAAAGTTATGGAGGCCCTCAGCCAGACCGGCGATTTTGATGAAGCAAAAGACGGCATAGACCTGTCAATGTGCATTATTAACCATGACAGATCAGAACTTCAGTACTCAGGTGCAAATAATCCGCTCTACATAATCAGGGATGGTGAACTTCTTGAAACCAAACCTGACAAAATGCCTGTAGGTGTCAACGCAATTGATGAGGAGCCTTTTTCAAATCACCTGATCAGGATCAGGAAAAATGACAAGGTATATATGTTTTCAGACGGCTTTCCAGACCAGTTCGGCGGACCTCGCGGCAAAAAATTCAAATACAGGCCCTTTAAAAACCTTTTACTCGACATTCACCTGAAAAATATGCAGGACCAACGTGAAATCCTCAGGGAGACGGTAACGGACTGGATGGGAGATAATGAACAGATAGACGACATTCTGGTTTTGGGTTTTGCAATAACCTGATATTTTAAAATATGCGATTTACCGGATTTAAAATCAAAAATTTCAGGAGTATTGTCGACACAGGNTGGAACACCCTCTCGGCCGATAATATAACTGCACTCATTGGTCAGAATGAATCAGGCAAGACATCGGTACTGGAAGCTCTCCATTGCTTCTATCAGGGTAAAATATCAGAAGATGTACTCAGGAGCGACCTGAGCCTTCCTGAAGTTTCGTGTTCTTT